>R25__coassemble_1301_pt1 | contig 12637 bp, 13 predicted proteins | sample R25__metabat2_low_PE_006 | metagenome-assembled genome bin R25 | reverse complement strand
CCTATTTGTATTTTACCATTTCACATATATGGAATCAATGGTTATAATAAAGAAAACCTTGTAAATGCTTTCCAGATTTTCTTAAATTTTGTCAAAAACTTCTTTAAATCAAGTAAAGATACAAGCAAAATCAAAATATTATTAGAAAGATAAGAAGAAAATCTTTATTACGAAGCAGCAAGGTCGAAATGATTGATAAAGACGAAAGGGAAAAAAAATGGCAACAAAAGAGAAGATTCCTTACAAAATTTATTTAAATGAAGATGAGATTCCAAAACAGTGGTATAACGTTCGCGCAGATATGAAAAATAAACCAGCTCCATTATTAAATCCTGGCACATTACAGCCATTAAAAGCAGAAGAGCTGGCACCAATATTCTGCGAAGAATTAATTGCACAGGAATTAGATGATACCACAGCATATATCGATATTCCGGAAGAAATCCATGAATACTATAAAACCTATCGCCCATCCCCAACCATGCGTGCTTATCATTTAGAAAAAGCGCTTGGCACACCAGCTAAGATTTATTATAAGTTCGAAGGAAATAACACCAGTGGAAGTCATAAGCTGAATTCTGCATTGGCCCAGGCATATTATGCAAAAAAACAAGGCTTAAAAGGTGTAACCACAGAAACAGGTGCCGGCCAGTGGGGAACTGCTTTATCCATGGCATGTGCTTATTTTGGCTTAGATTGTAAGGTATACATGGTGAAGGTATCCTACGAGCAGAAGCCTTTCCGTCGTGAAGTAATGCGCACCTACGGCGCAGATGTTACTCCATCCCCATCTACAACAACTGCAGTGGGACGTAAGATCTTAGAAGAACATCCGGGAACAACAGGCAGTCTGGGCTGTGCCATCTCTGAGGCCGTAGAGGTCGCTACTTCCAACGAAGGATATCGCTATGTTCTCGGTAGTGTATTAAATCAGGTTCTTTTGCATCAATCCATCATTGGTCTGGAAGCAAAAGCTGCTCTTGATAAATATGATATCAAACCGGATATTATCATTGGCTGTGCCGGTGGCGGATCCAACCTTGGTGGTCTGATTGCTCCATTTATGGGTGAGAAATTACGTGGCGAAAAAGATTACCGTATCATCGCTGTAGAGCCGGCATCCTGCCCAAGTTTTACAAGAGGAAAGTTTGCTTACGATTTCTGTGATACCGGTATGATTTGTCCATTGGCAAAAATGTATACCTTAGGTAGTGGTTTCATTCCTTCCCCGAACCATGCTGGTGGCTTACGTTTCCACGGTATGAGCAGTGTCTTATCTCAGTTATATCATGATGGTCTTATGGAAGCGGTTTCTGTAGAACAGACTTCTGTCTTCGAAGCAGCAGAACAGTTTGCACGTACCGAAGGTATTCTTCCGGCACCGGAAAGCTCTCACGCTATTCGCGCAGCCATCGATGAAGCGCTCAAATGTAAAGAAAGTGGTGAGGAAAAAACCATCCTCTTCGGACTGACAGGAACCGGTTATTTTGATATGGTTGCTTATGAGAAGTTCCATAATGGAGAAATGACGGACTACATCCCTACGGATGAAGATTTACAAAAGGGCTTTGACGGAATTCCAAAGTTCCCTGGAAATGAATTTTAATCGATCCAGGAAAAACTGTGCCACTTACCTGGCAAGACCTTTATACAAAGCATGCCTTCGGTAGCAGATACAGTTTTTCTACCTTATGACAAATAATCGAGTAGGTGGAGGCTTCGCCTCTCCTACTCGATTCTGCGTTGGATCGCACATCTCTCGGCATAGCCGATCGATGTACTTAGCCAACAAATGTCCATTCGTGCAAGCACGATGGCCACTTGTCGGCCTTATCGCACAAAAATCCCAGTTAGATAACATAACTGGGATTTTTCATTCTGATGTAATTTATAAAAGAAATTAAATTCTACAAAAAACAAACTACTTTAAGCTGTATACATTCGAAAGAATCTGTGCACATACGGATGCGGACATCTTCTTCTTGGTCTCAGGATCTGCATGAATCCATGCCGGCTGTGTAGATGCAGATACTTCTTTATCCTTAGGTCCGATCTCAACATCCTTCAAAATCTTAGAGGAAGAAGGTTTTACTTCTCCTTCGATCGGTCTGTTAAAGAACTCCAATTTCTCTAAGGCAACCTTGGTAATCTCAGCAACAAGCTGCTCTCTTGTCCAAACATCTTTCGCTCTGGAAGAAACACCACCAGGAGTATCTGTGGAATCCCAGCTACCCTGTGTCGCAGAAGAAGCCTTAGGCTCTTCCTGAATCTGCCATGCACCCTGTGTTGCTGTAGAAGCCTTCGTAGCCTTCGGACGAGCTACATTAGAGAACTCACTTGTCTCACTCATTACTTTTTTCACTGCTTCCGCAATGCGCTTTTCCATATCAGTCATCGTGAATCTCCTCCTCTTTCACTATGAGAGACGAATCATTTTCATCTTGCCGTTCCCAATCCGCCAATTCATCTCTTACGAAAATTCTGCTAAGATAATTATAACACTAAATCATCGTTTCATTTATTTTTTTTAGTGGAAAAATTTGCTCTAATCGTGGAATGGATAGTGGTAAAAAAAGAGTCCTGCAAGCAGAACTCTTTTCTGATTATTTTTCCATTTTTAAGCCGAACTTCGCAAGAAGTTTCTCTTCTTCCTTATTTTTCAATTCATTCCAATGCTCGGACGACCATCGCTTGATGGCATCTGCTTCCGGACCCTTCTTAATATTGATTCCCTGGTCGACATACTTCTTGGTATATGCTTCATAATCCTTGGTATGCTGCGCAAGAGCATTGGCAAAGGCCTGATCCTTCACATGAGACCGAATCTGCTTCTCACTCATGGTCTTCTTCATCTCATCTATATTCATAGCCTGTCCGGCATTGATTTCTTTCCTTTTATGGTTGACAATATTCATGCCATAGAAGGAATAGAGCAAGAGAAAAGCTGCAACTGCCCAGCCGTTATGTAAGAATAATAAAGAAAATACCTGTAGTGGTACAATCCAGAGAAAATGTGGAGCAAATGGATTCCATTTAGCGAGTCGAATGACAATTTTTCTCTTACTAAACCAGATTCTGGCCTTTTTTATATAACTAATATTCCTAAGATCGTCCTGAAAATTATATCGCAATGTATTCTCCTCCTTGTTTTTTCATTTAAAAGAGAGCCACGAATAATGGCATCGTCAAAATACACATCAATGTCGTTAAAACGCTGATGGCACTACTATATGGTGAGTCCTTACCATAAACCTGCGCCATCTGCGTAATCGAGGATGCTGCAGGTGCACAAGCTGCCAACAAAGATATGGTTAAAACTTCTTTCCCTATGGACAGATGCTGCATTCCAGACAAAATATGTAAGAATAAAAAGGCCAATCCAGACATCACAAGCATACGTAAAAGGCAAACAAACCATAATCGCTTATTCATGATCGTTGCCTTCATATCCATGCCGGCAATCAGCATTCCAATGACGAACATAGCAAGTGGCCCAGCCATGGAACTAAAGGTATCGATGGCATCCTGAATCGGTCCTGGAAATGTCACATGTAATATAAAAGTAAGTAGGCCGAGAAAGACACAGATCATATTCACATTCATCAAAAGCTTCTTAAGGTCAATCCCACGAATCTCCTGCAAGATGGACTTGCCATGACTCCACATCAAAACCTGCTGTACACCGATAAATCCACTGGTATAAATAATCCATTCACTGCCAAACATAGCGGTTACCAGAGGAAAGATCAGATTCGCCGAATTCGAATAGACGATATTCGCCTGCTCCACTCCATTTAAATGAAATATTTTTGTTAAAATCAGATTGGCGATAATGAAAATGATATGAATCACCACAGCCGCTCCCAGAGAAAGTAAAAATCCATCTCTTACCTCCGGCGTGTAGTCAATCTGAAAAGATCCCACGATGGCACATGGAAGAATCACATAAAGCACCATCTTAGATATGGGCTGACTCTGTTCCGTAGTCACGATTCCTGCTTTCACAAGAAGAAAGCCACAAAACATAATCAAAAATAAAGTAATGATTTTTTTGATCAATATAATCGCAATCATGCTATGATTTTCCCCTTCTCTCTCTAAATTCCTTTTTATGAACCCCCATAAATCATAGAATGCATATGCCTTATTTTAACCTATATCAGTTGTTCAAACAAGCACATTTTCAAAAACATAAGTGTTTTCGATTCCTTTGGCCCGATTCAGATATCATAAAAAACTTCCATGCGACATGCGTCGCTCCACAAGAAAGGATGCTTTTAGAGATCGTTACGCGTCAGATCTTCCAGACTTTCTCTTCTTACAGCCACATAAGAGCTTCCATCATTCTTCACCATCACGATTGGCGGACGTCCGATACGATTATAGTTTGAGGCCATCGAATAGTTATAAGCGCCTGTTGTCAAAACGGCAATGATATCACCACGGCATACTTCAGATGGAACCATGACATGTTCCTGAATGATATCTCCACTCTCACAGCAACGACCTACAATGGAAGCCTCCATATCACACTCCTGTGCCATACGGCCGGCCGCATAACAGGTATAGGAGGACTGGTAGAGAGCAAATCTAGGATTATCCGGCATACCTCCATCGATGGATACATAATTCTTATAAGCAGGAATGCGCTTTACCGTGCCTACCGTGTAAAGTGTCATACCTGCATCTGCTACGATACTGCGACCTGGCTCCATATGAATCTCCGGCATATCGATTGCTAACTCTTTACAGCATGCATCGATTCTGGCAGCCACTTCTCCAATCTTAGTCTCGATATCAAGAACAGGATCTGCCTCCGTGTATCTGACACCATATCCTCCTCCTAAATCAAGCTGCTCTGTCACATATCCATGCTTCTCCTTCATCTGTGCGATAAATTCCAACATGATCTGTGCGCCACGTTCAAAAACATCCTCCTCAAATATCTGGGAACCAAGATGACAATGAAATCCTACCAGCTCTACATGCTCTTTTGCAAGGGTAAGAACCGTAATCTCTTCGGCCTGTCCGGTCTCAATCGCACTACCGAACTTAGAATCCACCTGTCCGGTCTGCACTGCTGCATAAGTATGAGTATCGATTCCCGGTGTCAGACGTAATAAAACCTTCTGCACCTTCCCCTGTCTGGCTGCTTCTGCATCAATGGCATTCATCTCTTCGATATTATCTACAACAAAATAACCGATCTTATGCTTCATAGCATATGCAATATCCCAGTCCGTCTTGTTATTACTATGGAAATATGCATTCTGAAGATCATAACCAGCTTTTAATGCCGTAAAAATCTCACCGGTGGAAACCACATCAATGCCAAAATCTTCTTCTGTCATAATCTCATAGATCCGTTTAAAACAATTCGCCTTGCTGGCAAAAAGAGGCTTCCCCTTTCCTGGAAAATACTTTTCAAAAGCTCTCTTATAAACTCTGCAATTCTCACGGATACGGTCTTCATCCATCAAATATAAAGGCGTACCATATTGCGCTGCCAGATCAAGCGTATCCTGACCGGCAAAGGTCAAGTGATCCTCTTTATTCACTCCCACATTCTTACAAATCATTTTCTTGTCCTTTCTCTCGTCAAATATCAAAACACGGCCAGATTCCTGCTTCCATTTCCACATGATAGAAAGCCTGCCCAACCGTCTTGCTCCACATCAGAAGGAAGAAGACAAGTCCTCCTCCACTCCCTAAATTCCTCATACATGACACCCTTGACCTCTCTACAGAGCATGATACGTGTTACGGACTTGTATCACTCCACAAGGTATTATATAAGAAGCAAGAACCATTATAACATTTTTTTTGTAATTTACAAATACCTATATCATGGAAAGAATCGTATATTCCTTGACTTTTCTATAGAAAAATATTATATTTTATATTTATAAATCATAAAATAAATTCCATTATTTTATAAAGGAGGAGCATAAGATGGAACTCATTAAAAATATGCCAAAAGCAACGGCATTATCCTTAAAAGATATGATTGATTATGAAGAAGGTATGGTGGCAAGCCTGACTCTGGCCAGCCAGCCAGGGGTAGGAATGACATTATTTGCTTTTGATGCCGATGAGTCGATCAGTACCCATGCAGCCGGTGGGGATGCTTTTGTTTATGCTTTAGAAGGTGACGTGGAAATCACCATCGATGGCATACTACATGTACTCCATGCGGGAGATAGTATTCTTATGCCTTGTGGTATTCCTCATGCACTTCATGCATTGACCAGATATAAGATGCTTCTGGTTGTGGTATTTCCAAAGGGAGCAGATTGGGAATGATTACTTATATTTAAAAAGGAAAAACGATGAATTTTTTAAAAAATATACCGGAAGAACCAAGTGAATTAAAGAAATTGATTCCTTATAGAGAAAACCGTGTCATCAGTAAGTCACTCAGTAAAAGTGAGCAGATCCAGTTGATGCTTCTATCCGTTTCACTGGGAGAAGAAGTCACCAGTGAGCGCTATCCGGGCGATATCTTCTATTATGTGCTGGATGGTAGCATGCCATTGAGAAAGGATGAAAACACCTATCTCTTAAAAGAAGGGGACTGTATGGCTGTGGAGGCTGGTATCGATCATGCGATTGGTGGAGCCGGAGCCTTTAAAGTCCTGCAGATTACAGTGACCCTATAAGGACTATCCTGCTGCTTTGCTCCAAAAGGTATGTGCGCATAAGGGAATCGCTCCCCTTGAGATCAAGCAGCACACATGTATCTTGTAAACCAAAAGGCAGCAAGAAAGTCAAGACTTTCTTGCTGCCAAATTTTATCACAGATTCTCTTAAACGAGTCTATCCGTAAGCGATACACATTCTAAGATACAGAAGTTCTCACTTTCCTTGGATAATTGAAATAAGAGCTTCTTCATAGGAATCAAAGTTGCGTCACCTAAAATGGTTAATTCAAATGTTACCTTCTCTTCAGTCTCCTTCATAAGTTCCATCCGTGACATATTATATCCATAATCACCGATCATGGCTAAGATGCTACTCATGGCATTCGGTCGGTTCTGTCTGGTCAGATGGACCTTTACAGAACTTGTTTTCCCTTGAATCAAGGAACTCCCTGCTATGCTATCAAAAATCCCCTCATTCCAGTCATAAAGCAATCCGTACTGATACATGCGGCTAGTCTCCATCACCTTACGAACTACCGCTAAATATCCGGCTCTTCGATCCTCAGGGACTTCTGCACCTAGTCTTTCTAAAATCGCTGCCTCCCGATCTGCACGGTAAACATTGGTCTCACCGGCCGCTTGTTTAGCCTGCGCGACACAATAAGCGCAATCGACACGCTTCATAAGTAATTGGCGGATCTGTGGATCGATCGCATCTATATTCTTTCTACATTCTTCTAAGGTCATCGTTCTTCTTTTTACTCCTTCGCATATCATTCTTGGTAAAGCGACCACATAATAATATATTCCAGTGATATGTCCTGGTGATATACTCGCTTCATTACAGCACCATTCTATTCCTATTTTTCTATGATTTCAAGATAACTCTCCCTAATCCAATCGATGACAGCATCCAGACCCTTACCTGTCTTTGCACTGATCGGAAGAACGACAGCCTTAGGATTTAAATGAAGAATCCGTTCTTTGGCAAGATCAAAATTAAAATCAAAATATTCCAAAGTATCTATCTTATTGATAAGCACCAGATCACAGACTCGGAACATCAAAGGATATTTTAAAGGCTTATCATCTCCTTCGGGCACGCTAAGAAGCATCACATTCTTATGAGCTCCTGTATCAAACTCTGCAGGACAGACCAGATTTCCGATATTTTCAAGAATTAAAAGATCCAAGCCTGTCGTATCATAGGCCAGTAATGCTCTGGAAACCATATCCGCATCGATATGACATAATCCCATATTATGAATCTGAATAGACTCCACACCTGTGGCATCCGCCACTTTTTGGGCATCCAGACTGGAGCGAATGTCCACATCCATCTCACCGATACGATATTTCTCCTTCAATCGATTGATCAGCGCCGTTAAAGTCGTGGTCTTTCCACTGCCCGGTGCAGACATCACATTTAGAAATAAGGTGCCCTGTGCACTGAAATCATCCCTGATCTTCTGCGCCGTTTTCTCATTATCCGCATAAATACTCTCTTCAATTTCAATTACTCTGACTTCTCCCATGGGCTCCTCCTTACTCCTTCCAATCTTTAATTCTTTTCAAAAGATAGGTAGCCAGTTCTTCAACACCCTCACCTGTCTTAGCGGAAATATAGAAAATCTTAATATCCGGATTCAATTCCCTGGCACAGGCTTCCACATAATCTTTCTTAAAGTCAAATACGGGAAGAGTATCGATCTTATTGATGACGAAAAGATCGGACACCTCATACATCAGCGGATACTTTGCCGGCTTATCATCTCCCTCCGGGACAGAAAGAATGGTCATGTTTATGGCTGCACCAGTATCAAATTCAGCCGGGCATACCAGATTTCCAATATTCTCAAGAACAAGAAAATCCAAATCGTCACATGCAAAAGCCGTAATTCCCTGACGCGTCATATCTGCATCCAAATGGCACATACCACCGGTATGCAGCTGAATGGACGGAATTCCTCTTTTGAGCAATGTATTCGCATCCACAGCAGAGTCAATATCAGCTTCCATCACTCCCCACTGAATCTTACCTTCAAAATATGGCTTTAACGCAAGCAGAGTGCTCGTCTTACCACTTCCCGGAGCGGACATAAGATTCAATAAACAAATCTTCTTATCCTTTAAAGACTGTCTCAATACCGCAGCATCTGCATCATTATCTTCTAAAATCGTTTCTTTTAATTCAATAATCTTTGCCTGATCCATCCATTACTCCTTATTTTACACGATTAGAAAAAAGCCTGCCGGTGAATCACCAGCAGGCTTTTCTAATGTCTATTAATCCATATTCGCTTATAATTAGCGTCCAAGATAAAGGGACTGTTTTGCAAGAACAAGGTTCATGATCATATCATTACATGGTGTAGGGATATTGTACTGTAAACCAAGATTATGAACAGCACCATTGATGATCATGATTTCTGTTTCTCTTTCATGGTCACATGCCTGAACCATGGAGCTTACTGTACTGTATGTCTCACGAGATACTTCGTAAGCATGTTCAAGTTCTTCTTCGTAGCTAAGAGTACATCCTGCTGCATTCGCAACTGTGATAGCTTCTTTTACAAGCATTTCAGCAAGTCTGTTGGCATACTTGTTCTCCTGGATAAATCCATTAGGAGTATGAAGAAGTGCGCTGATACCGTTGATAGTACAGTTTACACAAAGTTTATGCCAGATAGCGTTCATAACGTTATCATGAACAACAGTCTCACAACCACAGATTCTGAATGCTTCTGCACATTCTTCTACTTTCTCCTTAGGAGCCTTGAATGTACCCATATTTGTAACACCATATCCTGTATGAGCTGTATGACCAGGAGCTACTGGAGTTGCACCAAAAGCTGTGTTACCAATGATGATCTGCTCTTCAGGAAGTACCTTAGCGATCTCATCATAGTTACCATAACCATTCTGTAAGCACATGATCATTGTGTGCTCATCAAACATTGGAAGAGCATTACGAACTGCACTCTCAAGGAACTTGTAGTGAACGAATACAACAACAAGATCACAAACGCCAACTTCCTTAGGATCTGTTGTAGCAAGTGCCGGTCTAACAGAAATCGTCTCACCATTTCCACCAACTTCTTTACACTTGTCAACAAGAATACCATTCTCTTTTACTGCGTTGATGATAGGCTCAGAAACATCCATTACACATACTTCGTGTTTTGCAACAAGATAACTAGCATAACAGCTTCCGATAGCTCCACATCCAATAAATCCAATTTTCATTGTGTGTACCTCCTTTTTTTGAACATCGCTAAATCATAAGTCGATCGTTCATTTTCCTCTTTCCATTTTTCTTTGCCTTATGTCTGACAAAGCTTACATTCAATATATATCCTTTGTCTGACAAAGTCAAGACGTTTTTTCTAATTTTCCCTTTTTACCAAAATCCTTGCTTTTTTTTTGTTCAATCTGCAATAAATGGCATTTTTTTAACAATTTTCAGGATATATACGAGTCCATAATCCTCATTTTATTCTGCTGCCGTCTCATCCCACCACTCCTGGATGAATCTTCTGGCTCTCACAGCCTCCTCAAAAAAGCTTTCTCTGCTGGCTGGAATGCCTTCCTGACAGATGGTTCCATCATAGCCAATCCGGTGTAATGTCCGGAAATAGGTCTTAATATATGGATCATCCTCTTTTTTTACCGGGAATCCACGATTCGGATAGCTTGCAAAATGATTATGTGCCATGAATTGCTTGCCGTATTTTAGCATGCTGTCTACCGTATCATCATCCATTCTCATCTGGTAATAGTCCTGTAAACATTTGATATTTGGATGATCTGCCGCCTTCGCCAATTCTACCACTTCTTCAAAATTATTGAGCATATTGGTTTCTTTGCGACTGATTGGTTCCAAGGCAAGAATCACATCATATTTCGCTGCCTCTTCTCCCATCTCCTGGCACCAATCTACCAACTGGGCAAAGGCATCCTTCTTAGAAAATCCTTCTGGGCAATGCTTGGTCCATGGGGCTCCAAAGCAGATCGCTTTCGTCCCCAATTCACCGGCACGCTCCAAAACCTTACGATAAAAATCTCTGACTTTCTGCGTCTGTACATTTGGTCCTACCAGCTTGATATCCTTTGTCGCATAACTGTTACATGTCGGAACCGAAAGTCCTACGCTATGCAGATAAGACTGCATCTGTTTAAACTCTCCATCTGACATCAGGCTTACCTGAGCAATGGGCAGATCAATAAAATCGAATCCTGCTTTCTGAATCAATTCTGCGTACTCATAACCCACATCCGTCTTCCAGCGAGGCAAGGTACCTGTACAACAGCCAATCTTCATGGTTTTATCCTCCTAAATTCACAAACAGATTTTATGATTCTATTGTAGCAGAATTTTCTTCTTTTTTCTTCATGAATTTAAGCATCCAGTGGCTTTCCCATATAAGCGTCAAACAAAAATGATTCTTTCGAAGAATCAATATATTTGAACTCGTACCAGGTCATCTGTATTAAAATCGAACCATCACTTCTGTTCCCTGTCCCACAGAACTATTCATGCAGATTTCAGCAGAATGCAGCTGGGCGATATGTTTTACAATCGCAAGACCCAAACCGGTACCGCCGGTTTCTCTGGATCTGCTTTTATCCACTCTATAGAAGCGTTCAAACACGTGTTCCTGCTGATCTGCCGGAATCCCAATCCCGTTATCCTTCACTGTTAATATGGGATGACCATCCTCTATGGTTACAACCACAGATACATTTCCATTCTCCCTATTATATCGTATGGCATTTTGCAGCAGATTATCGATCATCTCTTTGATCAAACTCCGATCCGCTGTGATTCCGGCTGAAACACCACTGTGATGTATGGCAATCCCTCTCCGGTTCGCGATCGTCTCCTGCTCTTTTACACATTCCTGCGCAAGAGCATACAAATCTACCAGTTCAAATTTTCTGGGAAGTTCCTGATGATCCAATTCGGATAACTGAATGATGTCTGAAATCAAAGATAACAACCGATCCGCATTATGCCGGATCTGCTTTGCAATATGTATTTCTGCCTCCGGATCCACCAGGCGATTTTCAATCAGTTCCGCGTAGCCGGAGATGGCTGTGATCGGTGTTTTCAGTTCATGAGAGATATTGGCAGTAAAGTCCTGCCTGCTTTTGGCAGCCGCCAGAATCCCTTCATGCTGATCCCTGATCTTATTTGCAAAGGGTTCCAATTCCCGGTATACCGTAATCTGACCGGTATCATCCAGATTTTCAGCCATATCTTCAATGGGTTTCATCAGTTGTCTGGTCAGCAGATGTCCGATCCACACACAGCCCGCCAAAATCAAAGCAGCTATGATCGCAATGATGGGCAGAGCGCTCATCAATACACTGGTAATGGTTCTGGCTTGTGTGGACACACGTAGTACTGTACCATTGTCCAGAAGGAGGGCATAGTAGAAAGTATTCATATTCATGGTGTCCGAGTGTCTTGTGCTCTGTCCCTCACCATTTTTAAGTGCCATCCGGATCTCCGGCCTGTCATTATGATTGGACAGACCAGTGATATCTGTATCATTATCAAATAAGACCGTTCCGTCTTCATCGATCCAGGTGATACGCAAATTGCCGGAGCTTAGACCTTCCAGACTTTCTGCCTTATCCTTACCTGATGTGTATGCATTCTGGAAAACCTCTGTCTCCACCAAAAGTTCTGCATTTTGTTTGAGATCAGCTCGGACCTGACTTTGAAAAATACCATAATACACAAAAGTAATAGAGATCGCAGTGACCACAATGGCCAGAAGTGCTATGAGACTTAACCTGATATTAATCTTTTGCTTCATTCTGAATCACCACTATCTTTACAGATGGAATAACCTACACCACGCACGGTATGGATCTGACTTCCACATGATCCTAATTTTTGTCGCAATGTCTTAATATGCATATCTACCGTTCGGGTCTCGCCTTCAAAATCAGTCCCCCAAACCTGTCGCATAATGGATTCTCTGGAA
>R25__coassemble_1297_pt1 | contig 12664 bp, 13 predicted proteins | sample R25__metabat2_low_PE_006 | metagenome-assembled genome bin R25 | reverse complement strand
GTGCATAGTGGCTATTTCTGTCCATATGTAAGAAAAAATATCATAAAAAAACAAGGATGCAAGCCAGCCGAGCTGGCTTACATCCTTGTTTATCAAGAAAATATACTTAGGGTATATCCCTTCTTCTCAGTAGGTTTTTCTAAGATTCCCAGCCTCGCTGTCTTTGCACCTCGTACATAAGAACCGTAGAGGCAATGGCTGCATTCAAGGATTCCACCTTGCCCTTCATAGGAATGCGAATCTTATGCTGTGCAAGGGAAGAAATCTCATCGCTTAAGCCATTTCCTTCATTTCCGATCAGAAAGGCACAGGCCTTTTTATAATCCTCTTCATAAAAGGAATGTCCCTCAAGATGTGCGGCATAGGTAGCAATGCCTCGTTCTTTTAGTTTTTCCAAGACCAGGGGCAGGTCATCCACAATCACAAAGGGCACGCGAAAAACGGTTCCCATGGTAGACCGAATCACCTTAGGATTATAAGGATCCACTGTCTCACGATTCATGATGATTCCGGTGACACCCGCTGCCTCGGAACTTCTTAATATGGTACCCAGATTCCCCGGATCCTGAAGATTCTCTAGAATCATAAAGATGGGATTCTTCTCAAGGGCGAGCAATTCCTCGAAGGTGATCGGATTCTGCTTGACCACTGCCAACACCCCTTGTGGAGTCTTGGTATCCGAAATATGTTTACATACCGTATCTGAGATTACTTCATAGCGATAATCTGCCAATCGATCACGATACTTTTCCTCAAAATCTGCCGTAAGATAGGCCTCCTGTAATTGAGCTGGCGGAAGTTCAAAAAACATCCGAGGACCTTCTACAAGAAAGCACTTCTGTTCTTTTCTGGCTTTCGCACTCTTTTTCAATTGCATAAGATTCTTAATTCTGGCATTGGTTGTGCTTGTAATCATCCTGCTTCTATCCTTTTTTCGATCATTCTCTAACGATGCCTGCTCTTGCTTCTGGGAAGTAGTCTCCGGCGATACCTGATCTTACTCCTTCGAAGCATCCTCTGCGGTCGTTTCCTCTTCCCAGCTTCCATCCTGAGACTTCAGTTTGCTGCGAAGCTCCTCAATCTCAGCCTCCAGTGCCGGTACCTTTTCCGCAAGCTTCATCATCTTCTTTATCTTCTTCTTTTTCTTATGTCTTCTTACCAGTAAAATAATGAAGAGGATCAAAAGAACAAGAATTCCAACGAGGACTCCGATTGCTTTAAAAATATATGGCATATAAATACCTGTTTCCGGATCTGCGTAGGTTAATTCTGTGGTCATATAGTCAGAAACGGAATCACTGGCCACTGCGGAATCACTGAAACTCAGATATGCTTTGATGGAGAAATTATCAAAATCATAATTCTGATATTGCTCATCTGCCTGAAGATAAGGAATGATATCAGCGAAGTCGCCCCACTGTCCCAATTCGTTCATGTAGATATAGCTTTCCCCTTTTTGTACGACGCCCTTGGCATAATACTTCTTCAGATCATCTTTATAAGCGGAATTATCCTCGTCGCCACGATGCTGATAAAGGATCTTACGATTATATTCTGTGACATAAGCTTCATTTTCACCGGTGGATACAGATAAACCATAATATAATTGATCTTCACTCTGGCAGCAAGAAGTCACAATGACGGAATATTCCTGTCCCTTTGTCACATGAACCGGCTCACTGAGAGTGGCCTTATGGTATCCCGCATGGGCATAATCTTCATTGATCGTGGCAGCTAAGGTTCCATCATCCGGAGTGACCGCACCATCATTCAGAAGGTAAATCTCGTAGGTTGTGCTCATGTTTTCTGTATTGGTCTGACAGGATACATACTGGATATCTCCATCTGCTTCCGCTGTGAAAACATTTGCCGCCTGCAGACCATTTTTATCTGCCCAGGCCTTCACGGTTTCCGCCTGAAGGAAATCATACTGATCGACCATAGTGGCATCATTTACATCCTCTGTATTGGTATCGAAGGAAAATGTTTCCGGCATGATCAAACTGCGATCATAATAGGAAATGTAAAAATAACCGGTTGCCTTTCCTTCTTCATCTTGTACACCCCATGAAGTCATAGGAATCGTATTCGGAAATTCCTCCGTTTCTGCTCCCCAGCTATTCTTTACGATCCAGGCGCCATTTCCTTCCGGCTGATGCGCCTGACCATCTCCATATTCATCATTGGTATGATCTAAGAAGTCCGTAGCTTGAATACTATCGTCCCATCCTACAATAGTCACTGCATGGTTCGGTACTCCTCCATCAAAGGTATAATGAGTCCATTTATTATCTTCCGTATTCAGATACATAGAAACACCGGAGTCCTGACCCGGCATGTAGGTATCTGCGCAGAAAGCGATGGAAACTGCATGACCATTCATTAACTCCTTCTTGATGGTATCCGTAGCAGAGGCATCATATCCTTCATAAGCTGCTTCTCTCTCGTCCATATCATCACATTCCAAAGGGTCAATGTCTGAACTGTAAACAGCAGGAGATAAGAGCATATTCGATTCTTTCAAGCTATAGGACTGAACGAATTCATAATCCGATGGAATGGACCAGTCATCCTTTTCAGAATACCAAAAATTTATAAAATAAGCATGTTCCGTCGTAGAATTCTTACCACGATAAGGAATCAGAGATTCATCTACCGGACCGATTCCGCTGGATAAAACAGATGCTGCGGTAAATAACCAGCCTCCGGTATTAAAGGTCTCTTCTTCATTAATAACATGAATACCCTCGCCATTCTGGCTGGAACCATCCTTCAGATAGCTTCTGGCGAAATTAGCCAGATGATGCTCGGACAGGTCAAGCTGTGTCTCTTCGTAGGTTTTTCCTGAATCAGATAAGATGGAAGTCTCACAGGCTGCAATGGCAGCAAATCCCCAACAGGTTCCCCATGGATTCTGAGACTTAACCGGAGTTACCACGCCAAGATCTCTCAAATCATAGCTTTCCGGCAGGGAAGAATCACTCTCATCGGTCGTAACCTGCTTGATGACATTGGTTTCTTCATTCTCCAAAAGGTATTTGGCTGCTTTTTCTCCGTCAACTAACTCCGAATTCTTCTTCGAGGAATCTGCCTCCTGCATGGCTGCATCATCATCAATCTGTGATGCATCATCAAAGGTAGTCTGAGTATCCTCCGAAACGATCGGTTCGGCCAGAACCGTACAAGATGGAGCAATCAGCTGTGCGGCCATGACTGCACTCATCAAAAATACTCCTAATTTTTTTCTCATATTTTTCTCCTTTTTATAAAATATTGGTGAATATATAACTCCCTTATCCATGATAGGAATCTATAGGGTTTCGCACAAATATAGGTCCGGAACCAGAAGAATACACTTCTACATCCTTAAGTAGGTATAGGAATCTCTTACGGATACACTTCCACATCCTTAAGTAGGTATAGGAATCTCTTACTGATATATCCTCTTTAGCAAAAAGAAAATATGATCGATCACTTCCTCTTCCGGCTCACGGAAGTCCTCTTGTGCCCACTCCAGTATATATTGAGTAATTCCAATGGTCAAAAAATGCTCCAGAAATTCCTCTTCATATTGTGTGCCAATATCGCTGATGATCACATTGGGGCGATAAGTACTGGACATACACTTTCCGATGATCGGATAAATGGCCTTTCTAAGATAATCGGCCGTCACATTATTCAATAGATTCTTAACCACAGAACGGTTATCCTTCATCCAGGTCAGAAAAGAGCTTAAAGCCTCATCCCAGGAAATATCTTCCTCCAAATGGCCCATCTGGATAAATACATACTCGATCGTCTTTCCCAAGAGATCATAAATATTATCATAATGATAGTAAAAGGTCTGGCGATTCACACCAGAACTGGCAGATATCATCTGAATCGTGATTTTATGAAATGGATTCTTCTTTAAAAGTTCAAAAAAGGATTCGCAAAGAAGGCTTTCTGTTTTTCGTTTCATCTTATCCCACCGACTCATTATTTCTTTCTCAATGCTTTCTTCTTAGACTTCTGGCGATTCACATTGTCTGATCTGCCTTAATCATCCTCCAATGTGATCTTGATATCGGAAGTATCTACTACAGAGACACCATCGACTTCCTTGGCATGAATCGAAACTTCATGATTCCCCTCCTCTAATCCTTCCAGATTGATCCATGGTGTGAAATCACTGATTTTCAAACCATTTACCAGGGATTCTGCTCCTTCCACGGAAATGGTATACTTATTACTCTTGTCATAAGTCAGCTGATAGCCCCCATTATTCTTCACCTTAAGATCTGACGAGCTAAAGGTGATCTTTCGGCTGATCTTCTTCTCAAACTTCACACTGATCCGAATGGAAGTGGAGTCCTCTGCCAGAATGGCATTGCCAGGAAATGTATTGGAACTGACATCAACATTCTCCTCATAATTCTCACTCAATCCTTCCAAAGAAATCGGATCAAGATCGAGGGAATCAATCTCAGCAAGTTCATCATCCGGGGCTGCTATTGTAAGAGTCTTCGGTTCATAATCAAAAGAAGATACCACATAACCATCTGCAGGCTTATCCGTATAGGTCAGATTCACCTTGACTTTTTTCGTCTTCCAAAGGGTAATAAAGACATCGATATTACTTGCTTCCATCTCAATCTGCGAATTAGAAATAACATTTCCATCATTATCATAAAGTACAGGCTTTGAGGAAGTGCTGATATCCTTACTTAATCCATCCACATCCACTTCTGCGCGAATCTCCTTGGCATTGGACAAAAGATTCTCCGGTCCACTGATTCGCATCAGATTCGGGGTAGCCAGTTTACTGCCGATGCAATAACCATCCGCCACCGTTCCATTAATCTCGACATTGACCGGAACACTGATTTTTGTGATCTCATCCTTCTTGATCTTCATGGTATTCACATTACCAAGGGTAATCTCTAACTGACCATCATACTTCTCCGCACTTACATCGATCGGTATGGCGTCCGTAACCGAAAGCTTAGAAAAATCCGCGATAACATCAAAGTCCGACTCTGACATGTTATTGACGATACTTTTCTTTCCCTTAATGGTAAAGGAAACCTGATCTCCTTCGACGATCTCATAGGCATAACCATTCTCTGTAAGAGCCGATTCATTCTCCACTTCTACCTTTACATCCGAAAATCGCTTCGTGATGACAGGGTCATTGATATTCGCCACAAGAAGCCAGATCAAGATGGCAATGATCACCGACAAGATCTTCATCCCTATATTATTTTTCTTCATATCAATCTGTATTTTTTTCATTCCGTAACAGGCCCTTCCAAATCTTAAATAATGTATCTCCGGATGAACTCGTCTCATTTTCTGTATAAAGCATCTCCAGACTTTCCAGTAATTCTTCTCTGGTCTGACACTTCTTCAGTCTGCCATCCATGGCGATCGTGACATTACCGGTCTCTTCGGAAACAACCACTGTAATACTATCCGAAACCTCACTGATTCCAACCGCTGCCCTATGTCTGGTACCTAATTCCTTACCGATATTCATATTCTCACTGAGAGGGAGATAACAGGTTGCGGAAACAATACGATTCCCGCGGACGATCACAGCACCATCGTGAAGGGGGGTATTATGTTCAAAAATATTGATCAAAAGCTGGCTGCTGACCAATCCGTCTATACGGATTCCGGTACGCTCATAATCTCCCAGAGGAGTCGATCTTTCAATCACGATCAGGGCTCCTGTCTTCACACGTCCCATATCAAAGGCTGCCTTGGTAATCTCTTTGACTGTTTTCTCCGTAAAATTATTATTATCCGTCGTTGTGTTTCCATTGGAGAAGAAGAGCAGATTCCTGAAAATCCTTCCTCTACCCAGCTGTTCCAATGCTTTTCGTAACTCAGGCTGAAAGATGATCAAGGCTGCCGTAATTCCAACACTTAAAGAATTCATCAATAGCCAGGATATGGTATTCAGTTCAAAAATCGTTGCAAAAAGGGCAAAAAGCAAGAGCACCAATATGCCTTTAAACAGAACCCAGGCACGAGTATACTGCACCCATCGGAGAAACTGATAGACCACTACACTGATGATGATGATTTCCAGAATATCCGTAAGCCCTATGGATGGCAAAGATAACCAATATAAATATTTCTCTATGACTTTATGTAAAGTCTCCACACTCATACATTCTCCTCCGATGCTTCGGTCATATCCTGTACGTCTTCTAACTCATCCCCTGCAGAAGATTCCAAGTCTTCTTCTTCCGACTGTGCTGCTTCTTCTTCCATGACGATTTCATTCATGTTCATATAATTCGGCTCTTCCTTAGCTACTTTAATCTTAGGGACGGCCTTTACATAGTAAATATATTCCTCATCTTCAAATACCGTCCGCTCAATACGGCTGACATCCCCGATTCCACGGAAAAATTCTATGAGGATGCAAACAAGGACGCCTAAGATTGCTTCCAGGATCACACGCCATGTATCAATACTTGTATCCAGGAAAATATGACCAACCAAGACAAGACATGCTGTCGCCGCATTTCCCAAGGTTGCTGCCAGAATCCAGGCCCTCTCATAGAAAAGCTTCCTCAAAAGACTGGTTACCAAAATAGCCAGACATATGCTAAAAAGCATGAGTAGGAAGGTCTGATTCTCTAAAATCTCCTGAACCAAATACTGAAGTCCCACACCTAGGGCCGACGAATCACTACTGATCACCAGACTGGATTCCTTTAAATAAAAGCTAAGAAAATATAGAATGACTCCGATGGCAGAAGGAAATAAAGCTTCCACCCCGATAGCCATGGCAAGTGCCGCCGGAATCATAAACTCCAGCTTACAGAAAAACAGGACTGCCACGATGATAGAAACATAACTAAACTTATTAGAAATACGGAAATATCCAATCGCACAGATAAAAATCAATAAGAAAAAGGCGATAAATATATCAAAGCTAATGGTCCATAGATGCGCCAAAATAAAAGCAGATACAATATAAAACAAAAAGGATAAAGGAAGAAATGCCTGCAGAAGACCGGCAGCAGCCAGGACATATATCTTCTGTGCGACATTATTATAAGGGAACATCCTATTGATCAAAAACAAGAGAAGGACCATCAGGATTGCTCTTAAAATCGGGGCTAAGATCCTTCCTCTTTTCTGGTAAAAATTATAAACCTTCTCTTTGGCACCAATCATACGTATCATAAAATTATTTTGTTTCATAACTCTCATTCCTTATTATACTTATCCAGATACTCTAAATTCCTGTCATAACGCAGGATTCTTCTATGGGCTGCATGATATCTCTTTCGGGCAATAAACCATGTAATGATCAAACCAATGGCTACCAAAATAAGATAAATAACGGTCACTACAAGTAAAGGTGTTTTAAAAGAGTGTAAGCCCTCCACCGCGAAATCATTGACATATCGTAAACAGTATAAACAAACTGCCAAGGCATATGCTATGGTGATGCAGATCCAGCTTTCGATCAAACGGAAGGCAATATAAGTACTTTCTTTTTTTTGGTAGATACGAATATCTTCTCTGCCAATTCCATTCTCATACATGGCAACCTTAGTCATTTTTTTCACTTTTGTCGTATCAATCATAAAGACCCCCATGTGTCCCACCTGCGGGAACGCCACATCACAGCAAATATTTCATAAATTTAGACATTTTCGCTTTTTAGTATAACATGATTTTTTTAATCTGTAAAATAAAGGGATAATAAAAATTCATTAAGGAAATGTTACATCGATTTTGTGCTTCATAGAGAAAAGGACGCAGGCTGATACGATCAACATGCGTCCTTGTCATGATACTTATTCCGGTCTTGTAATTTTCAATACTTCGTAATCACTGAAACCATCCGGGCTCTCCACCCGAACGATATCACCCACATGGGAACCAATCAGAGCAGCTCCCAATGGAGATTCATTGGAAATCTTACCTTCCAGAATATCTGCCTCTGTGGAACCAACGATACGATACTCGATTACTTCTTCTTCTTCTTTATCATAGAACTCTACTGTGCTGCCAATATTAACTACAGTATGATCCATGTTATCTTCACTGATGACTTCCGCATTCTTAATGATCTTCTCGAGTTCCTCGATACGAGCCTCGATGGAACGCTGCTCATCTTTGGCTGCATCATACTCAGCATTCTCCGATAAGTCACCCTGTTCTCTGGCTTCTTTGATCTTCTGTGCGATTTCTTTTCTCTTTACTACCTTCAGATCCTGCAGCTCATCTTCCAAAGCTGCCATACCTTTACTGGTCAGAATATGTTTTTTTGATTCCATTTTTATACACCTTTCTTATCCCATGTGTCACAGTGCCCACAGCCACATTTCATGGTTAAATATTATATAATAATTAAAACTTGTTGTCAAATACCGTCAAAATTTTTCGAAAATGTTCCATTTCTATAAGGTGCCAGCAAGCGCTCCAGTTCTTCATAAGTGGTAACCTGATTGACCGCATCTCTCAGCTTGGAGGAGCCATACATGCCGCTTGTATACCAGGCGGTATGCTTACGCATCTCCCGAATACCGATGAACTCTCCTTTGTATGCCACATTAAGTCTGGCATGCCGCAAAAGCTGCCGGATCACCTCTTTTAAATCGGGACGAGCCGGAATCTCCTCTCCGGCAAGAGCTGCTTTGACCTCCCGGAAGATCCAGGGATTCCCCTTGGCACCACGTCCAATCATGATTCCATCACAGCCGGTCTCTTCCTTCAAATGAATCGCATCTTCTCCCGTGAATACATCTCCATTTCCGATGACAGGAATCGAGACAGCCTCCTTCACCTGGCGAATGATATTCCAATCCGCCTTTCCGCTATAATACTGTTCTCTGGTCCGGCCATGAACTGCCAGGGCAGAAGCACCATTCGCTTCTAACACCCTTGCAAATTCCACAGCATTCACATGGGCATCGTCAAAGCCCTTTCGAAACTTGACCGTCACAGGCAGAGAAACTCTTTTTACAATAGCATGAACGATCTCCCCGGCCAAGGCCGGATTCTGCATAAGAGCGGAGCCTTCTTTATTATTTACAATCTTTGGAACAGGGCATCCCATATTAAGATCGATAAAATCATAGCCCTGATCTTCGATCTTATGGGCCATCTCTCCCATCAATTCCGGCTCTGATCCAAAGAGCTGGATGCCGATCGGTCTCTCTTCCGGACGTGTCTCCATAAGAGGAATGGTATTTTTATTTCCATAATAGATGGCTTTGGCACTGACCATTTCCGTCACCATGGCATCACATCCCTGCTCCTTACATAAGAATCGGAAGGGGAGATCCGTGATTCCTGCCATGGGAGCCAGAATAAGCGGAAAATCTGTTCCATATATGTCTTTCGTCTTCTTCATATTCCGGTCTATCTCTGTTTATCGTATATAATCTGCAGACCCTTCAAGGTGAGATACTGGTCATAAATATCGATGGTGGTGGTTTCTTCAGAAATCATGCGTCCTAAGCCACCGGTCGCTACCACTAAGGCATCTTCGTATCCGGTTTCCTCTTTTAACTTACGGATAATATACTCCGTCTGACCGATATAACCATAAAAGCATCCTGCCTGCATAGCAGTAACGGTATCCTTTCCTACGATGGTGCCCGGTTTACGGATCTCCACCTCCGGAAGCTTAGCTGCCTGCTGTCCCAGAACCTTAACCGCAGTTCCCAGCCCCGGTGTGATCACACCACCTAGGAACTCTCCCTTTTCCGATACCACATCATAGGTCGTCGCTGTACCGAAATCGATCACAATACATGGTCCGCCATAAAGTTCATAGGCAGCTACACCATCTACGATACGGTCCGCACCCGTCTGTTTCGGGTTATTTGTCTTCACCTTTATTCCTGTTTTTACACCAGGACCAACGAGAATCGGTCTTTTATTAAAAAACTTAATGATTGCACTGGTAAAAGAATGCATCACATCTGGTACTACGGAAGAAATGATCACATCCTCCACATCCTCCACATTATATTTACGATACTTTAAAGCATCCAACATAAACATACCGTATTCATCGGATGTCTTTTTGCTCTTGGATGTCATACGAAAGGTATCCAGTAATTTAATACCTTGAAAAAATCCGATGGTAAAATCTGTATTACCAATATCTATTCCGATTAACATGATTTCCTCCCGTGAGAGTCTTCTAAGTAAAATACCCGGTAAAAAGTCTCCAGACTCTCTAATAATTCTCTTTTGTCCTGCTGGATCTGCTTAATTTTCAGTACGCTTCCAATCTCATCAAATAAGAGATCGTCTTCTTTCGACTCGACGACGAGATTCAGATTCCCCTCTTCATCATATTCCAATCGAAGGATCCCTCCGACATCTTCCGTGAAAAGGACGCACATGATGTTCAACTCCTGTTTCACTTCTTTGGGAAGAGAATCAAACACAGGATTAAAATAAAAGAGTTGTTCGTAGTGGCTAGCACCACACAAAATGGTTTTTTCTTCTAACATAGATTATCTCCTATCGGCTTCTATTCAGGGAAACTGTCAAAAATTCTTTGACTTCCTTATCAATGAACAGACTCCTGTAATCATACATATCCGTAGAGACCACGAACAGACACTTCTCCGGAAAAGACGGCTTCCGTCTGTCCGTTTTCATCCTGTACCAGCAGTTCTCCCAACTGATTAATGCCAAGGGCCTTACGTACCACTTCGCCATCACGACGAATCAATTTCACTTCACGTCCCACATTAATCAGATACTTATTATATTCTTTCACGAAGGAGGAAAGATTCTGTTCCTCTAAGAATAAATCATATCGCTTCATAAATTCTTCGGCGAAATCCGCGACAAAGCGCGTACGATCCACCTTTTTCTCTGTCTCTTTATAAACAGAGGAGGCTGTAGATGAGATATCCTCCGCGAATTCTGTTCGGTTCAGATTAAATCCCATACCAGCCACTATATAATGGATATCATCCATATCGGCACTCATTTCCGTCAGGATCCCACAGATTTTCTTACCATGAAGAACAATATCGTTGGGCCATTTGATCCTATATTCCTCCATGGAGTGCTTCTCCATAGCCTTGACAGCCGCTAAGGCAGCGATCAGCGTCAACATAGAGGCACATTCCGGTGGAAGGACGGGTTTTAATAAGAAAGTAATAAAAACATCCTGTCCCTTCGGTGAGAGCCAGCTGCGTCCTCTCCTTCCCTTTCCGGCGGTCTGATGGTCTGCCACAAAGAGGCTGCGATCCGGAAAACCGGCAAGGTAAGCCCGCTTCGCTTCTTCATTGGTAGAATCAATACTGGAAAATACTTTCAGTTCTCCGGTAATCACTCCACGCTTCAGGTGCCTTCGGATTTCTTCTACAGAAAGAATATCCGGTCTGTGAATCAAACGGTAGCCCTTTCTGGTCACAGATTCTATCTCGTAACCTTCTTCACGTAATGCATTCATGTATTTCCATATGGCGGTACGTGAAACGCCTAATGCATGGGAAATATCCTGTCCGGAAACAAAGCCATCCTGTTCGGACAGGAATTCTAATATCTTTTCTTTCATCGATTTCTTATCTGCCAAGTGTTGCAACCATGACAGCCTTAATGCTATGCATACGGTTTTCTGCTTCGTCGAATACCACAGAATTCTGCGAACGGAAGACTTCATCCTCCACCTCACGGATATCAAGACCAAGACGGTCACGCATATCTACAGCAACCGAAGTCTCAAAATCATGATATGCCGGCAGACAATGCATGAAGAGGCACTTATCATTTCCGGTATCTTTCATCATTTTCTGTGTCACTTTATATGGACTTAAAGCAGCAACGCGGATCGGATAGAGTTCTTCCGGTTCACCCATACTTACCCAGATATCCGTATAGATGACATCAGAGCCTGCCACATCCTCCGGATCATGGGAAATGGTAATCCTGGCACCGGACTGCGCTGCACGTTCCTGTGCTACTTTAAGAACTTCCGGATCACAAACCGTCGCTTCCGGTCCGACTGCTTTAAAATTCATACCCATGATGGCGCAGCCGTACATTAAAGCATACATTACATTATCGGATAAATCTCCCACAAATGTAAAATTCACTTCCTCCAACGGTTTCTCACAATGTTCTTCTATGGTAATGAAATCGGCCAAAACCTGGGTTGGATGATCGGTATCTGTCAAGCCATTCCAGACAGGAACACCGGAATACTTCGCAAGGTCTTCCACGATCTTCTGTCCGAATCCACGATACTCGATGGCATCAAACATTCTGCCAAATACCTTGGCGGAATCTTCTAAGGATTCCTTTTTATTCATATGAGAATTCGACAAGTAAGTGACATGTGCTCCCTCGTCCACTGCGCCCACTTCAAAGGAACAGCGTGTTCTGGTGGAAGATTTATCAAAAATCAGCACAATATTTTTTCCCTTTAATTCCTGTCCGAGTGCTCCTCTTTTTTTCTTCGCTTTTAACTGGTGTGCCAGATCAAGCATGTAACGGATCTCTTCCTTATTAAAATCAAGCAAGGTTAAGAAGCTGCGTCCTTTTAAATTCATGTTTTCTCTCCTTTTCGTCTGTTCCGACTATTTTCGGCATATAAATGAGAATGTTTCTCATTTCCTTTCTTTTTCTTTCGCATATATCGTATGGAAGCAGGATACCTCAAGGATTCCGGAAAGAGATC
>R25__coassemble_1286_pt1 | contig 12717 bp, 9 predicted proteins | sample R25__metabat2_low_PE_006 | metagenome-assembled genome bin R25 | reverse complement strand
ACTTGATAAAATAAACAAAAGAAAAATAAATTTGGTTAATTTTTTATCATTTTTTTAGAAAATGAATTTTTGAAGTAAAAATTATTCAAGAATGAAGAAAAGAGTGCTATAGTAATGTAGCATACCAAAGAAGATTGATAAAAATCTAACAACATATAAAGGAAGGTATGAACATGATAATCGAAAATGTATTGGATCTGATTGGTAACACACCGATTGTAAGCTTAAAACCATCGACAGGATATTCCATCTATGCTAAGGCAGAGTTTCTTAACGTGGGCGGAAGTATCAAAGACCGTGTTGCAAAGAATATGATTCTTGCAGCCGAAAAGAGTGGAAAGCTGAAAAAGGGTATGACGATCGTGGAGCCAACCTCCGGTAATACCGGCATTGGTCTTGCACTTTGTGGTGTTCGTATGGGCTATAAAGTGATTATCGTTATGCCGGAGAATATGAGCGAAGAGCGTAAGAAGATCATTCGTGCACTTGGCGCAGAATTAGTACTGACTCCAGCCAAAGAGAGTCTGGATGGTGCAGTGAATAAGGTCATGGAAATCGCTTCACAGGGAGACGAATATTTCGTTCCTCAGCAGTTCGAGAATCCGGATAACCCGGATATCCATTATAAGACAACTGCTCCTGAGATCTATGAGCAGCTGGATGGCAAGGTAGATATTTTTGTATCCGGTCTTGGCAGCGGCGGAACCCTTCAGGGAATCAGTAAGTACTTAAAGGAGAAGAATCCGGACTGTATCTGTGTGGCCGTAGAGCCGAAGAATGTTTCCGCTTTGTTGGGAGATGAGCCTGGACTCCATCAGATTCAGGGCATCGGTGATGGTTTTATCCCAGCAGTTCTCGATACCAGTCTGATCGATGAAATCGTTACGGTAACGGATGAGGATGCCATCGAAACAACCAGAGAGTTGGCCAGAGTGCAGGGCCTTATGTGCGGAACTTCCTCCGGTGCGAATATCTGGGCATGTAAGAAGATGGCTAAGAAGTATGGTAAGGATAAAGTGATCGCTACCGTTCTTCCGGACCGTATGGAGCGTTACTTCAGTACAGGATTATTATAAGAGCAGTTCATAATGGAATAAGTCAGATATAGCGAGACATGATCAGTACCCTTTTGGATTTTGTCTTATATTTTGATTCTTATTCATGACTTGGTTATGTAAGATGAATTACTGTGTCCCCTCTATTTCATTTTCTGTAAGGAATGATCTTTGAAACAGGATAAGATTATATGGCATTCTCACAGAGAAAACACGAGTATTTCATTTGCAATATATTATAGAAGAAAAGTTGTCAGGAGGACAAGAAAATGAGCAGAGTATATAATTTCTCCGCAGGACCAGCTGTACTTCCGGAAGAAGTATTACAGGAAGCAGCAGCAGAAATGATGGACTATAAAGGATGTGGCATGTCCGTCATGGAAATGAGTCATCGTTCCAAGGTATTCGATGACATTATCAAGGAAGCAGAACAGGATTTAAGAGACCTTCTTAATATCCCGGATAATTACAAGGTATTATTCTTACAGGGCGGCGCTTCTCAGCAGTTTGCAGCAGTTCCTATGAACCTGATGAAGAATAAAAAAGCAGGTTATATCATTACAGGACAGTGGGCGAAGAAGGCTTATCAGGAAGCGCAGATGTACGGAGAGGCAGTTGCACTTGCTTCTTCTGCTGATGAGACATTCTCTTATATTCCGGATTGCTCCGATCTTGCCATCACAGATGATATGGATTATGTATACATTTGTGAGAATAATACCATCTATGGTACAAAGTATAAAACACTTCCGAATACTAAGGGTAAGGTTCTTGTATCGGATGTATCTTCTTGTTTCTTATCTGAGCCGATGGATGTTGAAAAGTATGGTATCATCTATGGTGGTGTTCAGAAGAATATCGGACCTGCAGGTGTTGTTATCTCCATTATCCGTGAGGATCTCATTACAGACGATGTCGTAGAAGGCACTCCAACTATGTTGAAGTTCAAGACACAGGCGGATAAGGATTCCCTTTACAATACACCTCCTTGCTATGGTATCTACATCTGTGGTAAGGTCTTCAAATGGCTGAAAAAACAGGGCGGTCTTGCTGCAATGAAGGAAAGAAATGAAGAGAAGGCTAAGATTCTCTATGATTTCCTTGATCAGAGTAAGTTATTTAAGGGTACGGTAAGAAAAGAAGATCGTTCTCTTATGAATGTTCCTTTCGTTACCGGTGACAAGGATTTGGATGCCAAGTTTGTGGCAGAAGCCACTGCAGCAGGCTTTGTGAACTTAAAAGGTCACAGATCCGTTGGTGGTATGCGCGCTTCCATCTATAATGCTATGCCTAAGGAAGGTGTAGAGAAATTAGTAGAGTTCATGGCTGCATTTGAGAAAGCGAATGCTTAAATTGTCTCTCATCGTGCACGGGAATGTGTCATTGGCATGTTTTTCGTTGACAAGTGTGAGATTGCTGTGTTATTTTATATAATAATAATGACGATGGGGTCTGTCTTTGGGACAGGCCCCTTTTTTCGTTGGCGGAATTATGGAATGCCTAAGTATGCAACAAAAAGGTCCAGTGAACCTTTTTGTGCAGCTGCTTTTGCAACGAAGGAATTCCGAACGTGCATCATACCCCTGTGGTGCGACGAAAGTCGCATGGGGTTTTTGGACATTATTTATATCGAAAAAAGTAGATAAATGAAGCAATGGACGATGGGGTCTGTCTTTCGGGACGGGCCCCTTTTTGTCAATCCGGAGCGCGTATCATCCCTGTGGCTTATGTCATTTTACGGAGGATGGTACATTTGCTGATTTCGATCAGTATCATACCTTGTGGAGCAACGCATGTTGCATCATGTGTGGTGCTTCAGGTTCTGTGGAGAGGCCAAAGGCCTCAGGAAAGTTTTTATAGTATGGAGGAGATGCGATGGTTGATTACAGTTTACTATTAGAACATGCGGATTCCGTGAATGAACTTCTGGCCCGTTATGGTGTGAAGTTTGGTATCTATAAGAATAATACCTTTAAGGAGCAGTTGTTTCCCTTTGATGCCATTCCAAGAGTAATCACAAAAGAAGAGTTTGATTATCTGGAACGTGGACTCAAGCAGAGAGTTCTGGCGCTGAATCTGTTTTTGAAAGATATCTACAGCAAGAAACAGATTGTGAAGGATCAGGTGGTGCCGGAAGATTTTATATTTGCATCCAGCGGCTATATGGCAGAGTGCGAGGGCGTATGTCCGGCTAAGGATATTTATTCACATATATCCGGTATCGATCTGGTTAAGGGAAAGAATGAACATTGGTATATCCTGGAGGATAATCTTCGTGTACCTTCCGGCGCTTCCTATCCGATGATCGCCAGGGATCTCTGTAGAAAGAGTGCACCACGAACCTTCCATAACACGGCGATCGCGGATAACCGAAATTATGCGCAGCTATTAAGAAGAACCATGGATCATGTCAATACCGGCGGAATCAGTGTCATTCTTACACCGGGACGTTATAACTCTGCTTATTTCGAACACTCTTATCTGGCAGAAAAGACAGGCTCTTATCTGGTAAATGGATCGGAGCTTATCGTAGATGGAGATTACCTTTACTATATTACTGCCGCAGGTAAAAAAGAAAAGGTAGGAGTTGTTTATCGTCGAATCTCTGATGAATATCTGGATCCGATGAATTTCAATCCGGTATCCCTCATCGGTATTCCACATTTATATGATGTGGTCCGCAAAGGAAATGTGGCGCTGATGAATTTTGTGGGAAATGGAGTGGCAGATGATAAGGGTATCTATTATTTCGTACCAAAGATGATCCGATATTATCTGGGAGAAGAGCCAATTCTCGATAACGCACCAACCTATCTGCCATTTTATGAAGAAGATATGACATATACACTGGAGCATTTTGATGATCTGGTCTTAAAAGATGTGGCGGAAGCCGGCGGTTATGGTGTGGTCTTTGGAAATAAGATGACCAAACAGCAGAAAGCGGACTTTATTGATTTATTAAAGAAAGAGCCAAGAAGATTTATCGCCCAGGAAGTCATTGATTTCCAGGATCTTGATATTATGGATGGCGGACAGCCAGTTCCAAGAAAGGCCGATCTTCGAGCATTTGTGCTTATGGCTGACGAACCACTGGTATGGCAGAGTGGCCTTACCAGATTTTCAAGAAATCCGGATTCATTTATCGTGAATTCATCACAGGGAGGAGGATTTAAAGACACATGGGTATTATCTCGGTAGAACAGGCGGACAGACTATACTGGCTGGGCCGATATATTGAAAGAGTTTATACAACCGTTCGTATGTACAATCAGGGTTTTGATCAGATGATCGATGTATTTCCGACGGATTATTATGAAAATTTTTGTGAGAAAATGGATATTCCTAATATATATAAGGATATGGATGATTTCTTTTACCGCTATCCTTACGATCCGGGCAACCCGGATTCTATCATCAGTAATCTGGGAAGAGCTTACGATAATGCCATCGTTTTAAGGGAAAGTATCGGATCGGAAGCCTTATCTTACGTACAGATGGCAGTTTATGGCTGGAGCAAAGCAGAAGAGAACCAGGCTCCTCCTTTAGAGATTCAGAAACTGATCGATCATATCTTAGCTTTCTGGGGCACGGTAGATGATCAGATCGATGAGAAGCAGGTAAGAAATATCTTAAAGGCAGGAAAAAGAATCGAGCGCATCGATCTTTATGCCAGAATGGGGATGGAACAGGACAAGCTCCTTCGGGAAGTACACCGTCTGCTTCCAAGAGTCCAGGAGAGCGGCTTAGCTTTTGAAGAAAGTAAATTGGAGAAAATCGTCGAATTAGTAGAAGCGGATTCCATCGATTACTATGCTTTGGTCCATGAAGTGGAGACGATATTCTAAGTGATGAATCAGAATGTTAGAAGGAAGCATACCCACAAGCTTCAGGAAAAGACCAGACTGCACTTTCGTTATCGGATGCAGATGGAATACGAGACAGAGGTTCAGAAATATTTCTTTACGATCAAGGCCATTCCTTGTCAAGATGCCCGTCAGTCCATTCAGGATATGACGATTCATTTGCAGCCGCCCTTTCTTTATTCGGAAAATACAGATGGTTTTGGCAATCAGCTGATCTATGGCTCTGCCATACAGGCTCACCACTCTTTTACCTATGATATCCGTGGGACCGTGGAGATCGGGCAGATTCTTTTTGAAGAGAAGGCCAGAGAAGAAGAGACCTTTCTCTTCCGTCATCCTTATGGTCTAAATCGTTCGGGAATTCATTTGCAGGAATATTTTGCCTCCTTACAGGACCAGCTGGAGGAGAATGCATATGTGAATGCCATCTTTCTCATGCGGCATCTGCATCAGGATTTTGTTTATGCCAAAGGGATGACAGAGATATCGACGACAGCAGAGCAAGCCTGGTGTATAGGAAAGGGTGTCTGTCAGGATTATACACACATTTTTATCGCCTTATGTCATCTGGCAGATATTCCGGCCAGATATGTGGTTGGTATGATGGAGGGCGAAGGTGAGAGCCATGCCTGGGCAGAGATTCTTTATCGTGGGAAATGGATCGGCATGGATCCGACCAATGATCTGCTGGTAGCCCGGTCTCATATTAAGTTTGGGCATGGCAGAGATGCGACGGACTGCCAGCTGAATAAGGGAATCTTATATGGTGGTGGTGCCCAGATTCAGGAGATTCACGTGAGTGTAAGTGAAGAATGATCGATGGTAGCAGTGCCCAGATTCAGGAGATTCACGTGAGTGTAAGTGAAGAATGATCGATGGTAGCAGTACCCAGATCCAGGAGATTCGTGTAAGTGAAGAATGATCGATGAAAAGAGAAAGATTATGATAGAAACAATCGCAAAAGTAGCACTTCCTGTCGATGAAGTGCTGGAAATCAAAAAAAACAGAATACAGCCGGATGGCTTATCCCCGGAGGATGCAAAAAGAATCAGCATCGTTACCGGAATACATGGCGATGAATTGGAAGGGCAATATGTCGTTTACGAATTACAGCGTAGAATCAAAGAACATATGGAATGCCTTCAGGGAATCGTCGATATTTACCCTGCCATGAATCCACTGGGGATCGATTCCATTACCCGTGGTATCCCCGCCTTTGATCTGGATTTTAATCGTCTATTTCCGGGAAATATGGATGGAAATATGACGGAGTATCTGGCGGCGAAGATCATCGATGACGTGAAAGGCTCCGATGTGGTACTGGATATTCATGCCAGTAATATTTTTCTGACAGAGATTCCGCAGATTCGTATCAATGAACGCCATCAAGAGAAATTATTGCCCTTAGCCAAAGAATGTAATATGGATTTTATCTGGGTTCATGGCGCAGCCACTGTACTGGAAGCGACATTTGCTTATAGTTTAAATAGTATCGGGACGCCGGTCCTCGTGGTGGAGATGGGGGTTGGTATGCGTATTTCCCAGGATTACGGAAATCAGATGGTCGATGGTATCTTTTCCTTAATGAAGCATATGGGTATATGGACCGGGGAAAGTATCACCCCAAGAAAGCCGATCCTATCCACAGATTGGAAAGATGTCAGCTATCTCAACGCTTCCACAGGCGGTCTCTTTGTTCCGCATGTTAAGCATTGGCAGAGCCTGAAAGCGGGAGAATTGATCGGAGAAATCGTGGATCCTTTGCAGGGAATCGTCTTAGACCAGGTGACTGCACCGGTTGATGGGGTTCTTTTTACCCTGCGTGATTATCCGGTGGTCGATGAGGGATCTCTCCTTGGCAGAATGCTTCCGAAGGAGGTATGCGAGCGATGAAAAAGAAGATCATTTACAGCATTAAAGGCTTGTATCGCGATGATTTCCGTGTGACCGGCTATGAATTTGGTGAGGGGGAAGATACACTTGCCATCGTTGGTGCAACCCGAGGAAATGAAATCCAGCAGATGTATGTCTGCTCTCTTTTGGTGCAGAAATTTCAGCAATTAGAGGAAGAGGGACGGATCGCGGATCAGAAAAAGATTCTGATCATACCAAGCCTGAATCCTTATTCCATCAATATACAGAAACGTTTCTGGTCGATCGATAATACAGACATCAACCGTATGTTTCCGGGCTATAATCTGGGAGAAACGACGCAGAGAATCGCGGATGGTGTTTTTCGGGAAATCTCCCACTATCAATATGGAATCCAGTTTACTTCTTATTATATGCCGGGGCATTTTATGCCGCATATCCAGATGATGGATACCGGTTTTGAGGATGTGGAGTTAGCCAAAGACTTCGGTATGCCATATATTGTAAAACGTAAGGTAAGACCATTTGATACGACAACCTTAAATTATAATTGGCAGATATGGGAAACACAGGCTTTTAGTTTTTACACGACCACGACGGACAGTATCGACCGTGCCAGTGCCGGCCAGGCCCTGCTTAGTATCTTAAGCTTTCTGTCCCGACAGGATATCGTAAAGTATCATGGACCATCCGGAGAAGAATCGAGGGTCATCAGTAGCGCGGACCTTGTCGCTGTGCGAACGGCAAAGTCCGGTATCTTCGATGCCCTGGTTGAGGTTGGTGACTCGATTCGTGTGGGTACGCCTTTGGCAAATATCGTCAATCCTTACGAGGGAAATGTGCTGGAAACCTTATATGCTCCTTGCAAGGGGAAGGTTTTCTTTATGCATAGTGATCCCTTAACTTATGCCAATACAGCAGTGTTTAAACTGATCCCGGATGAGAAATAGCCGGGATCGCAGGAGGACATGCCAGAAAGGAATGTTGTATCCAATTTGACATGTCTTTTTTATCAGAAAAATCAGGAATCCCTCTGATACAGATCAGGGATTTTAATTCCCTTGCGGTCGTAGGTCAGTATCCCATTGTGTTCATCCTCGATGTCGGATAATTGCGTATAGATCAAAGCGGAAACACCGCCCTTTACGGCAGGCCAGATGGTATCCCTCATTAAGGAATGGCAAGCTTCCAGGAGTTTTTCTCTGCTTTCATAGCTTCCGTAGCCATATTCATCCTGGGAGAAAGAATGTTCCGGATCCTTCCAGCTATAACCGCCGAACTCAGTCAAAGCCAGAACCCGTTCCTTTTCTTCCTTAAAACGAAGCTTAAAAAAGTAATAATGTAAGCTAATGATATCCCCTACCTTTTGATCAAACCAGCCACTGGCATGGTCGACCAGACGGGTAGGGTCCTTTTTTTTCAAAATGGCTGCAACCTTGGTAGCATCGAACTGCCCCCAGGATTCATTAAATGGGACCCAGGTTATGATACAAGGATGGTTATAGAGCCATTTGACTGTATCCGCCATCTCTTGCAGAAAGATTTTTCTTCCTTCTTTATGCGTGCGTGATAAGAGCCAGCGGCTGAGAGGACCGTCCTGTATGGAAATATGATGGGTGTTGAGGACGGTTGCCAGATAAGTCACAAACCAGGATTGATATTCTGAGCCGCCATTTACCATGTCCTGCCAGACCAACATGCCCAGACGGTCACAGTGGTAATACCAGCGATCTGGCTCAATCTTAATATGTTTACGGATCATATTACATCCCAGATCCTTCATGGTCCGGATATCATAGATCAAGGCTTCATCTGACGGGGCAGTATAGAGACCGTCCGGCCAATAGCCCTGATCCAATACGCCCAACTGGATACATTCCTTGTGATTGAGGAAGAAGCGAAGATGTCCGTCCTCTGCCACTTCTTTGGTGATGATACGCATGCCGACATAACACTCGACCTGATCCTCGCCTGCTGTGATAATCAGGCGATAGAGATAAGGATCTTCCGGACTCCATGGATGCATCTGTGGGATATGAAGGGTCACGCAAGGACCGGATTGGCGGTCGATCCATGTATTGTGTTCTTTCATATCACAGGGATTTTCCGAACAGTGCTGCTGCAAGGTGTGATCGGAAAAAACGGTATGTTCTTCTGTATCAAAAACGAAGTCAGAGGATAAGGAATCCTTTGGTGCAGCTGCAAGTAAGGTGGAAGTAATCGGGATATTTTTCTTTCCCGCTTCTCTTACCGATGATGGATGACTTGTCTCTTCTTTTGATTGTAAGGATATCTTATCCTGAGAGCCCCTATGATCATATGACCGTAAGGATACCTTTACGTGACAGCAGCTATGATCATAATCCGGCGTGATCTTCACATAGGAAATGTATTGGTCCGGAACCATTTCCATCCAGACTGTCTGCCAGATTCCGCTCTGTGCGGTATAAAACATACCTCCTCGTTTCAGCTTTTGTTTTCCACGACTGTAGTAGGATGTGTTGCTGACGTCCTTGACCCTCAAAATGATGTCATATATGAGTATACTGTCAGAAGAATCGGCTGATTTTGCGGCAGAATCAAGGTCCACATTTGCGACAGAATCAAGATTTACGTTTATGGCAGGATCCAGATCCACATCAAATGGAAGATATCCGCCATGGTGAGTCAGCATTTCCCTTCCATTTATATAAACCGTACAATCCTGGTCGACGGCACCAAAGTGCAGAAGATAGTGCCAGCCCTTCTTACAGGCCGGAACCCGAAGCTGTCGGTGATACCATAAATATTCCTCAGGCTGCAGCTGGCGCATGACTCCGGATAATTCACATTCCGGAGAAAATGGCAGAAGAATTTGTCGATCGGAAGAAAAAGAAGGGAATGGGGATGCACTATCTGTAAAAGCGTAATCCCACCATCCGTTCAAATTGATCCAATCTTTTCTGACCATGGAAGGACGAGGATATTCCTTCCATGTATTTCCGGCTTTCGCCTCTTCGAACCAAGGCGTTCTTAAGAGGTTTTCTGTTTTTATTCCTATCTTTTTTATCGTTCTGGTTTTTGCATTTTTTAAACTCATTTTCCTGTTCCTCCATGTTAACCCTTCCTAATTAATAATACGAAGGACTTCATTATGGGGCAAGTAATATTTTCCGGAAAAAACAAGTGGAGGAAGGTGTCATTTTGCGAGAGAAGCCTTGACAGACAGATTGCTTTTGAGGAGAGGGAATGATTGTGTTTTTATGGAAAATAGGATATAATAATTGCCTAATATTGTTAAGGTATGCCTGCGGTTAGCGGAAGGTCCCACCGAGGGATGTGATCAAGTAATGGCAAGATTGCTGATTGAGAAAGAACGTTGCGTGAACGGAAGGTCCCACCGAGGGATGTGATAGAGTAATGGAAAGATTGCTGATTGAGAAAGAAAGTTGCGAGAACAGAAGATTCCGCCGAAGGGATGGATCGAGTGATGGCAAGATTGCTGATTGAGAAAGACCATTGAGTGAACAGAAGGTTCCACCGAGGAGATGTGATCGAGTGGAGATTTCATTTGGTTTGGAGCAGAATGTGTGTCAGGAAAGAAGTGAGTCTATGGATGATAAGAATGAAAATAGAAAAAAGCGAACCAGGGATGCTGAAGTCATCCAGGGACATAAAGAGAATCAGAGGGAAGATTCGCAAACGGTAGCCCGAAGCTGGAAAAAGGATCCGGAGGCAGATTTGCAAGCAGAAGTGCAGGGTCAGGAGAAGGATTCAGGGGCAGATTCCATAAGAGTGCAAGGCCAGGATGAGGATCTAGCGATAGACCCGAAGATAAAAACACAAGGTCAGAATCCGGATTCAGAGGTAGATTTGCAAGCAGAAGTGCAGGGTCAGAAGAAGGATTTGGAGCTAGATTCGATCGAGAGAGTGCAGGATCCGGGGAAGGATGCAGAGGCTGATTCCGTTGAAAGAGTGCAGGATCCGGGGAGGAATGCTGAAACAGGTTCGATTGGAAAAGCGCAGGATGATGCAAAGAAGCAGGCTGGAGACGCGTGGAAAGGACGAGATAAAAATCCACAGAATCAAAATTCCAAGGAAAATGACAAGATTCGTGACATGCAAAGTGGCCGTCGAGTAAGGCAGAAGAATGATAAATTGATTCAGGAGGATGTTTTCCAAAGCCGCAGAGAAAAATATCGTGCGATTGAGAAAAAAAGGCGTCAGAAAAGAAGAAGAAATCGTATCCTTGCTCTCCTTGCAATCGCCTGTTTACTTGGTCTCGTTTACCTAATACAAACGAGTCGCTGTGATTATTATAAATACAAAAGTGAAACAGATACCGAGGAAAATGAAGGTGTATCTTATGAAACATTTGCCAATGGATATATCAAATACAGTGAAAATGGTATTATGTATCTGAAAAAGTTTGAAAATAGTAGCCAGAAGAAGTCAAAGAATAAGAATGATTCTGCGGATGCGGTTTGGAATGTTGCTTTATCCATGAATCAGCCTTTTATCGCCAAAACAGATCACTATATTCTGATTGCGGATAAGGGTGGTGTAGAATTTCGTCTGTTTGATGTCTACGGAGAAGTGATGGAGGATAAGATGCCATATCCCATCGTACAGATCGATGTTTCGGATAACGGTACCGTTTTGGCGATTCTTAAGGGAGATGATTGCAGTTACTTAAGAATTATCGACATCTCGAAAAAAGTAATTGCGGATACACAGATTTCTCTCAATGAGACAGGATACCCTTTGGCAGCGGCCATCTCTCCGGATGGGACGAAATTAGCAGTTTCTTATTATACCATTGATAATCTAAAGAGTCAGACCGATATCAAGTTCTATGATCTGACCAGGCAGATACAGGCAGGAAGCGATCCCTGCTGTGGCTTGCTGAAATATTCGGAAACTCTGATTCCGAAGATGAAATTTATTACAAAGAATCGAATCGTAGCATTTGCAAATGATGCGACCTACTATTTGGAATTTGGTGATAGCCCTAAGGAAAGAAGCAAGATTGAATTTCAATATGACATCGAAAGTGTATTCACAGGGGATGATTATTTCGGTTATGTCTGTGATAATGATGATTTGGAAGAAGGCAGATATCGATTGTTCCTTTATGATAAGAAGGGGAGAAAGAAAATGGAGAAAACGATCGATATGAATTATGATAAGATCTTCATGGTCGGAAGCCAGATCATCGCCACCAAAGATAATGTCTGTACGATCATCGATAAACATGGGAATATTCTCTTCCAGGGCGAACTGGAGGGAGGACATATCGTAAATGTACTTCCATGCTTTGGATGGCGAACTTACTTTGTGGTTTTTGGCAGTAAAATTGAGAAAATGCAATTATCATTTTTTGAATGATGTGGCAAGAAAATTTTTGAATGATGTGGCAAGAAACATAAAGAAGGTGACATCGCAGTAGTTTTTCTCTCTATTCTTAGTGGAATGAGGGATGGGTTACTGTTGATGTCACCTTCTATTTATGAGGCATCAATCCGCTAAAGCGGAAAAGAGTGCAAAATCCTTGATAGGACTTTGCACTCTTTTTCGCTTTAGCGGCATTTCCCTTCTGCCAGCTGTACTTCTGTGACTAAGCTTGGATTGATGGTAAATGCTTTTCCACTTTAGCGGTATTTCCTCTTCTACTGATTCAAAGAGAGATGGTGATTCTTAACCCACCATTTACATTCTCAAGCTGCATTTCTTTGATTTCTTCTCTCTGTGTGTTCTTCATAGTATTTCCTTCCTTTCTTTGGTCATTGCCTTTTCTTTTTGTTATTTTCCTTACATTAATCGATACGTAGCTCCTTGCAAGTAGGGCTAAAAGAATAAAAGAATAAAAAAACACTCAAAAAAATGAAAAAAATTTGGCTCAATCACAAATTTTGTGGGATTTCCGATTCCTCTCGTAGCTCTGTCGG
>R25__coassemble_1275_pt1 | contig 12781 bp, 13 predicted proteins | sample R25__metabat2_low_PE_006 | metagenome-assembled genome bin R25 | reverse complement strand
ACCAGCGACACCACGGGTATGAACCGTGTGCTCTAGCCAACTGAGCTATCCCGCCATATTAAGTTAAAAGTGGGACCTACAGGGCTCGAACCTGTGACCCTCTGCTTGTAAGGCAGATGCTCTCCCAGCTGAGCTAAGATCCCACATCACTCAACAAAATTGATTATATTACATAAGACTTTATTTGTCAACATAAATTTTGTAAATTTTTCAAACAATTTATTTTTTTCCACAAATAGAATGATATTCTTATTCCCCATCTGCATCCATTACACTAAGTACTGCCGAAATATGAAGACCCACTGCCTGGACTAAGGCTTTCTCATTGATATCAAACTTTGGATGATGGTTGGGATAAAGAGGTGTATTTTCTTTCCCACATCCTACAAAAGCATATACACCAGGAACTTTTTCCTGATACCAGGAAAAATCATCTCCCAACATCAAGGCCGGAATAGGAGCAAAGGTAGTGGTCGACATTAATTTTTCGGCTTTTTCTCTTATTCTTCGACTTAGATCACCATCATTCACTACCGGAGGATGGCCACCAAAATCGTAATCGATATGCAGATCCCCACCATAAATATCCGCGATTGCCTGCGCTCTCTTCTTAATTCCATTCATCATGGTTCTAGCTGTATCCACAGAAAAACTACGGCAGGTACCACTGATTTCTGCCTGTGGAGAAATGATATTATACTGTGTTCCTGAATGAAGGCTGCCTATGGTAACCACTGCCCCCTCCACTGGGTTTAATTGTCTTGAAACAATCGTCTGCAGACTCATAACGAATTCTGCTGCCATTAATGTGGCATCTACGCATTGATGTGGCTTGGCTGCATGGCCACCCTTTCCGTAAAAAGTAAGCGTGAAGCGATCTGTTTGTGCCATTCTGGGACCAGCTTCCACACTGACCTTTCCATAAGGGATATCCGGAAACAAATGAAGCCCGAAAATCATATCGACATCATCCATAACCCCATCCTTTATCATCTTTTTTGCACCTTGTGTATTCTCTTCCGATGGCTGAAAAATCAGCTTCACCCGAATCCTAAGTTTCTCTTCCCATTTTTTCAAAAGCCTGGCCGCACCAAGTAATCCGGCGATATGCCCATCATGTCCACAGGCGTGCATACATCCAGGTCTCTGAGATTGGAATGGTAAACCGGTATCTTCTGTGACAGCCAAAGCATCAATATCTGCCCGTAATCCGATGGTTTTTCCACCCTCAGGACCAAGATAAGCAATCACTCCTGTCGGATTCAAAGCAACCGCATCAATTCCCATCTGTTTAAGATCAAAAATTATGCTCTGCGTGGTATCATATTCCTTCATCGATAATTCTGGAATCTGATGATATTTTCGCCGCAAAGAAATGTAATTTTCCTGCCCTTGCTCTATTTCTTGCATGATGATTTCCTGCCATGCTTGTCCATCTTTCATAAAAATTTCCCTTCTATAATCGCCTGAAAAAAACTGCCAAATGCTGCCTATGTAGCACCCCCAATGCCTGCGTATATCTTTTGAACACCAGGGGAATAGAAACAGCCTTCACTTATATAGGCAAGTGAAAGCTGTTTTCCTTAATTCGTTGTAAAAAATTTATAGATTCCAATACCTGCCAAAACCACCAGAATCACTGGTAATAAAGCATTAATAATAAGAACTCCTACGATCAAAAGTAGAAGAAACAAAGCAACGATTCCTATCTTTATCGCCATTATTTTCAAACGATTGCCGGATGCTGCCTGATCCTTCTGCTGATACATATCCTCTTCTGCATCATAATAGGCAGTGTCCTCTTCCCTTACCGTCTCCCCATTTGCATCGATAATAGAATGTGCGATCAACCTCGGACTGCCCAAGGAAAATAAAATCTCTTCTTCTGTCTTTCCTGCTTGTTCTTGCTCGTAAAAATAGTCTCGATAAAAGTCTAAACTTTCTCTGATATTTTGCTCGGAAACCTGTCCCTGCAGACACTCCCTCAATTGATTTATAAATTCTGATTTTGTCATAAAAACCTCCATGAAACCCTTACTCACTCTTATAAGACAAAGGGATTCCCAGCCATTATAATACCTACACAAAGATAGATTTTTCCTGATTACTCCAAACGAATAAAGAGAGTGGTGTAAGGAATTTCTCCTATACTCTGGTAGGATACAGAATCCGCATCTGTATAATCAAATATAAAATCCATATTCTGATCGGAGTATATGCTGCCATCATAATCTCCCACCATGAGCTGAAAACTCTGATACGAATCCTCTTCGAGTAACTCGATACATTTCGATTTAAAATCGTAATAATCTTCACAATAAAGATCATTATAAATATAATAATTATAAGTCATATCATCCGCCACCGGATAACTGCTTTCGTCCCACTCATGACCAAGTGCTGCTTTTTCATCATTAATATTAAAATAAGTATAAACAATCCGATCTGCCTGATCCGGAGAAGGATCGTCCCAAGTAACATCCAGATGATACCAACTATCCTCCAACTTTACAAGATTCCATGCATGACTTTCGCCGTCCCCACTTCCTGTGATAATCTCACAAGACACTCCCGAAAGGTCACATAAAAGCTTGGCAGCAAAAGCATAACCATTACAAACTGCTTTATGAGAGATCAGGGCTCCATAGCTTTCATGCGCCATATCCTCCTGTTCTTCCTCCTCGGGATAACCGTAAGAAGTGTTCCTTACGATATAATCATGAATCCATAACTCTTTCTCATAATCAGAAGCATCCTCCCCAATCTCATCATTCATCTGATCCAAAAGTTCTGCACAAACATCTTTTAATGCAAGGGCTTCTGTTTTTTCAGAAGGAATTTCTTTCCCTTCTAAGAGTGATTGCTCTACATAATAATTATCGGAAATGTCACAATAGAGTGTGATTTCTTTACGATCGGAAAGAATCGAATCCTGAGATTCGCATTCTGATACATAGCCATAAAAACCATCTGTATAATGATTGATATTCTGAATATCTTCCATATCTAAATCTTCCGTAGAAATCTTGATTTCTTCCTTGCCGGAACGAATTTCTTCTCTGACATAAGAAATCAATTCCTTCATGGTATTTATCTTCGAATCTTCATTGGAAGCTTCTACAGAGAGTGCATCCGTCAAGGATCCACAAGCATTTCCACATGTAACGATACAGAAAATATTCAACAGCAAAACCGTTTTGCGAAACATATTACATTCATGAATAAAATTCATTCTTTGTATCCTAACCTTATCTGTTTTCTGTAAAAATCAATTACTCCCAGTCGGATAAAAGTTCATTCGCCTTTATCACATCGGATGGGCATATGATCATCTTACCTGAAACATCGGAATAAGCATACATATATTCCAGATTTATTTTTGCATCCGCGATACTTACAAGCATATGAGCAAGTGCGCCTACCTTATTCGGAACCTTCACAGAAATGACATCCGTAAGGTAGACTTCATAGCCATAATCTTCAAGAATCTCCTTCGTTTTTTCCGGATTCTCGACGATCAGTCGGTCATGTGTGTCAGCCATGGATAATGCCTCCACATTAATCTCATGAGCCGCCAGGACATCCATAACTTCTTTTAATTTTCCTTCTTTATTCTCAACAATAACTGTAACCTGCTTAATAATCATACTATAACCTCCTGAATATCATTCCTTTTTATAAAATCGGATAAATCCTTTTTATCATCTGCATCCATTTTACCAACTTTACAGTTTCAGCGCAACCTTTCACAAAAAACCGTAATAAAATTAACTATATTGTAAGTTTTTCGCTAGGATAAATCATAGATCTGTGCAATCAGAAGGGAGAAAAGCAAAAAGGCAAGATTCCATACTATCATGAAATCTTGCCAAAAATTCAGTAAGGGAGCGGAAGGATATTCAAAGAAAAACCTTCGATTGATTTACATCATACCCATTCCACCGCCAGCCGGCATAGGTGGTAAGTCTTCTTTGATATCGACTACTACAGATTCTGTGGTAAGGAGAGTAGAAGCTACGCTTGTCGCATTCTGTAAAGCACTTCTGGTAACCTTGGCCGGATCAATGATACCTGCTGAGATCATATCGACATAAGTCTCAGAAAGAGCATCAAATCCAACACCAACTTCACTTTCACTTACTTTATTAATAATAACAGCACCCTCAAGACCAGCATTCATAGCAATATGGAAAAGTGGAGCTTCCAAAGCTTTTAATACAATCTGGGCACCTGTTTTTTCATCTCCGGATAAGGAATCTGCCATCTCTTTTACCTTCTTAGCTGCATGGATATATGCAGATCCACCACCACAGATCACACCTTCTTCCACTGCTGCCTTGGTAGCTGCCAATGCATCTTCCAAACGGAGTTTTGCTTCTTTCATCTCTGTTTCAGTTGCAGCACCGACACGGATCACAGCTACTCCACCGGAAAGCTTAGCAAGTCTTTCCTGTAATTTTTCTTTATCGAACTCAGAGCTTGTTGTTTCAATCTGGGACTTAATCTGAGCAATTCTTCCGGCAATACGTTCCTTAGAACCATATCCATCAACGATAACTGTTGTTTCCTTCTCCACTCTGACAGATTTTGCTCTACCAAGCATATCGAGAGTAGCATCTTTCAAGTCAATACCAACCTCTTCAGAAATCACAGTACCGCCAGTAAGGATTGCAATATCTTCCAGCATTGCTTTTCTACGATCACCATAACCAGGTGCCTTAACACCAACGACAGAAAATGTTCCACGTAATTTATTTACAATTAAGGTAGTAAGAGCTTCCCCTTCGATATCCTCTGCTACGATCAGTAATTTTGCACCACTTTGAACGACCTGTTCAAGTAAAGGAAGAATCTCTTGAATGTTCGCGATCTTCTTATCTGTGATCAAGATATAAGGATCTGCAATCTCTGCAACCATCTTCTCCATATCCGTAGCCATATAAGCTGAGATATAACCACGATCGAACTGCATACCTTCCACAAGATCAAGTTCGGTAAGCATGGTTTTCGATTCTTCAATCGTGATAACACCATCTTTCGAAACACGATCCATAGCTTCTGCAACTAATTTACCAACTTCTTCATCACCGGCAGAAATCGCAGCTACTTTAGCAATCTGTTCGGATCCGCTTACTTTTTCGCTCATATCAGAGATGGCAGCAACTGCAACATCGGTTGCCTTCTTCATACCTTTTCTTAAAATAATAGGATTAGCACCAGCTGCAAGATTCTTCATACCTGCATTGATCATAGCCTGTGCAAGAACGGTTGCTGTCGTTGTACCATCACCGGCAACATCATTGGTTTTTGTTGCTACTTCTTTTACAATCTGTGCACCCATATTCTCAAAAGCATCTTCTAATTCAATATCCTTTGCAATGGTCACACCATCATTCGTAATCAACGGAACACCATAACTCTTTGCAAGAACAACATTACGTCCTTTTGGTCCAAGTGTTACTCTAACAGTATCTGCTAACTGGTTTACACCAGATTCCAATGCTTTTCTGGCTTCTACACCATATTTAATATCTTTTGCCATGATAAACTCTGCCTCCTGAAAATTATTTTCTGCAAACCCATAAGGTCTAAACACAATAAAAAATCAATCAAATCTAACGAAACATTCGAATGGTCATTATTGAACAATTGCAAGAATGTCACCCTGCTTCACAATAATATATTCTTCTCCATCCATCTTCACATTGGTTCCTGCATATTTCGAATAAATAACCTTTTGACCAACGCTGACTTCCATCTTCACTTCTTCTGTACCAGGTCCAACTGCAATCACTTCTGCTTCCTGTGGTTTTTCCTGAGCGGAACTGGTAAGAATAATACCAGACTGTGTTTTCGTTTCTGCTTCCAGCTGTTTTAATACAACTCTGTCTGCTAAAGGAATTAATTTCATCGTTTTACGCCTCCTAAAAATATATCTATGTAATTATGTCCCAAAATTATTAGCACTCAGTATCTTTGAGTGCTAACACTGTTATAACAATATACGATTTGTCAAAAAAAATCAAGTAAAACTTTCCAGATATTTTAAAAAAATATCAAACGATGCAATAAGGTTATTCTTTCTCCTTAAAAAGAGTCGAATGCACTGCATTGGATTGTTTCTTTTCCTTCTTTTTCCGCTCTTTCATATGATTTCGCGCTTTTTCATAAATATCATAAGCTTCATGATATCGTGGACTGTAATCGTTATGATATCTGCCCTTACTTTCCTGATTCATAAATAAGAAGCTCCATTCTTTTATTGACTATTTCAAACCCTCATGAAGATTTCTATGCTTAAAGCAAGCAAAAACCATGCCAATGGCATGGTTTTTACTTTATGGATAAATTATTGTGCAGCCTGCGTCGTCGATTCTGCTGTTGCTCCATCCGCTGTAGAAGCTGCTGTTGTTTCTCCTGTGCTTTCCGTCGTAGGATCCGTACGCATATGGAAAGATCCTGCTTCTAAAGTTTCGCCTCTGGCTTCATAAAGCTCCGGTACCGTTACTAACTGGAAACCGGCAGCTTCAAGATCCGGAATGAAACGTCTTACAGCATCAACATTATATTCATGAATGTCATGCAAAAGGACAACATCTCCGTCGGTAGCTGTCATGACCTGCTTATAGGTATCATCAGCATTGGCCGTCTTCCAGTCTTCTGTATCTAAAGACCAATACATACAGCATAATCCATAGCTTTTTAATACCGCACGGACTCTGGCATCATTATTACCATATGGAGGACGTAGAAGTCTAGGGGCAACACCAATGGCATCCTTAATGGTAGAGACACCTTTGCTGACGATTTCATCAAGTTTTTCATCACTTAAGCTGGTCAAAGTATTATCATGGGAATAACTATGAGAAGCGACCTCCATACCAAGCTCATACTCACGTTTACAAACCTCAGGATATAACTCAACATGATCTCCGAGACAGAAGAAGGTTGCAACCGCATAATTCTCTTCAAAGGCATCTAAGATCTCCATCGTAGAAGTATCGTTCGGACCATCATCAAAGGTAATGGCTACCATGTCCTTTGTCGGATCGATGGCCGGATAAATACGAAGTTCAAAGGACTGTGTCAGACCAGAGCCATCTGTCGCCGTCGCTGTCACTGTAACCGTATTCTTCGCAAAGCCATCCTGTGGAGTAAGAACTCCGTCTTCCGTCACCTCAACTGCACCATCCATAGAGCAAGACCACTCTAATTCTGTATTGGTAGCCTCTGCCGGCTCTGTCTTGATATCGAGCTGCATGGTTTTACCAACACGAAGATATCCCTGAGGAGCTGTAACTGTAAGGCTTGTCATAGGAACACTATTATCTCTGTCTTTTTTTGCTTCTGTTTCACTCTCTTCGCTTCCGCTATTACTCTCTGCTGACTGTTTGGATGAGGAATCTCCACGGATCAAACGACGACCGATTGAAAATATCCCTGCAAACAGTACAACAACCACCAGAATCATCGCAAGATACTGGACTGCTTTTCTCATGTCTACCTCCTTAAAACACATGGAAAGGCGGAAAACCATACGTGATTTCCGCCTGTTCTTTCATAAATAAATGCTACAAGATTCCAAAAATTATACTCTTGATAAATATTCTCCGGTTCTTGTATCAATTTTTAACTTATCACCAAGATTTACAAATAATGGAACATATACCTGAGCGCCGGTTTCAACAGTACAAGGCTTTGTAGCACCTGTAGCTGTATTACCTTTCTCACCTGGCTCACATTCTGTTACTTCCAATTCAACGAACATAGGTGGCTCTACTGCGAAAATATTACCATTCCAGGAAATCATTGTTACAACATCATTCTCACGAACAAACTTCATAGCATCACCAACTACATCCGGTGCTAATGCTAACTGATCATAAGTCTCTTCATCCATAAAGTTATATAAATCACCATCATTATATAAATACTGATAATTCTTTCTCTCAATATGTGCCGGTGGGAATTTTTCTGTTGGACGGAAAGATTTCTCTACCACACTACCTGTAATAACATTTTTGTACTTTGTTCTAACGAAAGCTGCACCTTTACCTGGTTTTACATGCTGGAATTCAACGATCTGACATACATTACCATCAATCTCTACTGTTAAACCATTTCTAAAATCACCTGCAGAAATCATATTTAAAATCCTCCTTAAAATCTACATTCGTATGTTTTATTTTATAATAAAACGGGGCACATTTCAACCCTTTCTTTTTAAGGCTGGTAATTTCCTAGCCTTCTTTTCTTCGAAGAAGTAAGCCTGGCTCCAATGGCTGACCAAAATCGATCCAAATCTCTTGCTTCGGATGCGGAGCAGAATCAAGTGAGTTGCCCTCTGCATCATAAAGAGCTTTCACAATATAGTTCTGATTACTACCATCCGGTATCATTACTTCAATCTCTTCTCCGACAGAAAACTTATTTCTTTGATAAATCATGCATCGCCCATCTTCATCCGTTTGCTGAACGATTCCTATATAAGTATATTCCTTAATGTAAGTATTGGCATCGTAAATCTGCGAATTCTCGTCTGTTTTGCCATAGTAAAAACCTGTCGTAAACTGACGATAGGTACATTTGGCAATCTCTTCATGATAATAATCCATATTGGCTTCAAAGCGTTCTCTGGATATCTTATAATCATCAATTGCCTTACGATAGGTTCTTGTGACAGCAGCAACGTAGAGTGCAGTTTTCATACGTCCTTCAATCTTAAGACTGTCCACACCAGCCTCTATGAGATCCGGAATATGTTCCACCATACACAAATCCTTTGAATTAAAGATATAAGTTCCTCTTTCATTCTCTTCCACCGGCAAAAATTCACCCGGCCTGCTTTCTTCCATCACATAATACTTCCAACGACAAGGATGGGTACATGCCCCCATATTGGCATTTCTTCCGGTAAAATAATTACTTAACAAGCATCTTCCGGAATGGGAAATACACATAGCACCATGGACAAAAGCTTCGATTTCCATTTCTTCCGGTATATTTTTACGAATTTCGCGCAACTCCGCCAAAGAAAGTTCCCGGGCCGCAACAACTCTGCTTGCTCCAAGTTCATACCAGAAATTATAAGTCGCATAATTCGTGCTATTTGCCTGTGTACTGATATGAATCTGTATCTTAGGACATACTTTTTTCGCAATGGAAAATACTCCGGGATCTGAAATAATCAAAGCATCCGGTCCTAATACATTCAAATCTTTAAAATATTCCTCAACGCCAGCTAAATCATTATTATGTGCGACAATATTCGCGGTTATAAATACCTTCACACCATGGTTATGGGCAAAACGGATGCCCTCTGCCATATCGTCTCTTGAAAAGTTCTTAGCCTTGGCACGAAGACCGTACATTTCTCCACCGATATAGACGGCATCTGCTCCATACAAAACTGCGGTTTTCAGTACCTCCAGGCTACTGGCTGGAATTAATAACTCTGTTTGTCTCATAAAAGAAACAATCCTTTCTGACTTCTACTCTACTGTCTTATGCTAATCGTCATGCCATCCCCTGTTTCCAAAATGACAGTGTCAAATTCTTCACTGTGGGTCAAGGCAAAAAGATACTCCCTCATTCTACTATGAATCGTATGATTCCGGCGTCGAATTCCATATCTTGATTGAAAAATATCACCATCCTGTAACACGTTATCCGATACCAAAATTCCACCTTTTTTTAATAAACGAATGACATCCGGTAGGAAGTGAATATATTGTCCTTTTGCGGCATCCATAAAAATAAAATCGTAAGAATCATCCAATCTTTTCAGCCAGGAAGCCGCATCTCCTTCCAATAACTCGATGCGCTCTTCCATACCAGCCATTAAAATATTCGCTTTGGCTCGTTCAATGCGTGGTGGATAATTCTCAATTGTTGTAATCTTTGTGCTTTTCGGGGTATTCTCTCCCATAAAAACCGAAGAATATCCAATCGCTGCCCCCACCTCAAGAATATTTTGAGGCTGGTTCATTTTTAATAAGATCCGCAGCAATTCCCGTGTTTCCATACGAATGATCGGTACATCATCCGCAATTGCCTCTTTTTCGATAATAGAAAGTGCTTCCGAAGAACGATCCACGTGAAAAGACCGGATAAAATCTATGATTCTCTCCTCTGCGATCATCTTTACTTTTCCTCCTGTGTGCCTGCATTTGCATCCTCTTGCTGGGTACTCGCTGCAGAATCAGCAGAAGCTTCCTGCGTTTCCGTTCCGGAATCCTGAGATTCTTCCTGACTTTCTTCCACGACCGGTGGACCATTTAACAAATCTGTTAAAATCTGCGATGGTTTTTCGTAAGAATAAAAAGTATAGTCCCCTGCAAGAATCTTATCATAATCATCCATGCAACGTAGTGCGACCGCAAAAGACCATCGATCACGAATAATCCCTTTTTCCTCCAAATCTTCTCCAATGGACAAAAGGCTTTCTCCTTCTGAGATATGAACAGCTGCTGAAATAACATTTGCTGATTCTTTGGCCGTTTTTGCAGAATCCGAAAATACACGATAAGCAAAAGAACGGCAGGTTTTAAATGCATAAGCCAGAAAAAGGAAAATCAAGAGGAAAATCAATGCTTTTATCAACCAATTTAACGCTTTTTTTGCCATAATTTTCTCTCCCTTGACCATCTCTACTCTTCATAATCCAGATAACTAATATCCAGGTCAATTCCATCAAAGACCCTGTTCTGCAGATCTCTCATAATCTTACAGATGCTTTGCTCCGTCATCATATAACGGGCAACCAAAGGCTTTCTTAAAATATCTTTATATTCTGTATATAATTCTTCTAATTTCTCGTAGGAGGATTCCGGATCTTCCAAAACCTGTAGGGCAAGATTTTTTCTGCGATAAATATTAATCTTCTCGTAGGTTTCCTTATCTTTTTTTAATTCTTCAAGTTCTTTTTGATAACGGATATATACATCCGAATTCCGTATCAGATCCAAAAGCTCCTGCGTTTTTATTTCAATCTCCGCAAGCTGTTCCTTACGATTCTCTTCCATCATTGTTTTCATAAAAACCCCCATGAGGCCTTTGGCCTCTCCACATCGCATGACGCAACATGCATGGCTTCGTCTATTAAGAAATAGGGCATCTAAACTTCCATGATGATCGGCAGGATCATTGGCCGTCTCTTCATACGCTTCCAAATAAAATCGCCCAAATCATCTCTGATCATATTTTTAATCCGGCTCCAGTCTGTAATATGTTTCTCATTACAACGCTCTAAGGATAATGTTACCACCTGTTTGGCTTCCTGAATCAATTCCTCGCTTTCTCTCATATAGATAAAGCCTCTTGATACAATATCCGGTCCGGCTAATAAACGATTATCGTACTGATCCAAGGTGACAACCACAATAAACAGACCATTCTGAGACAAATGCTGGCGATCTCTTAATACAATATTCCCAACATCTCCTACACCTAAGCCATCTACAAAAATGCCTCCGGAAGTCACACGATCTATCACCTCTGCTTTTTCCTCAGATAAAGCGAGAACATCACCGGAACGCAGGATCATAACATTTTCCTTCGGGACGCCCATTTCAATCGCTAGTTCTTTATGCTTCTTAAGATGACGATACTCACCATGAACCGGTATGGAATACTGAGGTTTTGTCAAAGTATAAATAAGTTTAATCTCCTCCTGACAAGCATGTCCGGATACATGGGTATCCTGGAAGATGACCTTTGCACCTTTTTTGGCCAATTCGTTCATGATCTTAGAAACGGCTTTCTCATTTCCCGGGATAGGATGAGAACTAAAAATAATGACATCTCCGGGATGAATCGAAACCTTTCGGTGAACAGAATTAGCCATGCGAGATAAAGCGGCCATCGTTTCACCCTGGCTACCCGTTGTGATCAATACCAGCTGTTCTTCCGGATAATTTCGCATTTCTTCTATCTCGATCAAAGTATTTTCAGGAATGTTAATATAGCCCAATTCTGCAGCAGTAGAAATCGTATTTACCATGCTTCTACCTTCTACGATCACCTTCTTACCTAATTCATGGGCACAATTGATGATCTGTTGCACTCGATCCACATTAGAGGCAAAGGTTGCTACAATGATACGATGATCTTTATTCTCTTCAAATACATTGTGTAATACCTTACCAACGGTACGTTCCGAGGCAGTAAATCCTTCTCTCTCTACATTGGTACTATCACACATCAAGGCTAATACACCTTTTTTTCCCAGTTCTGCAAAGCGTCCTAAGTCAATGGCATCCCCAAAAACCGGCGTATAATCAATCTTAAAGTCTCCTGTATGCACAATTACTCCTGCCGGAGAGTAGATTGCCAATGCAGCAGCATCGGAAATACTATGGTTTGTCTTTATAAACTCAATTCGAAAACAGCCAAGATTTATCGATTGACCATGCTTTACAACTTTTCTTCTGGTGCTTCTTAAAAGCCCGTGTTCTTTTAATTTATTTTCAATAAGACCCATGGTAAGCTTCGTCGCATAGATCGGCATATTTAATTCCTTCAAAGCATAAGGAATCGCACCAATATGATCCTCATGTCCATGTGTAATGACCAAACCCTTTACCTTGGATGCATTTTCTTTTAAGTAGGTGATATCCGGAATCACTAAATCGATTCCTAACATCTCTTCGTCCGGAAAGGCCAGACCGCAATCTACTACAATAATACTATCTTCATATTCAAATGCAGTAATATTAAGACCAATCTGCTCAAATCCGCCTAAAGGAATGATTTTCACCGACCCATTACCCGATTTTTTCAA
>R25__coassemble_1263_pt1 | contig 12903 bp, 11 predicted proteins | sample R25__metabat2_low_PE_006 | metagenome-assembled genome bin R25 | reverse complement strand
AGGTGCATATGGCTTAATTACTACAAGTGTTCAAGTTGAAATTGCAATTTACGCATTTATTTTACTACAGGAATCTTTAATAATCAATGTGATTTTTGTCATGTCAATTTATTTTACATAGATTTTACATTACATATGTCTTTCCTCGATATAATCCACAACCGGCTTTAAAGCCGTCAAAAACCAAGGCGTATATTTTTGAGGGCTGATCAGAAGATCCGCCATAAGATCATTCAATCGCACCCAGGATATCTCCTCCACTTCATCCCGATTCAGATCGAAGGATCCATCATATTCCCCTATGATCACATGGTCATATTCATATTCTGTCAGTCCATTTTCAAATACAGCGCGATAAATAAAGGAACCAATCTCCTCTAAACCTTCTGCATGAATTCCGGTTTCCTGCAATAATCTCTCCCTGGCAGCTTCAAGGACAGTCTCATCCTTGCCGGGATGAGAACAGCAGGTATTGGTCCATAGACCACCGCAATGATACTTATGGGGAGCTCTTTTTTGTAAAAGGATCTCATCACCACGATAAAGGAATACGGAAAAAGCGCGATGCAGCAAGCCATCCATATGAGCCTGCTGTTTCTCTGCGATTCCAATCTCCCGATCTCTCATGTCTACTAAAACTACTTCATTTCTTTCTTTCATATTCCAATGCTTCCTTTATTCTTCGTTTCTTCCTGGTTCCGATGCTTCCTTTATTCTTCGTTTCTTCCTGGTTCCGATGCTTCCTTTATTCTTCGCTTCTTTTCTTCTTATTCCAGGGATTCCAAGGGGAGCCTTTTCGCAAAGGCCAAGGTCTGTTTTAAGGCAGTCTCCTTAGGGATTCCTGCCAAACGAAGCTTATGCGCATGGGCTAAAATCTCCGAAAATTCCTTCCCCGGCTTCAATCCGGCCTCTAACAGATCCTTCCCCATCACATAGGGTCTTGTCATATATTCCTCATAAATGGCAAGACGCTTCACAAGATATGCTTCTTCATCAAAGTGAGGGAGATCCTTCCAGGCTGCTTTCTCATCACATGCTGCCAGCATAATCAAATCATAAGGCTCCACAGATTCATCAAACATATGATTACTTTTCTTGATGGAGGAATCCGAAAAACAGATCGTATGTGGTCTCATATGTAATCTCACCATATTAGAAACATAGGCCAGAATCTGTTTCTCGCCGGACAAACGTCTGACAAATCCTTCTGCAATCTCCACACCGGCAAGCTCATGCTGATAGGCATGCCAATCCCCTTTCTGAAACGTGGTGACAGCAGGCTTCCCCATATCATGGCAAAGTGCTGCAAGCAGAAAGGATAGAGGCTGCCTGACCTGACTCCTGCAAGCTGCCGCCTGATCCAGCGCCAGCATGGTATGTGTCCACACATCTCCCTCCTTATGATACTTCCGACCCTGCTGCACACCGATCATCGCTTCCACTTCCGGAAACCAGTAGGATAACTGGCCCATCTTTCTTAATTCTCTGAAAAAGATCGATGGCTTTCTCGACTGCAGCAAAGCTTTTTTCAACTCTCCAAAAACCCGTTCCTTAGCAAGAACCCTCACATCCATCTCCCGGCATAAGGCAATGGTTTCCTCCGCGATCTCATAATCAAAACGGGCCGCAAACCGAGCTGCACGAAACAGGCGCAAAGGATCCTCCGGAAAAGATTCCTCACAGACATGTCGGATCTTCCTGTCTCTCATATCGAGAAGGCCATTTTTATGATCGATGATCTCCCCGGTCAGAACATCCTGCAAAAGAGCATTCATCGTAAAGTCTCTTCGTTCCACCGCTCTCCGGCTAGATAAAAAGGGATCCACTGTGACCTGAAAATCCTTATGTCCTTTTCCGATCGCCCTCTCCAATCGCGGCAGAGCAATGTCTAAATCATATCCTTCGATGCCGTAAACACCATAAGAGATCCCTGTCTCAACTATATTTCCGAACTGAGAGAGAATCTCCGTCAGCTGTTCCGGCAGGATGCCATAGATCTCCAGATCAATGTCTATATGTCCGCTTGATTCATGATCTTTCGCCTGTATAGACTCTGCTCTTTCCGAATCCACTTGACGAATGCCGGCAACGGCTCTCTCTGCCATGTCTGACTCGCCGGACACCTCTGCCATCCTTTTATCTCTGACATAACCTCCCACATAGTAGGCACGTCCGCCCTTCCGGTCCACCTCCCTGGCAAGGCAAAGAGCCAGCGCTAAGTTTTCTTCCACAGAATGAGCCATCTCGCTCATAAACTGTCACCTTCTTCCTGTCTTTCACTGAAATCATAGATCCTGCATTATATCTTTCATATCAATAGGTAATCAATATGTTTCTATTTTTTTTCCTTATTTTTATCCAGATTTTATAATTTTCCTATTTTCCCAATCCATGTCCCAGCTTTCGATACACCGTAAAATACATGGTGATAAAGCAGGCCGTACCACCGACCAGATTCGAAATCGGCTCCGCCCAAAATACACCGTCTACTCCCAGGAAGGTAAGCGGTAACAAGACGGTAAGCGGCACCACGATAATTGCTTTACGAAAGAGGGAAAAGAAGATCGCCCGTCTGGAAAAGCCCAGACCAGTAAAGGTTGCCTGTCCCGTAAACTGAAAGGCCATAAAGCAAAAACCAAAGAAATAGATTTTCAGGCAATGTACACCGATCGATAGCATCTGGGCATCTCCCGTAAAAATCCGCAGAAACATACGCGGACACAAGAGAATGACTCCCCAGATTACGATGGTATAAGCAACGCCCAGAAATCCCATAAAGCGAATCCCTTCCTTCACGCGATCCGCTTTTTTTGCTCCGTAATTAAAACCGAGCACCGGCTGTGCACCACTGGTCAAGCCATGAATTGGCAATGTGGTAATATCACGCACAGAGTTAATCATGGTCATAATTCCCACATAGACATCTCCCATGGCACCACCGTGAGCCTTTAACATCATATTACAGGCAATCTGACAAGCGGCATTGGTTCCATTTACCATAAAACCGGCCGTACCAAGACCAAGAATCTCCATGGTCATCTTTCGACGGATTCTAAAATATCTTCTCTCCAGACGTAAAATCACCTTCTTTCCTGTCAGGAAAGAAAGCACCCAGATGGCAGAAACTGCTTGGGAGATCACCGTAGCCAAAGCAGCGCCACCCACACCCATATGTAATCCGAAAATAAAAATCGGATCCAAGATCAGATTGAAAACCGCGCCGATCAAGGTGGTTAACATACCCATACGGGGGAAACCCTGCGCATTAATAAAGCCATTCATACCGGTAGATATCATGGAAAATGTGGTTCCGAACAGATAGATTTTCAAATAAGTATCTGCATAAACATAGGTCGCATCACTGGCGCCAAAGAGATAGAGAACCGGTCTGCGCAAACCATAACACAAGGCAAACATCACAAAAGAACATAATACAAGCAAAACAAAGGTATTACCCATCAGCTTGCGGGCCCTTTCTTCATCTCCGCTTCCACGAGCAATGGCAAAGAGCGGAGCCCCGCCCGTTCCAAACAGGTTCGTAAATGCTGCGATTAAAGTCGTCAGAGGAAACGCCAGCCCGACCCCCGTCAAGGCAATACTTCCCACGTCCGGCAAATGTCCGATATAAACCCGGTCTACCACATTGTAAAGCAGCTGCACCATCTGTGCCAAAATCAAAGGAATGGCTTGAGCTATGATAATACGCGACACCTTTCCTTTACTAAAATCATTCTTCAAAACAATCTCTTCTTTCTAATTATTTCTTACACAAAATTCTTTCTGCCTTTCGACTCTTTTTCTTCTATAATAATATCTTTCTCTCTGCTATTTTCCGGATAATTCCAACAATCTTCGATACATTCTTTCGGAGACTGGTGTAGCAATCCCCAATTTCTCCGCTTCTTTTACAATGTATCCACCAAAGGTCTCCGTTTCTGCCATCTTTCCTGCCTGAATATCCCGCTGCAAAGAGCTGGTACCATCATCCGCCACTTCATAAAGGAAACGATGAAGCAGGGCCTTTTCATCCGCATCGTTGACATGAACACCCTTTTTTACGGCGACGAGATAGGCTTCATGGATCAGATCATGAATCTCCTGCACCTTCTTGGGATCTGCCTTCAGCTGACCCACATTGTTATCATATGCAGCAGTCAATACATTATAAGCGCAATTGAAGATATATTTCTTCCAGGTCTCCGCCTCCACATCATCGGATACCTTATAAGTAATTCCGGCAGCTTCCATGAGACTTGCCACCTTATTCACGGCCATTTCTTCTTTTTCATCCGCATCCATGATTCCGAAAATCACATCGGCAAATTTTCCCTGCTGGGTGATGGAATAATCTTCATTGGCAAATGCGACGATATAAATTAAAGAATCCACCACGATTCCTTTTTCCAGACAAGCACGAAGGGTATCTCCGGGATCAACTCCATTCATCACCGGCAGGATAATGGTATCCTCCTTCACAACCGGCCCAAGAAGGTGGCCAACCTCCTCGAGAGAATAATTTTTCACGCACACCAAAATAATATCCGCTTCCCCGATCTGATCGGCAGATTCCACCACGCGCAGAGGATGGGTCAGGCTCTCCCCGTTAAAATCACTATGAAGCAGCAAACCATGTTCCTTCAATGATCTTGCCCTCTCTCCTCTGGCGCAGAAGGTCACCTGATCGAATACACGGGTCAGCATACCCGCCATATATCCGCCTACACCACCAAGTCCTACGACAGCAATCCTCATATTTTTGATTTCTTCTTTCATTCGATGATTTACCTCCACGATTCTATTATTTTTCTTTTATTCTATTATTTTCTCTGGCATACCCTTTCCCTGGCATGCCCTTTCTTGCTATGCCCTTTCCTGCTATGCCCTTTCTCTGCTATACCCTTTCGGTCTTCGTCAGAAAAAAAAAAATCTTCTGTGCGACATGCGTCGCTCCACAAGGGATGATACGTTTTCTGTGTTTGATTATAGCAAGGCTTATATTTGATTGCAAATAAACTTCTATTCTTCTTTGTATCTTCGCTTTAAAGTCAAAAAGTGTTGACACTCTCTTCTATTCACTGTAAAATGAATTGGTATCTCAATTTTTTTCAGAAAAGAGTTTTTATCTCGTCGAAGAAGACTCCCACTTCTATAAGTGGTGAGTAAAAGATTAGAAAGGATTTTTCATATGTATCGCTTACATTTTACCATAGGATTTGCCGGTCTTGGAATGATCGGCGGCTCCATCGCCCGCACCATCCGCAGAGTCCATCCCGATTGCACACTATACGGATATGATATCGATCAGGATTCTCTTCGCATCGCTTTCGAGGAAGGTACCCTCCATCGTATCTTCGATGAGCTCAATGAAGATTTCGCCAATTGTGACATCATTTTTCTCTGCGCACCGGTGGATATCAATGTAGAGAATCTGAAGATTTTAAAACCGATGCTTCCTCCGAATTGTCTGGTGACGGATGTCGGAAGTGTCAAAAGCCCAATGCAGAAGGCCGTAGAAGAATTAGGCATGGAGGCGAATTTCATTGGCGGTCATCCCATGGTCGGCAGCGAAAAAACCGGTTATACCAATTCCAATGATCGTCTGCTGGAGAACGCTTACTATTTTGTCACGCCAAGCAGTAATACCATGTTCCAGCATATTGCAACCATGTCCTCCTTCGCACAAAGTCTGGGAGCTCTGGCGGTCACTCTGCGTCCGGAGGAGCATGATTTTATCACTGCATCCATCAGTCACGTTCCACATATTATCGCCGCAGAATTGGTACAGATCGTTCGCCGTGCCGACACCCAAAATGGTATGTTAAAGCAGTTAGCAGCAGGTGGTTTCAAGGACATCACCAGAATTGCTTCTTCCTCACCGATCATGTGGGAACAGATCTGCATGAATAACTCAGATAATATCAAAGCGCTTCTTCGCACCATCATTACAGATATGCAGGAGATCATCGATCATATGGAAGAAGGCGACGGAGACTATATTAATCATTATTTTGATCAGGCTGGGACCTATCGTAATTCAGTTCCGGATCATAGTGTCGGTCTTTTTGAGAAGATTCATAAGATTTACATCGATATCCCGGATGAACCAGGTACCATTGCCAATGCAACGGCGCAACTGGCTTTCAATAGCATTAATATCAAGAATCTGGGCATCGTTCATAACCGTGAGTTCGAAGAAGGTGCCATGGAGATTATTTTCTATGATGAGGAATCCTGCACACGAGCTGCTGAGGTTCTTCGCCGCAGAAATTACGTAGTGCATATTCGCTAATCGTGTATAAAAAAGGCCCTGGGAAGACTCTTATCCATTCTGATCAGCCCCTGTCTACTTGACAGGGGTTGATCAGCCGATAAAATGCCTTCTCAGGGCCTTTCTATTCACTTTATCTTATTCTACATGATCCATGCGGCATAGCTATGAGGATGCGACCGGCACTCCGGTCTATCCTTTCCTCACTTTTTATTCTGTATTATCCTCCGGCATCTGCGTACGTCTCTCATCAAGTATGGACGCTGCATCGATGATATCGGAAGTCCAATCCGCCTTACCGTGGGCATCGGTCCAAAGGCGATATCCATCCAGATCACGTCTTCCACCATGCACATAAAGATCATGAACCTGCATCGTCTTGGCATAAGAATCCACATTTAAGAAGATATGGAATCCCTGACTGGCAAGATACTTATACTTCTCATTATTCTCCGTATCATAAGTATCCGTAGAAGCCAGATCCTGACCATGGGCGAAAATGATACATTCCGTATCTCCGATGATCGGCGCGACATTCTCCAGCCACTTTTGCGTATCCGTTTTTATCTTCTCGAGGGAAGCCTTACCAACACGGATATGACCCCAGGTATGACTGGCAAAATCCCAGCCCTCTGCCTTCAATTCATCCGCGATCTGCTTCGCACCTTCCACTTCTTTATCATGATCAAAATCCGGATTCTCCTTCAGCCAATCGATCTTATCCTGATCCAGATTCTCCTGTGTGACATAGGACATATCGGTTCGATAACCAAAAATACCATTATATCCCGTCAGAGCAATGGTACCTCTCGCTCCTCTATAACAGCCATCCGGATGCTCTTCCATGAAATCGTTCAAGCGCGGAACACAATCATAAGAGCCCGTTACGGTGGTTCCGTCTCTCTGTACATATTCGCAGGTCACCTTTCCGTTCTCATCAAGAACCAGCTTCGTTGCCATGCCATGTCCGGTATAAGTATGATAATAGCTTAAGTCATCGATGGATAAAACAAATGGTGTTTTACCAGGTGGTAAATAAACCGTCTTCTCTGTGAAATGTGGCGTTCCATCCTCATCATAAGTCTCTTCGAAGAAATCATAAATGCTGCATAAAACATAGCCTTCATCATACATGCTCTGCGTAATACGGTCAAATTCCACCGTGGTTGTCATCCAGAGCATAAATCCTTCTGCAATACTATACTCACAATCAAAGGCCAACTCCGTATCTTCCACTAAGGTATGGTAGAAGATATGCGTTACATCCTCGGCCGTATAACCAACCAAAGTCTTCTTGGTTTCCTCCCAGCCATTAATGGCCGTCATCAATTCTGCATCGGATTCATAGCCCTCTATGGTTTTCACCTTCTCAATGGCTGCATCATAATCATACTGCGTTGCAAGCATCTTCGCTTCTTCTAAGATTTCGTCCTTGCTCGGACCTTCCTCCTCCTTCTTCTCATTCCCTTTTTTCAGGAAACCAAAAAGAGAAGATTTCTCTTCCGAAGATGCTTCCTCGCTCTTATTCTGGCTGCTCGCTTCCGAAGAAGTATCCTGTTTCTCCTTTGTCGCAGAATCCTTTGTGTCTGACTTGCCATCATCCGATGTCTCCAAATCAGAAGCTGTCTTCTTATCTGCCAGCGTGGAGCCCGATTGATACTTCGCCTTATGCCCCACAAACTTATTCACAAGCTGCATACCGGCGAAAACAAAGACGGCAACCAGACAGATCATAGAAAGAAAGGTAAGGATACCCTTTCTTCTCCGCTTCTTCTCCGCTTCCTTCCGCTTGCGGGCAAGCTGTGCATTATATCTTCTTCCACTTTTTCCAGCTGCTGCCGATCTTCCAGCGGCGGATGTCGCCTGTCTTCCGCTTCTTCCGGTCGCTGCTGATCTTCCGGCGGCGGAGGACGTCTGTCTTCCGCTCCTTCCGGTCGCTGCTGATCTTCCGGCGGTGGAGGACGTCTGTCTTCCGCTCCTTCCGGTCGCTGCTGATCTTCCGGCAGAGGCGGACCTCGCAGAAGCTCCGGATGTACTCAAACTACCGTCTCTGCCACCTGTCGTACGACTTCCGGATGCAACAGAAGTGCGGCCTGTCTTTTTAGCGCTTGAATGATTGCTTCCGGCAGAAAACGCATGCCCTGCATTATGACTTCCCTGTTTCGGGCCGGTTCTGGTATTCATGGTACCCTTCTTGGCCGCTGCACTTTTTGTCCTTGTAGCCTTAGCAGCAGAAGAAGTCCCTACCCTCCTCTGTCTGGCATCTTCACCTCTTATATGCGCATTATCTACGGAATTATGCGCCTTTTTCTCTTGCTGGTGCCTCTGATGCACCTCTGCCATCTCTTCCTTAAAACGATCCGAACGGCGAAAGATCGGCTCTCTTTTCTTATCATTTTCTTCTTTATTCATAATTTCATCTCACTATATCAAAGTATTATTTCCGTTCGAAATAACTTACCCACTATTTTACAATACATTAGGAAAATCGTAAAGTCAAACAAATGCTCCTCTCATTCTCATTCTTTTCTTTTTCGATTTTTCAAAAGCTCTTCCATTCATAATTTCCTTGATTTTTCAAAGAAAATAGGCAAAATATGAATTTTTTCTTCAAAAAACTTTCAAATTTTTTAAAAAAATTAATGCATTCTTTGATTTTATCTGTTATAATGAACAAGTTATAAAATACAAGTTGCAAATTAAGAAAGATTCACAGAGAGTTATGCCTTCACAGGACATAAGCCTCCGTGACGTCTTTTCCCATTTAAATTTATGATATAAACGGAGGAAAGATATGGAACATTTACTTACACCGGAAGATTATACTTCTGACCTTACCTTATATGAAACCCAGATTGGTATTAAAACAGTAAAAGACTTTTTTCAGAAACAGATTTCCAAACAGCTGAATCTTTTACGAGTATCCTCTCCATTATTCGTTGAACCGGAATCCGGTCTGAACGATAACTTAAATGGTGTGGAACGCCCGGTCCGTTTTGGAATCAAGGAACAGAACGACAAAGAAGTAGAAGTCGTACACTCCCTTGCGAAGTGGAAGCGTTATGCCTTAAAGAAATATGGCTTCAAGCATGGCACCGGTCTCTACACAGATATGAATGCCATTCGTCGTGATGAAGATACCGATAATATCCATTCCATCTATGTGGATCAGTGGGATTGGGAAAAGATCATCTATAAAGAAGAGCGTAATGTCGAAACCTTAAAAGAAGTGGTACGCCGCATCTATAAGGCTTTAAAGAAGACCGAAAAATATATGTATATCGAGTATGATTATGAAGAAGTACTCCCACAGGATATCTTTTTCATCACGACCCAGGAGCTCGAGGATCTGTATCCAAACCTCTCTCCAAAGGAAAGAGAGTATGAGATCACAAAAGAAAAGGGTGCCATCTTCTTAATGCAGATCGGTGATCTTCTTGCATCCGGGGAAAAGCATGACGGTCGTGCACCGGACTATGATGATTGGTCTTTAAACGGAGATATCATCGTATATTATCCGGTTCTTGATATCGCACTGGAGCTCTCCTCCATGGGTATTCGTGTCGATGAGAATTCCTTGTTAACACAGCTTGATAAGGCAGGATGTCCGGAAAGAGCCGAGCTTCCATTCCAGAAGGCGATCCTCGAGAAAGAACTTCCTTATACCATCGGTGGTGGAATCGGACAGTCCCGTATCTGTATGTTCTTCCTTCGTAAGGCCCACATCGGTGAAGTTCAGTGTTCCATCTGGCCGGAAAAGATTCGTGAAGAAGCCTTAAAGAACGGCATCCATATTCTGTAGTTCCTTAAAAAGAGCTTCGTCGATTGCATTATATCGCTGACATTGCTGGCAGGATTTCATGTAAATGGAATCCTGCCTTTTCATATCCGATCCTTTCACAAATGGGATCCTGCCTTTATTCGTTTCGTCCCTTTTTGTAAACGGTTTCACTTTCTGAAACTTTTTTGTTACGTTCCTTCCAAAAATTTCCTCTTTTTCTGATTGATTCACCCAATTCATCATCAAATTACCCATATATTTTATGAGACCCTTTTTCAAACCAATATGAAAACGTTTTCACTTTTTGGATGATAATATCAATTTTTTATCTTTTTTTTCTTTATTTTGTGTCAGTTTTACATATTGTTTTTTAAAATTTCTTGTATTATCATAAAGACAATCGGAGGTGATTAAATGGTAACGCAGCCCGTAAACATTGATACTTTATCCAAAGTAAGAACACTTGTTAACATTCTTAATAATTACAAAGGACGTTTCGAGTTAATCTCCGGCGCATCCTGTGTAAATGCTAAGTCTGTCATGGGAATCTTCAGCCTTGATATTTCCCAGCCGTTACTACTTAATATTTACAATGAAGATTGTGCCAAAAATGTGATTGAAGAGATTAAAAATGAGATTTTCTGATGTTCGGTCTTTTCTGATTTCTCCCTTCAAAGACCCGAAAAGTGAGCCATTGCTTTTTCAAAGATGTCTATGCCCCCTCACAACATAGATATTTTTTAAAGAACAATGGCTCTTTCTCTCTTTTTCTCCTCTTTGACCACACTATTATTGTGTGATATAATAGCAAAACATATAGAACACTTATGAGGCTTTTGGCCTCTCCACAATACAAGAAAGGTTAGGTATCAATTATGGCGAATCCTATTGTAACCATCACTATGGAAGACGGAAGCGTAATGAAGGCAGAATTATATCCTGAAATCGCTCCAAATACAGTAAATAACTTTATCTCTCTGATCAACAAGGGCTTTTATAATGGATTAAAGTTCCATCGTGTTATCAAAGGCTTCATGATCCAGGGTGGATGTCCGAAAGGAAATGGAACCGGTGGTCCTGGTTATCAGATCAAAGGAGAGTTCTCCCACAATCGTTTCGAAAATAATTTAAAGCACGATACCGGTGTTTTATCCATGGCTCGTTCTATGATGCCAAACTCCGCAGGCTCCCAGTTCTTTATCATGCACAAACCATCTCCTCATCTCGATGGAGAATATGCTGCCTTTGGTAAAGTGATCGAGGGACTCGATGTGGTGGATGCCATCGCCAGCTGTAAGACAGATTACAGAGATGCTCCATATCATGACCAGATCATGCAGACGGTAACCGTCGATACCTTTGGCGTAGAATATCCGGAACCGGAGAAGACCAGACAGGCTTGGTAAGCCATCCGGCTCCCTTGTGACTTTTTCCCGTAACATTTTCCTGCTTAGCGCTCGGAAGCAAGAGCAGGCAGAATCATCTTACTATAACAGAAGCATCCCCCTTAAGTAGCTTTGCACATCCGGCAGCCTACCCAAGGGGGATTTTTTTCACCATAATTCAAAGAAGACGATTCGACTTCCTGCATCACAAGCTATGGAGTGAACCCAGTCGTGTGATGTTCTTATTCTTCTCCCAATAATTCTCTATCACAATACTCCAGGATCAGATAACAATCCTCATCCGTCAAAAAAGATCCACTCTTTACCACCGCATCCGTATTTCCGGATAAAGTAGCTTGTACTGTAGCATTACGATTCTTACGGTATTCCTTGGGAGAACAGCCATATGTTTTACGAAAGCCCTGGTTAAAATACTTGGGATCCGAAAATCCACAGCTCATGGAGATATCTAAGAGGTTCATATCCGAATATCGAAGTAACTCCTTGGCTTTTTCACACCGAACGCGAAGCACAAAATCCTGGAAGGACTTATTAAAACACTCTTTAAAGAGATGGGACAAACGGCTCATACTGATGCCTTCCTCCTCTGCCAGATCAGAAAGCAAAATCTTCTCCTGGTAATTATTATAAACATAATCCGTCAGTCTCTTTAATTTTGCAGTCTTGATGGCTGTGGCCTGCTTACTTTCCTCCGAGATGGTCTCATGCTCGATCACAGATAACATTCTTGCATAGAATAGATTCAGCAAGCCTGCTACCCGCAACTGAAAATAGGTTTCCTTCTTAAAATACTCGATCCCCATAGAAAGAAATTCATGAATCAAGGCATCATATTGCTCCTTTTCCATATTCGAACGATTATAAATATGTAAGGGAAATGTAATGCTGCCAGACATAGGAAAATATTCCGAAAAGAAATCGGGATGCATATGCATGACTAACAACAGAGGAATCTCATCGCTTGGTGCTGCTTTTAATTCATGAACTTTAAAGGAATCGATCACACAGAAATCTCCTCTTTCAAGCTTGTATTCCTGTCCATCTATATTGGCAGTCAATCTTCCGTGAAGAAGCAGCCAGACTTCAATCTCCCGGTGAAACTGTGTATGGATATATTCAATCCCCCAGATGGTAAACTTATAATTGGCTCCATGATAATGGATGGCCTGATAATTATTATTGGCTTTTACCTGCTTCTGCATCATTTCCTCCTGCTTTTTCAGACTGCAACTGCAACGAAGCAATTCCTTCGTTTTTTGTAAACCTTCGCATATTCGCAAGTTGACATTCAAATCATATTTTTATTAAATATTGCAAAAAATTATGTTCCATTTCATTTTTTTCGATTTTTTTCAAGTAATTCCCACTTTTTATGCATAATCTACCTGTGATTCCTTCAAATGTATTTCTTCTTTCTGGGCTTATTTTCGTTAATGATATCACGATAT
>R25__coassemble_1237_pt1 | contig 13085 bp, 5 predicted proteins | sample R25__metabat2_low_PE_006 | metagenome-assembled genome bin R25 | reverse complement strand
CTACCCTTCTCATCTTTGGTGATGATCATTTGATCCTCAATCTCCTGCTTCAGCTCTGTCACATGAGAGATGATTCCGATCATGCGGCTTCCCTCTGCCATCTGCTGTAAGACCTTGACTGCCTGACTTCTGGAATGGTCATCCAGGGAACCAAAGCCTTCATCGATAAACATGACATCCAGATGAATGGCGGAAGAATTCTCCTGGATCTGATCGGCCATACCTAAGGATAGAGCCAGGGCTGCCATGAAGGATTCCCCACCGGACAGGGTCCGAATCTCACGTTCCTTGCCCGTCACATTGGAATAGACCATCAGGTCCAGTCCCTTATTTCCACCATCGCCGGCCACTTCGATATCAACCATGCGAAGCGCATACTGGCCGCCGGTCATGGCAGAAAATCTGCGATTGGCCGCATGAAGGATACGATCCAGATAATATCTCTGTACAAAGGTTTCGATATCCATCCGGGCTCCGCTGATCTTCCCACTCAGACGATCATAGAGGGTCTTCACGGTATCATATTCCCGGCTGATGGTCACTCTTTCCTCCATCTTCGGAGCCAGACGATCATAGATCTTCTGATTGTTCTGCCAGTCTGCTTTCCTGCGATTATATTCCGTATTCCGATTATCATAATCCGCCTTCGCTTCCTCTTCCATGCGGGCAAGCTCCTTAAGATCCGGGCGGGTCTTCTGACCGATGGTCTCCCTGGCGGCATCAAGCTGCCCCTGCGCATTTGCCTTTTTCTGACGATAAAGCTCTATCTCCTTCTGCAAGGAATCTGCTTCCCCTGGTTTATGGTTCTGACAGATGTCCTTCCATGCAAACTCGGACAGATTCTTTTCCATCAGGAGGGCTTCATAGATGCCTTTCCTCTCCTCTGCCTCTGCTCTCTGCTGCGGAAGTTCTTCTTTATATCCTCGAATGAGGGATTCTGCCTGGTTTAAATCTTTCTTTGCATTCTCAGAACATCTTTTCCCTTCCTGATACTCCTGATCCACCCTTGCAAATGATTTCTCTGCTTGGGTCTGAGTGTCCATTGCCTCCTCCTTGTTGGCAAAACCGGCAGAATCCTTATCCTGCTCTAAGGTTTCCAGGCTTGCGCGACACTTTGCAAGCTCCCTATCTACATCGCTATGCTGCTTTTGTACAGACTCATAGGCCTTCTTAAGCTCTTCCTTCTTAGAATCTACGGATGCCAGATTCTCATGAAGGCTATCATAGGCTTTTCTTTTTTCTTCCAATTCCTTTTTCTGCTGAATCAGGGAAGTATACCAGCTTCGAAGGGTGATTTTTATTTGCTCCAAGCTGAAATTCTTTCCGGCATCCACAGAAAGAATCTCTTTCTCTATTAACCTCTCTCTAAGAGAAAGCAATTTGTCTTGCTGCTGTTTTTCCAGACCTGCTAAGGCAGTCATCGATGAGCTACAACGATTGGATGCTTGCACCATCTCACTATTTTTTTCCTCTGCTTTTCTGAAAAGCTGATCAATGATTGCCTTGGTCAGATTCTTACTCTCTTCGGCCAAAGTATGAGGATGCGGATGGTGAAGGGAGCCACAGACCGGACAAGGCTGCCCTTCCTCCAGCGTTTGGGCCAGAATGCCTGCCTGGGCATCAAAGTAGATTCTCTGTTTCTCTTGATATTCTGTATTGGCCTTCTCATAGGCCTTACAGATTCTTTTATAAGAGGCTTGTTCTTCCTCCACTTCCTTCTTCTGCGCACGAATCTCTTTCGAAAGAGCATCGATTCCCTGAAAATCATTGACAAACTCTCTATACAGACCTTCTGCCGATGACTGACGAACCTCCATGGCCGGAAGATCCTTTAAACTCTCCGCTTCCTTTCTCCATGCCTTCTCTTGCTTGTCGAAGTCATCCCTGTCTGTTTGGGCAGCTTCCTCCTTCCTGGCAAGAGATTCTGCTCGCACCTGTAATGTTTCTAATTCTTTTTCCCTTTCGGCAATGTTCTTAAAATTCTCAAGTGCTTTCTCAACCCGTCCTTTCACCTGGCTCAGGCTCCTTTGCTGCTGATCTCTTCGTTCGGAAACCTCCTTCTCCTTTGCTGCCCTCATTTTCTCTTCATTTTTTAGACCCGGAAGCTGTTCCAGTTGCTCCGTCAGATTACGCTCTGTGCGATCCGCTCTCTTTTTGGCATCCTCATAAGAATCGGACTTGGCCTTAATCTCATAGGCTGCCCGGATCTGCTGCATCAGAAGCCCGTCTTCCTTCCTCTTTTCTTCCTGGGATTGACAGCTTTCTAAGATCCCGGATGCTTGATCCAGCTGTGTATAGGCTTTCGCCAGATTCTTTCCTTCTATATGAGCGCTAATGGCCTGATCTCTCTTCTTCTGCGCCTCTTTTCGGGCCTGATCCGCTTGTCCGGAAAGACCTTCCATGTAAAGGCATAATTCCTCCAGATCCTCCATCAGGGCTTCCATCTTGGGAACAAATATCGTTTTCTTCTTATTAAGATCAGCCGTCAATTCCTGCATCTGCGGACTCTTCTCATAATCTTCCGGCAAAATGAGATGACTGATTTCTGTGATACATGCCGTCCGCAGATCTTTTACTGCAGCCTCCTTCTCCTTCTGACGGATGCCTAATTCGTTGACAATCTGCTCATAGAAGCCCGTATTAAAAAGCTTACGGAAAATTACCTTTTTCTCTGAAGATTTGGCACGAAGAAGCTCCATGAACTCTCCTTGGGCAATCATGCCAACCTGCATGAACTGTTCCTTAGTCAGACCCAGGATGGATTCCAGCTTACGATTGGTTTCCGCGATGCTGGCCGCATATTCCCTTCCATCGGGTAAAATCAAGGAAACACTGGCGTTTTCGTCTGTAAATCCACTTCCTCTTTTCTTAGACCGTTTGAACTTCGGCGTACGAGTTACCGTATATACCCGCGTATCTTCTTCATATCCTTCGGAAAAAGTCAATTCCACAAAAGGCCGGACACTGCTATCCGCGAACTGACTCTGTAACTCCTGGCCGGACTTCTTATTATTTTCTGAGCTTGCCTCCCCGTAAAGAGCAAAAACAATGGCATCAAATATGGTCGTCTTACCGGCACCGGTATCACCCGTGATCAGGAATAGATTCTGATTCAACTCTGAAAAATCGATGGTCGTTTTCTGACCATAAGAGCCAAAGGCTTCCATGGTTAAGTTCAAAGGTTTCATGCTCAAAAAGCCTCCTTTACTGCATTCACAACCTCACTTAAGAGGGATTTTTCTTCCTCTGTCAGATCCTTTAAGAAGGAACAGCATAGTTCAAAGGGATCCATTTCCTTCGCCATTCCCTTACTTATGCTATAATCTACCTTTCTTAAGGACTCTCTGCGAATCTCCAAGAGATTGGGAAAAGCATGCTGTAATCGGTCCTGCACATCCATCACATCCAGATCCACCTTGTCCGTAAGGATGACTGTGACATAATCCTCACAGGCTTCCTTTACGACCTGGCTTAGACTTCCGCGGATCACTCTTACCCGTCTTAATGGTTTTAAATCCAATACTTCCGTGGAAATGTCTCCCTTCTCACCCATGGTAACCTGTATGATTCCCTTTGCCTGGTCCGCCTCACTGACAGAACAGGCCAATGGTGTACCACAATATCGGTAATATTCACTTCCTACCTTCATCGGTTTATGAATATGTCCCAGGGCCGCATAATCAAAAAGCTCCAGAATATCTGCCTTCACCTCATCGATATTTCCCACTGTCTTTATCTCAGACTCCATACGCTCCACATCCTCCGCCTTCTTATGAAGGGGCAGGTAGAACTGATGACTTACCAGCACATTTCTTTCTCCTGTCGGAATCTCTTCCCTTTGAATCAGTTTATGGATGCTGTCATTATAAGAAAGATTCCTTCCATCCTCATCGACCCCAAGGATATCCTTCACCATGGATGGCTTTACAAAGGGAAGCAGATAAAAATTCACCGGACCATACTCGTCCTTTTTTACGACCTTCTCTATATGCTCCTCTTTCTTGGTCGGTGGGGTTCCGATCATATGAATCTTCTGCTCATGTAATATGGTTCGAAACACATTTACCCGGGAAGCACTGTCGTGATTGCCACTGATCATCATCATCTCACAGTCCGGCAAGGCCTGCCGAAAGCTAGAGATAAAATAATCGAAAAGATCCACCGCCTCCGCCGAAGGAACCGACTTATCATAGATATCACCGGCGATAATCAGAGCATCCGGCTTTTTCTCCCGGGCTAGTTGGACGATCTGATCAAAGATATATTTTTGATCTTCCCTCAAATCTTTATTCATTAATTTTAAACCAATGTGAAGATCGGATAAATGGAAAAACTTCATGATAATCCCCTCTCTTATGTTGAATTTCTATTTTCTATCATAAAATAACTCAAGTAAAAGGAATCCCTTCATTCGTATTGTCGTTTTCTCTTCTAAATATAACATAAAATAATATAAATTTTTTATCCCTTCTTCACATTTCTAACGTATAATTATATAGAGACAAAAAAAGAAAGTAAGTAAAATCGTTCACGGATCGAAGGAGGCTTCCGCATCATGAAAAATAAAGAAAGAATCACAATAAATAAAAATCGTACCAAATTAAAAGACATTAAGCAGTCTAACGATTCATATACTAACATGTTAAATTCAGCAAAGGTAACGATCTCCCATAACAGTTCCAAGCCAATGGAAACTTTCGAACAGAAAGTAGATGCCATCCAGGATAGAATCCAGGACAATCTTGCGTCGCTTGATCTGAAAGAAGTTACCTGGCAGGATAAGTGGATCCAACAGGATCATGAATATCTGCTCTCGCGAAATACGAAGCTGCAAAGGGATCATTTTAACTTTAAAGATTCTGAATTAATGACAAATGTGAAAAAAAGCATGACCGAACTGGTAAACTTCCTGGATCAGCCATTGGGCGCAACCACCACAGAAGCAATGCATGATAAATATAGCCAGATTGAAAAATATTATGGAAATGTCATCCAACATGCCTTTATCTATATGAATAATAAACATCCACATGGTCATTATGGAAAACGTCGATTAAACTGGGTCACCAGACTTCGTAATCGTTGCATTCATGAACAGGGAGCTTTTCGTTCTGCATTGGAGGAATTGAATCAGGATCCGATCAAAAAAAATAAAATCTTATCCCTCAATGGAAGAGCCATGAAGAACGCAGATGTTCTCTTCTTTGCCAGATCTCTTAAAATCGAAATGGATCAAAATGCAAAATTACAGCAAGAATCCGGTGGAAATAACAGTACCGTATTTAAAGTAAACTATACAGAAAATGGCATCCTCAAAGAAGGATATTTTAAAGAAAAAGAACAGCCACTGGTTCTTAATCTGACCAATGTCAAGGCAAAATGCAATCATTGTTTAAAAAATATTCCAAATGAAAGACATCGGGATCTCTGGAAGAATCTCAGTACGCAAATCGATGAACTCGTAAATACTGCCCAGACAGCCTTAAAAGGACAAAAAGAACGGTACGCAAAAGAATACGAGTCGAAAGAAATCTTGGATATACGTATGAACCAGTTAAAAGAACAGGAATTAAAATTAGGAACTGCTTACGCACACATCTTAACTTCCAAAAATTGGAAGGATTTAAAAAATCATGTCAACGAATTCAAGGAAACTGCAGAAATGGTATGCGACAATTATAAGCAGGAATTAGCCGATCGCGTTAGAAGATTCACTCTTTATCAGCATATCGATATGAATGAGGAACAGTATGATACTATGCTGGGTAAAAATTACTTCCGCTCTCTGTCCAGTCCTCTTATTGCAGATTTAAAAAAGATCCATTCCGCCGCTACAGTGACCTACCGAAATACAGCCAGCAGCCGTATGGCAGAGCTTTTCGGCATAAAAGAATCATTTGTCAATAGTAAGAATTGCATTATAACAATTCCAGGCAAGAAAGAAAAAGACACCGATATCAAGACAGGTATCATGATGGATGCGGCCAAAGGAATTTCCCTCTCAGAATTCCAGAAAAATTATAGTAACAATTCCGGGAAAAATTACAGTAAAAAAGTCATCAACAGAGCAGCCATCAAGCAATTCATCCGAATCCAGTTGCTTGACCAGATCTGTGGACAGGTCGACCGCCATGCCGGAAACATTTTTGTCCAGTTCGAGGAAGATGAAGAAACAAAAACATTACGCATTACCGGCTTTACTGCCATCGATAATGACATGTCCTTCGGAAAAATTACGGTGGGTGATTTAAAAACAGGCTATAACCAAATGCCACATGTTATAAAAGCAGACAATAAGCCGACCTATCAAATGATCGACGATGAAACCCTGGCCCTTCTGAATAACTTAACCATGGAGAACATTCGCCTAGAATTAGCTGACTGTGATATCAGCGAACAAGAGTTTGAAGCGATGGGAGAAAGACTAGAATATATTAAAACTATTTTTAATTCAGAAGATGGTGTTAAAAAAGGAGCAGGATTTGACAATGCCAAGAAAATCGAGGAGTTATATCATATTCCGAAATCAACCACAAAATACAAGTCTCACATCGTGACTTTGGTAAAAAATTGCGGGTTTAATGAAATCGAATAACTTAAAAAAACTGTGCCAATGGCACAGTTTTTTTAGTTATGATGGGAATTTTACATGAAATATATGGAATCATGCCATCTCAATCTCATACTCCAGCTTCTTAAAATCCGCCTGCAGGCGGATCCACTGTCCTTGGTGCTCCCAGGACAGAAGCAGGGTCTGGGCGTCGGGCTGTTGTACGGAGATCCTGGCTTGGTCGCAGAAGGCCGGATGCGTGTTACGAAGCTGCATCAGGCGGATCTGTTCTTTTACTACCGGTCGCTTTAGATTCTCCCGAATCTCGTCTAAGCTGTAATTATGACGGTTGATTTCCCGATTGTCGGCGTCCGGATGAAGCTGAAAGACCTGAAGATCATTCTCACCGGCCAGAAGGTCCTGATACCAGACCTGGGGTTTTCCCGGCATGAACATCTGCACGGCCCGAGCCAGCAGCAGGCGTCTGTCATCGCAATTCAGGGCAGAATAATAAGCGATATCCATCTGATAAGCCTCCGACTGGTCGTCATTATGGAGGACACATTTTCTACGGCCGCCTCGTTCCACCATGATGCTTTCCAATTGATCGACTCTTTCATCCGGCAGGGCTCCTCTTGGGTCGCGAAGGGGGATGCCATCGTGGCAGCCTAACATATTTATGCTGCGGATATTGGCATCGATCTGTTCTTTGGCCCATCGATAGATCCAGCAGGATTCACCATATTCCGTGGCATCGATCAGGAGCAGTGGCAGGAAATAATCATAAGAGGAATATCCCATCTTCCACTGCAGCAAATGTGCTCCTGTCTTATAGGCCGTATGATGCTCCGGTATGATATCCATGCCGTATGCTTTTGCCATCTGGCCGATACGGTCCAGTAATTCCCAGGCCTCGGGACTGCTTGCCGTATAGAGCTTTCCGGGTTCTTTCAAAAGGCAGAATACTGCGTCGAGACGGATCAAGGAAGCGCCCAGCCGGGAGAGTTTTTTCATCACCTTATCAAACCATTCCCAGACCATGGGACTCTTCAGATTCACATCCATCTGTCCCAGATAGCGACGTCTGCTCTCCAGAAGATCGCGGGCTTCCCTTGCATAGGCTTCATAGCCGGTCCAGTCGATTTCTTTGGGAAGAAGACCTTGCTCCAGACTGTCATTGATATGTTGAGCCAGACTGCAGGCCTGATCATATTGCCCATCCACGGTTGCAAGCAGGTCAAACTGATCCAGTTTCTGGTAATTCACTTTCTGAAAAAAGGTATTCCAGTAAGGTACTTCCCTGCCATCGGGAAATCTTACCATGAGTAGGGGAAGGTCTCCCTTTCTTTTGCTGACATCCAGATATTGATCGGCATAAGGAATGATCACTCCGTCTTCATCCATCTGTCCGTGCCCCTGCCAGAACTTATTCCAGTCAATGAAAAAGTCCCGATAGGATGAGTCATCTCCCTTCTCCAATATGTCCCGGAACTCCGGGGACAGAACCGACAGATGATTCAGAATAAAATCAAAGGTCATATCATATCCCATGGCTTTCAATTTCTCAAAATCTTCTTCCCGTGCCCGGCTTTGGGCCAGATCATAGGATATAATAGAATACCCTCTATCGATATCGGAGTTAAAGACCGAAGGGAGCAGATAGATGGATTGAAAGGCATCCTGCATGATTGGCATGGATAGAAATTCAATCATCTGGGATAAATTATCTCCCAGGCTGTCCGGATATGTATTTAACATGGTTCCTTGATGCATGATGGCACCTCCTAGTGTATAAAAACTTCCATGCGACATGTGTCGCTCCATAAGGGATGGTAGGCTTTAATCATTCTCCCATATACTTGTAAAGAAATAGAAAAACTCATTGATGCTAACCTTGAAGATTCCCTGGCTTACCTCATCTCTGACTGCACGATCGATACGATGGTCCTTTCCGTCGGTTCCTTTTACCAGCTTTCGGACCCGATATCCAGCGCCCCATGGATTACGCAGCACGATCTTCTGCTCTTTCTCCAGCACATCCATGATGGTATAGGCATGCATCGTAACAAAGCCATGAAAGGCGGTCTCTTCCTGTTCACCGACGACTTCTCCTTTTGCATAGTAACATCCACAGGTCATTTTTTTACCGGCATGCAATTTCTGCTTGATGCTGAGAGCTCTTCTCATATCCACAGGACTTACTTTCTGACTATCATAGTGATGGTGATAAAAAGATTCCAGATTCTTAAGAATACTTGGCTTGATCTGATCGACATAGCGCTGGAATTGCTCATAGGTCATAGACTCATAATTTCGATTTCCGATCTTACGAAGTTCCCGTCGAAAACTGTAATCCTGATATTTCGGCATCTTTGTCACATCGTTTAGGGCTTCCTCGAAATCTTCTATGGTAATGGATTCGTCTGTACCTGCAAATTTCTGGACGATATATTCCTCTAAGGCACCGGATAGGGTTCTTTCCAGATAAGTAGACACATCTTCCGCTTCCTTAGTGGAATATTGATAGTCATTGACTGCTGTTTTCACAGCATCCGGAATCACAGCCGGATATTTGGAAATATCCACGAATCGTCTTCTTACATTGTTAAGAGCCCGATCCTTTTTTGGGGCTTTTCCTGTTAGGATGTGTAATGCTAAATCACACTCTCCACCATAGATAGAAAGATAAGATTTCTTAATCTCCTTGGCCTTCTCCATGGCTTCCTGCACGATTTGGACAGTGATTTCTCCATTTTTAAATCGACGTCTTAAATTTTCCCCTGTCACACCACATTCTTCCATGGCCTTTCTTTCCACACAATCTTCCGTGGAATCTGCCAACAATAAAAAATCACTCATCTGGTTCTCTGCTTTTCCATTATTTAGAACTTGAAATTTATAATCTCTATAGAGTCCCGATTGTGCAAAGGCTCTTTCCAGGACCTTAACCCATAGTGCCTGACTTTTACATCCGTAAATGCAATCGGTGCGATAATTTACATTTATATCATCCTTGCGGCCTTCCAGATAGATCTGCGCCTTGGGAACCTTCACAAAGATTTCTTCCTTGGAATCGCCACCCCCATAATTTACTTTATAGAGACGTACTGTTACGGTTCCATCCAGATTATCCTTCATGCTATTCATGATGGCCACCGGATCCTGCAGGGCCATTTCTGTGAAAGCCGCCATCAGGAAACAGTCTCCCACCTTTCCCTGCTTGACATCCAAAGGAGATGGAAGTCTTTCGAAAAGATTCTGATTGCTATAATCCTTTATTTTGATTCTTTCCTTTAACTCTTGTCTTCGCTTCTCGGTGTCTTCCTGCTTATTTTTCGCAGCCTTCTCTAAGCGCTTCTTATAAATCTTCTGTTCTTGATCGAAACCGGCATCCCCCATCTTTTCGATATCTTTGACCAACTTTTTGTAAGCGTTCTTTCTATCCCTCAATAAATAGTTTTCTAAGAAGGTTTCCTTGATATTTTCATCATATTTCGTCCCGATTTCTTCTACCTGTGCTCCATCCGGTATATGTAATAAGCCATGTTCCAGGTTTTTCTCCTTGGGATCAATATGTAAATCTTCTTTCTCTGTCTCTGTCAAGTATTCAAAATAGCGTCGCTTTCTACGTAGATTTCGAATGATACGTCCTTCCTCGGAAATGATTTCCTCCTTCTGATTCGGCATGAGTCTGGATTCCCAGCCTTCCTTTTTGGCATCCTTTCTGGCCCTATTATAAAGGAAAGCATAATAGGCATCTTCGGTGAGAATACGATACTTTTCTTTATTTTCCTTCAAATCGTCGGTAAATCTGGTGATACGATTCATCTCCTCCTGGGACAGAAGATCACCGAATATATAGCCAATCATATCCTTATCAAGCAAAAGATAACTATCATAACTGCTACGTTCCATGGTAACGACATGTTTGGACTTTTTGTAGCGCTTCATGGCTTCCTTTACTTCTTCTTCGGTAATCTCTTGCTTGAGATCTTCTTTTTTGGAATTTTCTTGCTTGAGATCTTCTTTTTGGGATTTTTCTTGCTTGAGATTCTCTTGCTTGAGATCTTCTTTTTGGGAGAGATCCTGCTTCGGTGCTTCCTTTTTCAAGGCTTCTTTCTTTAATTGCATCTCTTTGGCAATGACTTCCACAGGAAGCTTTACGGAGGTAATGACCGCATTATTTCCATGCTTCTCATAGGTCACCATCAAGTCCCGATTATCCAATTCCAGACCGGCGATATTCCTCATGATATCCCGGATCAGACGTCTTTGCTTTAAAGCCTTAACGGAATATTGTAATCTAGGGGGCCTTTTAGGCATATGCTTCCTTTCACTTTCCGGAAGTCCGCCAGACCATGTATCTATGATTTCCGGATATTGGAGCATGAGATTCCTTAAAGAAAGGTAGCTTTTATCCATGCGCTCTTTGCTGACTTTGATCTTGCCAGATCTGGTCTTCACCAGACGTGTGTCCTGAATCAGATTCTTTTCTCCGATGAGTCTGGAAAAACGGCACATGGCAGCTGCCATTTTATTGCTTTCATCGACCTCATAGAAAAACTTTTCCTCCACCTCTTTACGGATCGTATCCGGTCTTGACGCAAAGATTGCATCCGCAAATACCATTTTATTCTCTTCGTAGGACAGAACTGCAATCCGTTCCGTTGTGATGAGGGGAATCACTTTCTTTTCGTTTTCTAAGGCTCGGAAGATGTTCGAGACAGCATACCAGCGGCCATTCTTATTCCCCTCTCTCTTCCCCAGATACTCCTTACAGGCCTGAATCGCGCGACCATAATGAGAAAGGATATCTTTCTTCATCCGCTCACATTCCTTTACATCCTCCGGAATTCCTTTCATTAATAGGGTATACAACTCCCTGCAGGAATCCTTGACCTCCTGCATGTAGCTGGAATCCATGCCGAAAAGTCTTCGATTCTCCTTTCTTTCCAGCTCCATTAAACCATCTTCATAGAAATGAAAGACCTTGGGGCGAACCAGCTGCCTTCCCGCTTGCTGAATCTTCTTCTGTTCCTGGGAAGCAAGTTTGGTCTTCTTAAGGGTCTGTCCTGTTTTTTTATCAAGTGCAAGGATACTATCATCTTCCAGGCCCTGATTGATCAGGTGATGGTTGGTTTGAATTCCCTGCAGATTCTGACGTTGCAGATTCTGATGTTGCAGATTCTGACGCTGCAGATTCTGAGATTGCTGCTGTTGATTGCTATTTGTGCTTGTAGGATGATTGATTCCTTCATGTTTTGGTATAGATTTCTTCTTTTCTACCTTTTCATTTCCGTTACCCATATTCTCTTCTCCTCTGAACAAGGACTCTGCTTGTATTTCGCCGATCTATCTCCATTTTCGCTCTTGCTTGAATCGTCATCTTTTTCTGAACAAGGACTCTGCTTGTATTTCGCCGATCTAAGTTCATCCACAGTGATCGGATATCTCTGAAAGAAACTTCCGATATGAAGTCTACCCGTGAACTCCACACATCTTATTTTACGAATATAAACGTTTTTCAAAATATAAGGTCCTATCATGCCGTGCAAAAGGCAGGATATGTCCCACGAGTTCTGCCGCCATACTGTTATGACAAGGAATGATAACGTCAAGTGCCGCCGGATATCTCTTCGATGCTTCCAGTACGATCTGCGTAAATATTCGAAAAAGCTGTCCGATCGAGCCTTTCCCTATGACATTGGAATATTCCAGGATCAATACATAAGGACAAGAAGGATTCTCCTCATTTACATCAAATCGTTCGATCTTTACCAATGCTAAGCCTAGCAGCTTATTCTTAAGCACTCTCCCCATACTCATGCCGGAATCCATGGAAGGAAGATGCTTATAGACGTCTTCCTTCTTCCAGGAACTTGGGGCAAAATAAAACTTCTCCCTTTCCTGGGTAAAAAATTCATTGATCTGATAATCTGTGATCTCTGACAATGCCAGAATATCGGAAGTCCTCTCGCTGTCTACTTTGCACTGTAGAAGCTGATATAAATCTTTTAGCTTCACATGATATTCATGTCGGTCCATGAAGGATGTCTCATAGCCCAGATTCGGAAGAAGAAGAGAAAGCAGATCCTCCTCCAATGCGACAGGACTCTCATAAACGATCCTTCTTATATGAATACGCAAGGAAATGTCCTCAAGATAAGAAAGCAGCTCATTTTCATAGCCCTTGGAGCGCTCTTTTTCTAAAACATAAAGCCAAAGAAGCACCAAAGAAGCCTCTTCTTCCTCCTGCGGATCTTTCATCATAAATGCTAATACACCCTTCAGCTGCATCTCCTCAATATAACCAATCACCTGAAGCTCCGGCAGTAAGAGAAGGGACTCCGGCAAGAGATCCCGATATTGACTTTCTTCTTCTTTCTTTAATAAACGAATGGACATCTTCTCTCCTCTTTTGTGAATCTATTCTGCTCGAACGATAAAAACTATCATGCGACATGCGTCGCTCCACAAGGTATGATATCCGCCAACGAAAATCTCGTACTCTATGGGGCCCCTACCCCAATCGTAC
>R25__coassemble_1225_pt1 | contig 13155 bp, 11 predicted proteins | sample R25__metabat2_low_PE_006 | metagenome-assembled genome bin R25 | reverse complement strand
GAATCATACAGGATAGAAAGAATCCTCTCCATGCAATCTGAATCTGACCTAGCTGAAAGGCTTCCATCTCTGCCTGATTTCTAGCTGTGTGAGCCGTACGATTCCGAAAAGAAGTCATTAAGAAAGCATCCCACTTCTTTTTTAGTTTGAAAGGAATTCTCTGATACAACCAATAGGATAGAGAAAATTTTTCTTTTTTCCCTTTCTTTTTTTTACTGTTTTCTTTTTTACATTTCCCTTTTATTTTTTCATTCATAACCCATCCTTTTCAATCTCTCAATACCTTCATCATGTTCTGATCGGATATGATGGAGGCAGACATGATTCGATCATACATGCAGGTCCACGATTTTTTCGCTCCACCAAAAGCATGCTATAATCCCTATAAGGCTGACACTCATAACGATCTTCCCCGGTATCGTATGATATAAGGGATCCAGATAGATGGGATTGGTGATTCTCAGATAAAGAATCATGAAAAATGGCATGATCAGCATCATATTTTTTTCATATATTTTTCCACTCAATATCGTTTGAATCTCCTCGGACACCTCCATCTTTTTCTGAATCTGAAGCATGGAATTCCTCAATACCTCCAAGGTATTTCCACCCATATTTTTCAGAATTTCTAATACGACAGCAAATTGATGAATATCCTCATCGCCTGTTCTTTCTGCCAATTCATGAAAGAGGCGGTCCATGGAAATATGAATCTCAATTCCATAAACCATCTTGCCCAATAACTTCACAAAATAATCTTTCGGTCCATATAAGTCCTTCAGTTCAGCATAGGCAGTTATACAAGCATTTTCTAAGGAATATCCCGCTTGCAGGGAAGGCAGCAAGGATTGGAGGAAATCATAGAAGGCTTTTTTATTTTCTCTTCTTCTTTTTTTCTTTTCCGCTTCTTTCAGAAAATAAACATAGGGAAGCAAGAGAAGCTGCAGAAAGAAGATGCTCCTGGCATCGTCATACCATAAAAAAGAGAAAAAGAATATCACACCTTCTCCCAGCAGCCAGTCTTTCCATTTCATATGCAAGGGAAAATTCTTCATGCTATGTACCAAGTGGTGACAAGAAATCTTTACCATATAAAACCTCTTTCTATCTTTCCGATCGGTAATTCCGCATCGCCTCTTCATATTTTTCCATTTGTCCATAAGTGACCAAGTTTGAATCATGCTCCAGCCTGCCAAGACAGGACAGTCTGCCGGACTGGTACAGAAACAAAGGATGCACTTCATAGGAATCGTCTTTCAAACCGACCAATTCTACGATCTCTAAGAGTCGTCTCTCGCCTTCCTTTAATCGTCCCAAATGAATCACAATATTAATCGAGGAGGCGATTTGTCCTCGAATCGCACGTAAAGGCAGATCCATCCCCATCAGCACCATCGTTTCCAGTCTGGTCAATGCATCCTTGGCCGAATTCGCATGAATTGAGCTTAAGGAACCACTATGTCCGGTACTGAATGCTTGTAGCATACTCACAGCCTCTGCCCCCCTTACTTCTCCCACGATGATCCGATTGGGACGCATACGAAGACTGGCCTTGATCAAATCATTCATCGAAACTTCATTTTCCCCTTCCGCATTCGGATTACGTGCTTCCAGACGAACCAGATTATCTACATGAAAAAATTGTAATTCTGCAGAATCCTCAATGGTAATAATTCTTTCGCCGGAATCAATGTAGATCGATAAAGCATTCATTAAGGATGATTTTCCCGAATTCGTTGCGCCGCTGATCAAAATGTTGTAATGCCCTTTCACCAAACTTTCAAGAATCGGTGCAAGCTGAGCCGGAAAGGATTCATAATCTATGAGCTGCTCTATGGTCATTCCCCCTTTTTGGAACTTTCTTATGGTGATGGTGGGACCCTCCAAAGAAATCGGAGGTATCACGATATGCACACGGGAACCGTCCGGTAATCGTCCATCTACCACAGGAGACGATTCATTGACCACACGATTTATGGGAGCCAAAATCTGATCGATCACTTGATATATCTCATCCTCCGTATCAAAATAATCCTGGGTGCGTATTAATCTTCCACTATATTCGATAAAGATTTTTTCTTTACCGATAACCATGATTTCTGTCACCTTATCATCTTTTAAATACTTCTCCAAAATGCCCAGATTCCGTATCGAATCAAAAATCTCTTTCCTTAAACTGGCTTTTTTCTCAAGGCTGCCATAATTCTTCTGACTTTCTTTCAATATGGCATGATCAATCGCCCGGTAAATATCCTGGTCCGAACTGGCAACATGATCTCTTAATTCATAGATCACCTGCTTTTTCAAGCGCAATCGGTCAAATCCTTCTTCTGCTTTCAAGACAGCCACCTCCTTTCAATCATAGAAGCTTCCATATAATTTTCACTTACCAGAAGATCGACTAGCTTATCGCAAAATAGGTGCACTTTTTCTCTTCGAATCTGGTCCAGAAGGATAAGGCCTTGAAAGATCTGAAAATACTCCAAAGAAGGAATGGAAGCCGCGCCAAGTCCAATATATATATCCGTATAAACGGACTCGGCCTTCAAATATTCCAAAAACCAGCGGTAATCCTTCTCCTGCAGACCCAGGGTGTCAAAAAAGGACGGAGGAGAGTCCACATAAAATCTGCCATCCTGAGTACAAACCATCTGATCCAAATGCGTCATAACATCCTTTTCATGAAGTCTGATATAGTAACAGAGTTCTGTCATGTCTGTCTTTTTTACTGCCATAGCTTCCACTTTCTTACTCATTTTTATAATATTATTCCCATCACTAAAAAGTGGATTCCTTTCTCTAGCGGATGTTCTCTGCCGAATCGCTTCCCCGACATCCTCAAAGCCTAGATATAAATCTCCAGGATGCATCATGGGTATGACCCAATCCTTCAAAGACATCTCTGAAAAGGGAGCATACACCGCAATCAAACGATGTGCCTTATCCTCCGACATCTGCTTATTCTGTGTCATGGATAATCTTTGTAATAATAAGGAAACCAATCTGGCCGGACTATCCATACGACAAAATCCCTGCTTACCTGGTTCTTTCGATAAAATACATATATCGCTATCCTTCAAATCACCTCCCAGCTTACAAAATTCTTCATAAAAATCTTCCCCAAAAAGATATAGATCTGCCTGATTCTTATCTTCGAGCAGATGCTGCGCTGTGGAAAATGTATAGATTCTCACATCTGATGGCATATGTCGCATAAGATAATCCGATAATCTTTTGGTATATTCCTGTTCATCACCAATGATAATCTTCTTCAATGTACCCTCTCCTTTCTGAAAAAATAAAATGGTAGGTGTAGATTCTGCTTCGATCAGGTCGCCTTCTGCGATCGATGGAAGTCTTCATCTTACTCCTACCATTTTATCTTCTGTAATAAACAATATTCTGTTATATGTTCATTCTTATACTATAGTATATATACCAGATAAAAATATCTGTATACCAAATATATCACCATATTTCATATTTGTAAATACCTTTTTAAAGGATACGCGTATCATCTCATATAGTGCACATGCCGCATAAGAGTTTTTACACGATATGTTCATTCAATCATATCGACATTATTTCTGGAACAAATCTAAGATTCCCTGTATAAACTCTTTTATCATATCAAAGAATCCCTTACTGTCGATTTCAATATGCAGATTACCAAGCTTATCATAGATTTCCTTGGCCTGTTCCTTTAATTCATCGACATTAATATCAATATTACTGATCTTTTGCATCAATTCATTGATCTGCTCCTGCTGTTCCTCTGTCAACTGAATATTCAGTTCTTTCTCACACTCATCGATCGCATCGTTAATGGAATCGGCATCCGACAAATCCTTCTCAGCGACATATTCTTTCAGCATGGCAATCAATTTCTCTGCTTCATCAGAATCACCTAATTCTTCAGCAAGAGATCCTGTGACAACCAATTCATTCGTCGCAGTATCCTTTGTTTCGGAATCGATGGCTTCCCCTGTCATATCTTCATAAGCCATCATGGCACCGACCAGAGCTGCCGTACCTGTAATATTAAATGGACCGGCAACCGTTACATCGGCATCTGTGATACCTGCCGTGGATAAAGCACTCTGATACATTCCTTCTGTACAATAGGTAATATTCTTTGTTTTGACATGAATTCCATTTCCATCACTTTTCTTCTCGATCAATACAGAAGACAAGGCTCTTGATCCAATTACAGAAGAACTCAGGTAATTATCCAGATAATCGTGTTCATCCTGATTCGTGACTGTCACAAGTTCATAATCCTCTAAATCTTCGGCATCTACATCGAGTAATCGTAAGACTGTCGACTTCTCCTCGCTGGATAAATCTGCACCAAGAGATAAGTAAGGCTTTTCAACGGCATCCGCCGAAACGATCTGTGGGATGGCAAAAGAGATTCCCACAAGACTTGTGCTTACTGCCATGATTACAGCAAATGGTTTCATAAACTTTCCCATATTCTTTTTCATCAATAAATTCCTCCTGTCATATCTTCGACTTCACATTTGATAGATCCGATTCTATCCTGTCCGGATTTATCTCCATGTTCGATCCTTCCGATTCCATCCTGTCCGGATTTATCTCCATGTTCCATCCTTCCGATTCCATTCTGTCCGGATTCGACTCCATGTTCGGTCCTTCCGATTCTATCCTGTCCGGATTCGACTCCATATCTGTCAGGTCGTCTTCCTCTTCTTCATGCAAGATATTTTCCTTCAAATATGCTTCTTTTTTCTCTTTCCTTTTCCGGATATGAGTAAAGATACATAATAAGGCAAATAAAAGGACACTGATCAGAGTGATCTTACGTCCCAGAAGGAATCCTGATGGAATATAATCTAAAGTAACTGTGTGCTCTCCTTCTGGTATTATAACAGAAAGAAGGGCTTCGCCAACTGCGAAGGTTTCTGCATTTTTACCATCTATCTTCACCGTCCATCCTTCATCATATGGAATGGAGAAGAAAAGATATTCGTCTTCGATCGCATCAAAATCACCCTCAATATGGACATCACTCATACTTGTCACATTGAGTGATTGGGATGTCATCTCATTTACCAGTCTTTGATACATCTCCTGATTGAAATCAGCCGCAGAGAATCTGACGTATCCGCTGGTTTGCTCTCCCTTCAGGCTAACCGTGATCGTGAGGACGGATCCTGCCTCTATACGACCGAGCGGAAGCATCATTCCATCAAAATCCCCACTTTCCACGGTGGTATCATCTATTTTAATCTCCACCTTTTCAATCTGCGTTCCATCATAGAAGAGATAGAAATCATCGGAACCGTCAGGAAATGGTAGGGTAAATATCAGGTTATCCTCCTGTTTCTGCCCCAACTCAAAGTAATATTCTCCATCATTGGTAGAAGAAACCTCACAGTCATGGGTGATCGGGTCCGGTATCGCAACATCTTCAAATATATTATCAATAAAATATCCCTGATAGGTAAAATCGTTGATCACGCGGAAGGGATAATCGCTGCTATAATACCAGTTATCGATATCCGGACTGATACCATATGCGATGGACATACCTTCCGTCTGATTTTCATACAGGGAGATACTGCCATAGGAATCCACATATTCAAAATCCGTCTTCAAGGAATCATCCGCATGATAATAAAGATACTTCACATCAAACATCAGATTTGTGACCGGATTCGCTCCTTTGTATAAATATTCATTACAACCGGTGGCAAAACCAAGGGAATCCATGAGATCTACCACACCATCTCTAGCTGTGGAGCCAAATAAGGTGACGGCATGCATCGGATACCAGGTACTTTCATCGACGATATTGGCCTTGGCCAGCTCACTTCGATAGAAAGTACCGTCCTCATGCTCTTCAATGGCTTCCTCCATATCTTCTGTTGCATAGAAAAACTTTGATATACTGATCTGTCCATTGGTATCAAATCCCAACAGAGCCGTTACCATCATCTCTCCGGCGATCAAGGTCGGCAATAAGAAGTGATAGAAGGCAAGTCTCTTCCGGTCTTTTTTCAGAAGAAAGAGAATCGCAGTGTAGGCAAGGAGCAAGAATGCCGCCGAACAAATGACTTCCAAAGGTAAGGCATCTTCCGTAAAATAGCAAACCCCAGCCAATAATCCCCCACAGGCAAGAAGGGAAAGAATCGGTTCCCAGATCCGGATCGAATCCATTTCTTCGAAAACTTCAAATACCATCGTCAGCAGCACAAAGCCGTACAAAAATGAAAATCGGTTAGGAATCCCATATTGATCATGGAAACCGTGCCAGATAAAATTCAGAATCTCTTCATTAAAGCTTAGATAAAAGAAAACGATCAGAAGCAGCTTCTTCCCCTTATCAATCAGGCATATCTTTCGATGACTGAGATAAATGACAAGGAAAAAAATCGCAAATATACCAAAATACAAATTCGCATTCCCATCGAAATTATCATGACTGATCGGATAGGCCATATCAAACTGTCTGGCGATCAAATCCCAGAAACCGGTAAGCCAGGAGTGGAGAGGCAGCTCCATTTCACTGCCGGATGCTGTGCTTTTGATACCAAGATAAGCCGGAATTAAAAGAATCGCGGACATCCCCGCTGCCACAAAGGAATAAATGGTAAAAACAATTCCCCTGCAAAAAAACTGTTTGATCGATGTAAAATGATGGAAGAGATACCAGATTACGCTGAAGATACAGATCATAAAAGCAATATAATAATTACAATAAAGCGCATAAAATAAAGTAATTCCGTATAATCTTCCATCTTTTTCATCGATCAGCTTCTCGATTCCAAGAAGGATCAATGGTAATACCATGATTGCATCAAGCCACATGACATTCCAGCAATAGCCAACCATGTAACCATTCAAAGCAAAAGCAAGCGAAACTGCCACGATATGCAATCCCGGCTTCTTGCTTCTATGGGTAAAATATACACTTGCAAATAAACTGCTTAATGCCAGCTTCAATACGATCAGCCAGCTCACAACCATGTTCAGATCTTCTCTGGAAAATAATAAAATAAGAAGATTCAAGGGGCTGGATAAATAATAGGCAAATAAGGAAAGAAAATTAATTCCCAATCCGGTACGGAAGGAATAAAACAGACTTTCTCCCCCTTTTAATTTATCGTATAAAACCGAAAAAAATGGCATATACTGATGCAAACCATCAATGATCAAAAGAGAATTATCTCCAAAAGGAGCTACTCCAAAATAAACCATTCCCACAAACAAGGTAAGTAATGGCAGAAAGAAAGACAAAAGATAAATATACCGTTTCTTCACTTCCGATCTCCTTTCATTCTCTTATGTAAGAGAAGGAGACAGCGAAGAATGGATAATCTCTTCTTGATCATAAAAGAGACCGAACCATGCGTCATATCGGTCACATTATCTTCATGTCTTCGATATTGGATCAAACACTCCTTAAGGAGACCGCATCCTCCCATTTTTTCACCGATCGTTCCTATCCAATAATCATGCATATACATTTCTTCCGGAATAGGCAAAATGATATCTTTTAATTCCTTGCGAAATGCCATACAACACCCTACATAGCTATTCTTTATAAAATTCTTCCACAGACCGGGACGGCTGGAACGATAATCAAACATGGTCGCTCCACACTGAATCACCTCATCTGCATCCATAAGCTCCGCGTTATGTAAGATAACATCTACCGAATTCCGTTCAAATGCTTTTACTACCTTTTGCACTTTATCTTTCTTCCATAAATCATCCTGATCCGATAAAAATATAATGTCACCACTGCAGGCAGAGATGGCATGCTCAAAATTACGTACCACTCCCTTGGCAGGACCATCGATCAAATGAATTCTGGAATCCTCTGCAGCCATATGTTCCAATAATTCCATAGAACCATCTGTGGCAGCGTCGATGGACAGGATGACTTCATCCTCTTCTCCCAACTGAGAAAGAATGGAATATAATTGCTTTTCAATATATTTTCCACCATTATAATAAGCCAGCGCTACTGAAATCTTCATAGAATAATGTCCTCTTCTTCCTTCTTCTTCTGTGCGGCGATAATTCTCTCCTTCTCTTCCTGAGAAATGGACGCATCCTCTAGTACTTTCTCATAATCCTTGGTACTTCTGGTCAAGTTATTCCCCAAAAAAATCTTTGCTACCTGATCATCCAATCTTCCGATAACGACTCCCATCAAATCCTCCTATCCTCTATGATACTCTCACGATAATCTAATGACACTATCCTGACAGATCCACATTCGTTCCCATGCAGTGTCAGATTCTCTACTCGTTAAGTAAAATCATACTCCATTACTTCACAAAATGTTCACAAACACCACACATTTCCAACAAATTTATACCCTATAGTAATAATTGTTACAGGAAATACTTCAGTTTCCGTAACATTAAGATTTTTTTCATATTTTGAAGCCCATAATCCTTGATTTATGGGCTTCCTCCTTTTTCTATGGATAAAAGCATTCCTACGGCTGGAAGTCACATGGACTCCAAGTGATCGATCAGCCCTCCGCGATTCCCGCAAGATGATTGATAAACTGCTGTGCAGTACGTCCGGAAACTCCGCCATGAGATAACTCCCATTTATTCGCTTCTGCACATAATTCCTGGTCGGATAGGGTGATCTCCGGATACTTCTTGGCCAAATTACGAACGATATCAAAGAATTCCTTCTGCGAAGGCTTGGAATAATTGATCGTAATACCAAATCTTGCAACAAGGGATAACTTCTCCTGCATGGTATCGGAACGATGGAGTTCTTCATCGCGATCGGAACGATCGGACCATGTCTCACGAATCAGATGGCGACGATTGGATGTCGCATAGATCAGAATATTATCCGGTTTCGTCTCCATACCACCTTCAATGACAGCCTTTAAGAACTTATACTCAATCTCAAATTCCTCAAAAGACAAATCATCCATATAGATAATAAAACGATAATTGCGATTCTTCACATGGCTGATAATGGTGGAAAGATCCTTAAATTGATGTTTGTAGATTTCAATCATACGAAGGCCACGATCATAATACTGATTTAAAATTGCCTTAATACTGGTGGACTTACCGGTTCCTGCATCCCCAAAAAGCAGACAATTATTACAAGCGCGCCCGGAAACAAAGGCCTCTGTATTCTCCAAAAGCTTCTTCTTCTGAATCTCATATCCTGTAAGATCATCCAAGACAACCTTATCCAGATTATTGATCGGAGTAAATTCCAGTTTTCCTCCTTCATTCGTAAAACGGAATGCCTTATTCAATCCAAACATACCTACGCCGTAATCATGATAGAAATCTACCACAGCCTGAAAGAAGGTGTCCACATCCTGGGCAACTGCCAGCTGATCCGATAAGGCTCTCACCTTTTGGCTGACATTACTGTTATACATTCTTTCCTGTTTACTGATAGCCTGATAATGGAGTAAGGTAGAGAAACAATCGATATCCAAAGCTTCTTCAATGGGACGGAAATCATAATGAAATAACTTCATAAAAACAGAAAAGTCATTTTTCGCAAAATGATTGACAGTACCCTCATTCTTTCCAACCTTTTCACAAGTCATGGAGAAAGAATTCTCATTGGTGATCAAAACAAAGGTCAGATAATTATGCCAAAGATTCTTATCGAAACCATAGGTAGTGGCAAGATCCAATAATGCCTTCACCTGACAATAGATATCTGTCACCAATTCTTCGGGACGATAATGGCAAGAATCAAAACGCTTGAAGATCTCTGCCAATTGCTTTAATATACTGTCTTCTCCCAAATCACGATATAATATTAATTTTGATACTTCACGAAACATAGTTTTCCCTCTTTTTCTCTATCTTAAGATCATTCCTTCTTTTCAGAAAGACTTGCAAGCAATTCGTCCGTTACACCGATTTCTTTCATCTGAGCTGCAAACTGCATCTTCATGGCAGCCAGTTTATCATTTACCTGTTCTCTGGCCTTATCAGTATCTTCCGCATCGAAGGCGGTATATCCATCATAGGTGGAAGCCATCGGCTTCTCCTTGCTCAGTGCTTCCTTCTCACTTCCGGTCAAAAGTCGAAGTCCAGGGAAGGAATGCTTCGGCAGATCTTCATCGTGCACATTCCCATTACGGATATCCTCCAAGGTGACAAGCCCCGGAAAAGCATGCTTTGGACGATAATCCGGTGTACGAAATACTTCAAAACAATCAAGAATATTCACATCGGTCATATCATCCGGAAGATCCTTCTTTAAATACTGCGGAAAATGTTCTTTATAAAACTCATAGATTACCTGGCGTACTTCCACCCTGGAAAGTTCTGCCGGTAATGGCTCATCATTTACAAAAAAGTAATAACGGTCCACCATAGGCAGAATCCTCTCCTGCGCTGTGATGGAATGAATCTGTGGCACACGATCATAGGATACTTCCATACGACGACTGGTAATCTGCTGATCCTTGGTCTCAGTTACGCCTTCCATCTTGTACTTATCCATCTCAAAAAAAAGACTTTTTAATAATGTAAACTCAAACATAAACTCTCCCCAATCCCTTTTTCTTCTTCCAGGAAAATCTCTTCCAATCCGAACACATTCGTCAAGAGAAATCTTTCTTTTTTCAATCCAACATTCTTCGTCAAGAGAAGAATTTCCCTATTCGATCCAACATTTTTCGTCAAGAAAAGGACTCCCCTGTTCGATTCATTCTTCGTCAAGAGAAATCTTCTCTTAATTCAATAATTCCTCCATCTGATCCAACAGCTCAGCAAATAAGGCCAGCGCATCCTCCACCGGTTTCTTTGTCGTCATGTCAATACCGCAAAGACCTAACAGATCGATTGGATTCATGGAACTGCCCCCGGACAGGAACTGAAAATATCCCTCACAGGCACTTTCCCCTTCCTTTAAAATCTTACGGCTAATGGCAATCGCTGCGGAATATCCGGTTGCATACTGATAGACATAAAAAGGGGTATAAAAATGAGGAATCCTGGACCATTCCGATGCGATCTCCTTATCGATGACGATATTCTCACCAAAGTATAACTGATTTAATCCATAGTAAATATCATCAAGAACATCTGCTGTCAATGGCTCCTTCTTCTGCGCCATCTCGTGGGTTATCTTTTCAAACTCCGCAAACATGGTCTGGCGGTAAAGTGTCGCTCTGAACTGCTCGAGAAAATAATTGATCAGATAAATCTTCTCCTCTTTCTCCTCCGTCTTATTCAGCAAGTACTGCATCAAGAGGGCTTCATTACAGGTTGAGGCAACCTCCGCCACAAAAATCCGATAACCGGCATAAATATATGGCTGTGCCTGGTCAGAATAATAAGAATGCATCGAATGACCCATCTCATGGGCAAGGGTGAAGACGTTATTCAGATTATCCTGATAATTCATCAAAACAAATGGATGTGTGCCATAGGCTCCCCAAGAATAGGCTCCACTTCTCTTGCCCTCATTCTCATAGACATCGACCCAGCCGCCATCCATGCCTTCGGAAAGTATCTTACCATACGCTTCCCCGAGTGGTGCAAGCCCTTTCTTTACCATCTCCTTGGCCTGCTCAAATGGAATCTTCATATCCACTTCCTGTGCCATAGGTACATAAAGATCATACATATGAAGTTCATCGAGGCCCAATGCTTTCTTACGAATGGCTACATAACGATGCATCAGATCCATATGATCATGCACACTCTCGATCAATTGCTCATAAACTGAAACCGGAATCTCCCCTCCATCTAAAGCCATGTGAAGATCCGAATCATACTTACGGACTTTTGCAAAAAATGCACTGCTCTTCAGGTTCGCACTGTAGGTGGCCGCTAAAGTATTACGATACTGCCGGTACTGAGAATACAAAGACTGAAATGCCTGCTGACGGATGGAACGGTTTTTATTCTCTAAAAGCAAGACATACCGGCCATGACTGACAGGCAGTTCTTCTCCATCTGCACCCTGAATGGATGGAAACTTCACATCCGCATTATTAAACATGGAGAAAATATTCGAAGCTTCATCGCTGAACTCTGAAATCTCCGTAAGTAAGCTCTCCATCTCCTTCGATAAAACATGCTCCTGCTGACGGAATAATTCATAAAAATACCGGCGATACACTTCCATCTCCTTCTGCTGATCAAACCAGGTATTGATCGGATCCCTTCCGATTGCAAGAAGCTCCGGTTCTTCAAAAAAGGTCGCCGAATTCATCATCACCGCCAAGGTCTGCGTCTTGGCTGCTAAGGTCTGATAGACACCATTTCCCGTATCTTCATGACTCTTCTGATTGGCATAAACATAAACCTTCTCGAAGATCTTCATCAAGTTCTCTTTCTTCCGGGAGTATTCCAGAAAAAGGGCCGCTCCTTCCTGTAAGCGTCCTTCATAGGAAGCAAGGGTAGGAATCTCCTTCTCCAAATAGTTAAAATCCTCTTCCCATAAATCATCATTCTCATAAAGATCCTCGATATGCCACAGATACTTCGGATCCATTTCCCTTCTTTTTTTCATAAACATATTCCTCGATTCTTCTTTGCTGCTCTTACAAAAACATACCTATAATGATAAAAAAAATCCAAATCCATACCATAAGGATCAAAACCGTCATCCAGATCGGCTTTCCTTTCTGTATCCCCAGAATATTCATGATAAAATCAGACAGCTTATCTTCCTTCTCAGGCTTGTCCGGGATCACTTGTCCATCTTCTATGTGAAAATTACCGTCACTCTTCTTTGAATCCGATTTATGCCTTGGTAGGATCCGGCGCTCCTTCTTCTCCTGCGTGGTCTGCTTCTTTTTAAGAATCTCTCTTTGATCATCCACAAAATTCTTCAGATAATCCTTCAGCTGATCCTGCGATTCTTTTTCATCGATCTCCGGAATATGCCGATCATAATAACCCGCTTCATATTTATCGATATGGTAATCATTCAGCCAAAGATTCTCCTCATCATGCACCGGGGTACGACGATTATAAAAACAACACTTGGGGCATACCCCTTCTCTATCTTCATATTTAAATACTGTGCCACATCTACGACACCTGAATGAACGTACCATCACATACTCCTTCGATCTTCAAAATATAGATAACAACATTTTTATTATAACACCAAAAATAGAATCCTTATAAAGCAAATTCCAAGCCTGTTTTTCTTCTT
>R25__coassemble_1218_pt1 | contig 13202 bp, 10 predicted proteins | sample R25__metabat2_low_PE_006 | metagenome-assembled genome bin R25 | reverse complement strand
TCCCCCTGCTCCATGAGGACAATATCCGGATAATCCTGATTTCGGAGCATGGACGCTAATTTTTCTTCTTCATCATCTGTGGCATCCTCCACCTCGATCTTCACGCCGGTAGCCTCCATGATCTTGTGGGCAACTGCATCATCAAAGGTCTCATTCCTTATATTTTTATCGAAGATACGGATTACATTTTCCTCCTCTGTATCTGTCTGTGCATCCGTGGATTCCTTTTGGGAGGAATCTGTTTTCACGCAGGCCGTCAAAACAAATAGCCATACGATGAACAAAAGAGGCAAGCGATGCCATCTAACCTTTCTTTTTTTTCGCCCGATTCCTTTCATTTCTTCCTCACTTTCTGCATAGGAGTCTTCTGATTCCGGACGTTCATCCCGACGACTCATGTTCTCTCCTTCACGATTGGAATCTCGATATGGATGGTCGTACCATGTGGCTCTTCCCCTTGTCCATACTGGCTGAAAAGAGTAATTCCATATGCATCACCATAGGCCAGCTTAATACGCTTGTCCACATTTTTCAGACCAAATCCTTCTTCCTGCCTTGCCAGCTGTTCTTGTAAGATTCTTAAGGTCTCCGGCTGAATTCCATGCCCATTATCCTGCACCTGCAGACAGACTCTGTCCTCCTTCTGATACCCCACTACCTTGATCGATAAGAACATTTCTTCTTCACGGGCATGATGAATGGCATTCTCCACCAAAGGCTGTAAAAGTAATTTGATGGTATAATAATCCTCGATCTGTGGATCCAGCTGATAAGAAATCTCCACATAGTCCGCAAAACGGAGTAACTGAATCTTCATATAGTTCTTAAGAAGATTGATCTCTTCTGAGATATGAATGACTTTTCTGCCCTTATTCAAAGAAATCCGGTAAAAATCAGCCAGATAGCGGATACTCTGTACGGTGGCCTTACTGCCTTCCCGAATACCGAGGGAACTGATGACGCCCAAGGCATTATATAGAAAATGTGGATTGATCTGCTCCTGCAAGAGATTCAACTCTGTATTGGTGATGGTAATCTGTTTTTGGTAATTATCCTTGATCAAGATATCCAGACGATGGGTCATATCATTTACTGCATGACCGATGCGGCCGAACTCATCCTGACTATCAATGGTGATTTCCTGATCAAAGTCTCCCTGACCGGCTTTTTCTAAGACAGAAAGAATGCCAGTAAGAGCATCGTTCATTTTCCGACTCTGTACCAAGGAAATCATCGTCAGAACTACTGTAATGATAAACATCACAAAAAGAACCTTCAGAGTGTATTCCAAAGCGGAAAGGATGACAGGCTTTCTCTCTTCTAACATGATCAAGGTCATACCCATATCCATACTCTTCTTCATACCGATCATCTTTAATTCATTCACATCACGCAGAATGACAATCTTATCCTCTTCCATACTCTTCCAATCAGGAAGAATCTCATTCATGGAAGAATGACCATCCGAAGCATCAATAATGTTTCCATCATGATCGATCAGATAAAGATTGGTGTAATCATTGGTCTGATAAAAAAGATTCTCAATGGAATCTAAATTCAAAACAATCTCCATATAATTCTGAAAACTGGAGGAAGCAAAATAATTAATCTTCGATAAAAAACGGATACAGCCTGCTGTGCCGGAATCTTTCTCTCCCGCGATCGCCACCACTTTACCCAGATAGGAATCAATGGTATCCCTCAGCTTCCCACTTAATTTTGTATAACGGAAGAAATAATAATTCTCCTCCGGAAGGGTGATATTATTACTATAAAAATGAATGCCTTCCACATCCGGATAGGAGGCATAGATTGGGTCAACATTCTGACTCATATAATAGGATAGATCGCTATAGGATACGTTCGTATAATCCATATTCAGCTGAATATTCAGATCTTTATCATTTTTGATCGTATCGATGATACTCTTATAAGGCTGGCACATGGTATTCAGACTATTTTCCGAAGTGATCACATTCTGCCTGACCGTAGCATAGGCCTGATCCAACATCATTTTTATGGTGGAATAACCATAATAAGTCATCATAATACTAATGGGAATCACACAGCAAATAAAGTAAATGCATAACATTTTCTTTAAAAATCCCAGGTTATGATAAAAGCTTTGCGCCTTTTTATAAAGTTTTCTTATATTCATTCGGTGTCACTCCATATTTTTTAGCAAATAATTGCGTAAAATAAGAGATATTCGGATAACCTACCGCTATACTCACTTCTTTGATCTTACACTTTTTATCATACAGAAGCTCCTCTGCCTCGATAAGACGGTATTCCGTAATATACTCCAGGATTGTCATATCCATCTCTTCTTTAAATTTCCGTCGCAGATAATTGGGAGAAACCTGCAGAATCTCTGCCATCTCCTCCACGGTACAGTCTTCCATATAGTGACGTGCCACAAACTCTTGCACAAAGGAAGCCCAGCGACCGGTGTTTCCTTTGGTCTTCTGAAGCCGGAGGTCCTCCTCTCCTGACTTATGATCCTTACAATTCATCATACTGCCCACAGATAAATAGTTCAGATCCTGACGACAGGATCGCAGGCGTTCATAGCCTGACTGTAACTGGATCAGATTCAGACGTTCTTCCACATAAGCTCCTGTAACAGAAAGATGACCCAGGATCTCTTTTAGTTTTTTTCGGAAGGTAAGCGGGGTGATCATCTCCGATAGAAGAAGAATCCATATATCCCCCTCTTTAAAAATATGCTGCACTTCAAAGCGTTCTGCCAGGAGTCTGCCCTCCGAATCGGTAAGTCCTTTTAAGCTCATCATATAAAATAAGACTTCTTCCGCCGGCTTCTGAAAATAAAATCCGGACATCAACAAGGCATCAGATATGTTACCCATACAAGACTTCTGCAAGAACTCTCCCCTGGCCCGATGCCTGACTTTTGCAGCTGTTCGTTCTTTTTCAATCTTCTCGATGGTTTTCCGGACCAGACTCTCCACTTCGTCAATCTGAAAAGGCTTCAAAAGAAAGTCCACCGCCTGCAGCTTCACCGCTTCCTTGGCATATTCAAACTTGTCATATCCTGTCAGAAAGATGATCTTACATTGATATCCTTCCTGGCGGATGATCTCTGCCAGCTGAATACCGGTCATGCCAGGCATCTGAATATCCAATATGGCGATATCCGGCTCTTTGGAAGCAATACATTCCAAAGCACTCCGGCCACCTCTGGCCGTATAGATTTCATCGATTCCACAGCCTTTCCAGTCCACATAATTTTTCAATGTCTCTAATTCAATCTTTTCATCTTCAACTAACAAAATGGAAAACATGCCGATCTCTTTTCCTCCATTTCCAATTACTTCCATTATATTATAATTCATTCTCAACCGCAAACACTCTCGGAAAATATATCGATTCCTTCCATAGATAAGGCCATGTCATTTGCGTCGCTTCACAGGATATCGAAAGAAGGGACAAAAAGAAACATCCTCGATTTTATAATAATGTCTCTTGCTGTCCCTTATTTTTACATTCCCAATTTCATCATCATTTCCAGTGTTTCTTGCTCGGTTGGCTCATGAGCCATGCCATCGGAAGCAAGCATAGCCTCCTCTTCCTGTCCGGGCATCACGACATTTCCCTCTTCATCCAAAATGAAATCTCCCAGCTCATTTACCAAAGGAAGATATGGCTTCATAAGTGGAAGCAAAAGAGAGGCGCCAATCATGGCAATCGCGCCAAATCCAAAGAAAACCCAGATAAAAGCATAAAGTGGCATGGTCTGTGGATCGGAATAAGTAAGATACATGGGAAATACATGAAAGAAAAGAATCACGATCATGTTCCATGGATTTTTAATCATAAAAAAGATGGCATTCCGGATCAGATGTGGAATGGTATCTGCAAAAGCAGCCATGGTATAAAAGGTGTAGAGCAAAACACCCAACAATACAAAGGCAATGGCAAATAAAGGATAACGTACCTTTCCAATCAATCCTTCTGCATGCATAACGATTTTGAAATCAAAATAGAAGAAAACACCCACCAGAAGACTGAGGATCCAAAGAAGAATCGACTGCTTAAAATTCGATTTCAATCCCTTCCAAAATTCTTTAAAAGGATTGATTTGTCCATCCCCACGCAGGGTTTTGAGCATCACATGATATAAAGCAACAAAAGCAGGACCGATGGTAATGACCGGCATGCTGACAATGACAAATAAAAGATTCGCTGCAATAATAATACCCAGACGAGTCATCAGACGACCAAATTTCGAATCGTTATCCAATAATCCACCAACAATTGTACTCATTTTTTATTCCTCCGTGAATATATAATCTAAAAACTTCTCTACTGCATCGATATTTTCCGAATAAGCACTGATACCCAAAGCGCAGTCCTTATCGCTCATCTTGTATTTGGTCATTAATATACTGTCACTGATATCAATTCCAACGGCAACAGCTTCTGTAGAATACGCTTCATCGATTGGCTGACAGTAGAGAAAACGATCTCCATATTTTTCCTTGATGGAAGAACATTTCTCATTGTCAAGATCCAATAATCGGCCGGATTCTCCAAAACTGATAAGAGCATCTTTACTCATGGTACAGGCATCTAAAGTACCGGCATCGATATAGGCACAGAAGACCTCGAAGTAACGATTGCCCCTGCCCTTGTTCTGGGCATAGTCAAAATATAAACGATTATCGAATTCCACCAGTTTTTCATTCAGATCATAGCCGGTATAATCAATATATCCTTTGTATAATTCAGAATCATTGGATACATCCGCTTGTGTTCCGATAAACCCTATATAGAACCAATGATCCGATAAGGTGGTTACCGCTCTTACCCCCACATAAGAAACGGTGGTCACCAAACAGACGATCACTGTAATCCAGACCTTATAATAATCCCAGATATAACTGATCTTCTGTTTTGCATTCAGATTTTTTGTCTTTTCTTTTTCCGATGCTAAAAATTGTTTCCAACGACTCATCTTTTTTCTCCTTTCCTGTCAGATCACGAATATCCGAACATTTAAAAAGAAATAAAATTCTTTTTATCCCTTTTTAAGGGCTCGAACTCAGAAAAACCTATCATCCCCTGTGGAGCGACCAATGTTGCATGAGAGTTTTTCAGAAAAAGTGTGCTTAAAAAGCACACTTTTTCTAAATTTAAATGATGTAAAAATACACTGCTTTCTAAAAAAGCACGATTCAGGGGATCTTAGAGTTTTCCACCGGAGGTAGCGATACCTTCTACGAACTGCTTCTGGAAGATAATGTAGATCACAAGCATAGGAATGATTGCAAGCACTGCAGAAGCCATCATCGTAGGATATTCACTTCCGTACTGTCCCTGCATCTTAGCAAGACCAGCAGAAAGAGTGGTTGTTTCAGAGTTTGTACACACGATCATAGGCCACATCAGATCTTTGAATGCGAACAATGCAGTGAAGATACCAAGAGATACCAATGCGGAACGGGTAAGTGGCATCATGATCAGTAAGAATTTCTGACCGATGTTACAGCCATCGATACCGGCTGCTTCTTCCAGATCCTTCGGCAAGCCTTCATATCCGGTCTTCAAGAGATAGGTACCAAAGGCCGTGACCAAACCAGGGAATACCAGACCTGCACAAGTATTTAATAAGCCCATCTTAGAAACCATTAAGTACTGAGGAATGATGAAAATCTGGGAAGGGATCATCATCTGCACAAGAATCAATGTGAAGAAGAAGTTCTTTCCAGGGAAATGTAAACGTCCAAATGCATATCCGGCCATGGTAGCGGTAAGACAAGCACAAACGATACGGAAGAAGATCATTAACAAGGTATTCTTATAAAGAATGACGAAGTTATAGGATTTCCATACAGCTGCGAAGTTTTCCCAATGCCATCCATTATGTGGAAGAATATAGAATGGAGATACGGAAATGGATTCCTGATTGGTTTTTAAAGCAGTTAAGATCATCCACGCAAAAGGAACGATCATGATAAATGCTACAATAATAAGAATCGTGTAAATGATGATTCGATTTACAATATATCTCTGTTTGATACTCATATATCATTTCCTCCTTTCTTATGGGTGATAAACGAGTTTCTTCTCTGCCTGCTGACAGAAGAAAGTAACGATCATGATAAATGCTACAAGGAACATAACCAGTGTTGCACCATAACCCTTGTTACCATTGGTGAATGCGTAGGTATAGAAGAGGTATACGATGGACTGTGTTTTTCCAAGAGCCAGGTTTGTCTTATCCATAACCATGAACATAAGGTCGAAAATAGTAAGCGCACCGATAATTCTTGTCTGAACGATAAAGAATGTGGTTGGGCTTAACAGAGGAATCGTGATACTAAAGAACTGACGAACACTGGTAGCACCATCGATGGAAGCTGCTTCGTAGTAGTCCTTTGGAATCTCCTGCAAACCGGAGATAAAAAGTACCATGTTATAACCAATGACGGACCATACACCGATGATCGCGATGGCAAACCATGCAATCTTCGGATTGGAAATCCATGCAATATTGGTATGGAAGATATTATTCAAGAGACCGAACTGCTGGTTGTAAAGCCATTTCCAAACCATAGCTACCGCTGCAGGAGCACAAACCATAGGAAGGAAGAATACAGTACGGAAGAAAGAGGTTCCAGGAAGTTTATTTGCAAGGAATACAGCGAGTACTAAAGCAATTACAACACCAAATGGTACCTCAATAATCGCATATTTGATCGTATTCCAAAGGGACTGCCATGTTTCACCAGCAGTGAGAACCTGCTGATAGTTGGAAAGTCCTACAAAGATATTACCCTTACCAAAATCACCGGTCTTACAGAAGGACTGATAAACTGTATTAATTACAGGATAGAAGTTCAGAACAAGTAAACCGATGATGGTCGGAGCAATAAAGCAATAAGCCCAAATCGCCTCGCGTTTTTCAGCAGCGGACATTTTCTGCTTTACAGGCTTTGTATTAGAAGTTGCCATACAATTCTCCTTTTTCAAAAAGAGGGACTCTTGTTCTCCTAATTATCAGGAAACAAAAGTCCCCCATCAGATTTACTCTGAGTTAGTGATGCGATTTTGATCCGATACGGATCTTATCCCATATCATCGTTCATAAAATTATTCTGCTGCGATTGCGTCTTCGATAATCTTCTGCGCATTATCACATGCAGTAGACATAAGTTCCGCATCGTCTGGGTTCTGCCATGCATCGAGGAAAGCGCCGGACTGCTGTAAAGCATCTTCCCAAACTGTAGTATTTCTTGTATATGGACGGAAGAATAAGTTACCAACTACTTCTACCTGTGTAAATGCGGATACATCTAAGCCATCGAATGCAGTAGCAAATGCATCGGAAACACCAAGCATACCACCCATCGTTACGCCGAGTTCAGCCTGCTCTTTCTGACCCTGTTCGGAACAGAAGTAGGAGATTAAGCTGTAAGCTGCATTAGGATCTGCTGTGGAAGCAGAAGCTGCCCAGCCAAGACCATTGTATGCGGACCATCTTTCGTCTGCGTCACAAGTATTGTTACCATTTCTATCACAGTAAGGCATCATGGACCATGCATAATCTGCTGAATTTTCTGCTGTGTAGAAGGAGTTGATCATCCAGGAACCCTGTGTGATCATAGCACATTTACCGGACATGAATAAGGAGTCTGTACCTGTTTCAGCTACTACGGACTGTGGAGCGCCAACCGTTAAGAGCTTACGAACCATTTCCATACCTGCTTTACCTTCATCGGAACCGATGGTTGTGCCATCATGTGTATCATTGATGATCTGTCCGCCGTAAGCATAAACGATGTTGTACCAACCATCCTGGTTGTTGGATGTGTTCATAGCCATACCATAAACTTCACCGTTGGATTTTTCTGTGATTGTCTTAGCTGCTTCGTACATATCTTCATATGTCCAGTCAGCAGATGGATAATCTACACCATATTCATCAAAGATGGCTTTATTGTAAAGTAATGCGATTGTGTCATGATCCTTTGGAAGAGCGTATACGTTTCCATCGGAACGGGTGTAAAGATTTCTAACACCTTCATAATAGTTGTCCATGTCAACGCTATCATCTGCTGCAATATAATCATCTAATTTGAGCAGGATATCATTTTCCATGTACATCTGAGCTGTGTTGGAATGCATCCAGAATACATCAGGAATTTCTCCACCGGAAGCACCAGCTTCAAGAAGTGTCCAGTAGTTATCCCAGTCAACGACTTCGATGGATACTTTAACACCGGACTGTTCTGTCCATTCGTCAGCGATCTTCTGAAGACCTTCTTTCTGGTTGTTATCCCAGATGTTAACTTTCAGTTCGTCTACGGTATAGTTACCGGACAGATCCACAGCCTGTGTGGATTCTGCAGAATCAGAACCGGAATCGGAACCACCACAAGCAGCGAGAGAACCGATCATTGCTGCAGAAAGTGCAAGAGCAAGAAATTTCTTTTTCATTTTCTTTTCCTCCTTAAGAATATTATGATTGAGTAACAATTATTTTGCTCATTCTCATAATAACTGAAGCATATTTTAAAAAATATGGATTAATGTTATCAATCTATGTGGTAATGTCATCTAATTTATACAAAGTTTTTTCCATTTTTTTAGTCAGTATGCATAGATATATTGTGTGATATCTATCACATTTTTTCCAGAAGAATGGCATCGCATCCATCGGTCTTCCAATGAATTTTTCCTTCCATTGCTGTGAAAATGTGACCGGTCCAGAGATCTTTCCATTGGCTGGCATCCTCTGCCTCGGCCGCAAGCTCCTGCATTCCATTCTTCCAGTTAAATATTGCCATATATTCTTTTTCTTCGATCCTTGCCGTAAAGATGTTACAGGAAGAAGTACCATTGGACTTGATCGGACGGAAGGCGATCTCACTGGCAGCGACACGATTCACATCCGGATTACATGCCAGAATTCTGGTACGACGAAGCGCTTCCGCATTGGCATAATTATCGCTCATCATCATTACCGTTCCACCAATGACTGCTGTGGTATATCTTGCTCTGGCCTCTCCGAAAGAACTTTCTCTGCTGTCAAAATATCCCTTGAGCAAGCAAATATGATCCGGGTCATTATAGTAGTAAAGTGTCCTATTTTCCCACCATCCCCAGGTCTGTGCATTTAAGATATATTCCACATCCTCATTTTTACCGAAGGAATCACAGGAGAATCTTCTGGCATGCGCCAAACCATTCGGGAAGAGTGGTGCGATGGAGATACTAACGAAGAATGGATGACCCATGACTTCCTCGGACATCAGCTGGCGCAGATAGAGATAGCCTTCATAGAGAGCCTGCCGTCCTGTGAGCACCTTTGGATCGTAATGCTTTCCTTCTGCTCCGCCATGAGACATGAAATCAAGCTTGACATAATCAAATCCCATCTCTTTATAGTAAGCAACCTTTGCCGCTTCCATCTCTTTCCATACCGGATGAGTGATATCAAATGGATAAGCTCCATCTATCTTCTCTACCAATCTTCCTTCTTCATCTCTCAAGAGAATCTCACGGTAAAGGTGGCCCGGCACTTCTCTAATCTCGTTATCAATACTGCCGATATCATCCAGGAAGCAGGCAAATGGTGCGTCATAAACACCAGCATGCTGACCATTTTCATGAAGCTCCTTTACGATGTCGATACGATCTTCCGGGCTAATATTATTGAGCCAACGTGCATCAAAATTAATATATTGTTCGCCTTTATTGCTATAACTGCCCGGACGCAGTTCTTCGCGGAATAATCTTCCAGCCTGACGGAAATTGTCTGCATTCAAATTAAAAGCAAGGCCGGCCCAGCTGTTAAAGCCAAATGGAACGCCTCCCTTCCACGGAATGATCGGATTTTTCTTCGCCAGATAAGCACCATATTCTTCTAAGAGATCTCTATAATCCGGACCATAAGCAAGGATAAATGGCGCTGATTCCACCTCTTTTCCTCGAATGACACCGTGTGGAATGTTATCATGTGTTCCATCATCTGCCACACCACTGACTGCCTTTAACTGTCTGGACTCCCGGCTTGCGCATACGATGGCATTCTTCCAGAGGGTAAAATCTGTCGCGCCCATCAATAAAGCTTCCTTACTCTCTTCAAAGAAAAGTAAGGAGAAATCATAACTCTTTCTTCCGGCGCGAAGTGGCACGGCTTCATAACGCAGCCACATGGTATTATCATAAGGAACTAAGAGCATCTTACTGAATAATCCGTCAAAGAGAGGTCCGGTCACCCCTCCCCCTCCATACATACATAATGGAGCCAAGGATCTTGTGGCTACTTCTTTGCCCTCCGCATCGGAAAGGATACATTTGGCCTCCCCCCATTCTCCGCTCTTTACTTTCTGGGTCAAAAGCAGGCCGTCTTCTGACTGGTAAGTTGCAAAATCCTCACCCATTTTGATTAATTTTGCTTCTCTGGTATCAATTCTTCTTCCATCTGTCGACTCTGCCGATGAAAAAGCTTCGAAGATCTTCGTGCCCTCTTTCCAAAGGGAAACTTTGCCATCTTCTGCAAATGTCCATGTGTAAGTGTTCATAAGCTATCCTCCTTATCTTATGTAGAGTAAAAGAGTCCTGACATATTTTCGAAAATAATCGATTTCCAAAAGGCTTCGTCATCTTACTCTTTACTTCTATAAATCGTTTTTATCATATGAAGGATATATTACAATTGAATGGTGTTATAAATGATAGGAAGGAAGTGAAAAAAACGATTGCTTCGTCTCTTTACAAAACATATGGTAAAAAAATCTTATAATCGACAGAAATGCAGAAAAAAAAGGATTCCATACATAAGTATGAAATCCTGCCTTTCAAGAATAGGGCCAACGGATTGGATAGCCTATTCTTATTTTTTCTCTTTTAATAAATCGCGAATCTCTGCGAGTAATTCTTCCTGGGTAGGTCCCTTTGGTTCTTCCGGTGCAGCTTCTTCTTCCTTCTTCATCTTATCAGAAACACCATTGATCACCTTGATCATCATGAAGATACAGAAAGCAACAATTAAGAAATCAACCACATTCTGAATAAAATTACCATAAGCAATGGCTGCGCCACCGACATTAATACTTAAGCCGGTAAAATCAACCCCACCTGTGATGGCACCGATGATTGGCATCAGGATATCATCCACTAAGGAGGATACGATCTTACCAAATGCGGAACCGATGATCACACCGACTGCCATGTCCATTACATTACCTTTCATGGCAAAGGCTTTGAACTCTTCAAGAAACTTCTTCATTCCTATGATCCTTCTTTCTAAAAAACTCTCATGCGACTTAGATCGCACCATATGCTATCATACAAACCGGTCAAACCGCCTTGTTCTACCTAACAAGCACCAACCGTTAAAATAACAGTTTTTACAAAAAGTGTCAATAGTTTTCCTTGCATAGAAAAAGGCATCTATAGATGCCTTTTTACTATCCTTCTTATATTATCCTTTTTGGATTAATTTACCTGAGGTGGATAATCTCTCTTCGGATCACTATTTGCAAGAGCAAATGCGATATTGATCGCATGGTCGGAACAACGCTCTAAGTCAACAGCGATATCTGTGATGATGACACTGCCAAGAGGTGGAACCTGATCATCCATAAGTCGCTTGATATGGCTGGCCGTAACGATCTCCTGCTCGATATCCACACGCTCTTCCATATCAGATGCTTCCTGTAAATGTTCGAAACCATCATTCTCAAAGATATCGATACACTGTTCTACCGCTGCGATGGACATATCGGCAAGACCACGGATATCCTTAATCTGTTCCTCTGTTAGTTTTACCTTTTCTTTTCTCAGCTGCTGTTCGTACTCGACAATATTCTCCGCATGATCGGAAATACGTTCTACGTCAGCAACGGCCAGGGTCAGATGATAGAGATTATGAAGATCCTTCTGAGACATATCTGCGGTACGGATATCTACTAATTTGGCGATAATCTCATCATTCAGATAGTTGACTGTCTCTTCTAATTCCTCTACCTGCTCTGCCAGGCTATCGTCACGATTAAAGAAGCACTCCAGTGATAACTTCAGATTCTCTACTGCAAAACGAGCCATACGGGTGATTTCTCGCTTGGACTGCTGAATGGCGATGGCTGCCGGTACATTATCAAGATTCACCATGTACTGTAACTTACGGTCTTCCTGCTTACGACGTTCTTCCGGAAGTTCCGGAATTATCTTCTGTGCAAACTTCACAATATAATCCGTAAATGGAAGCATAACCAAAACAGCAATAATCGCAAATGATGTATGGGTATTGGCAATCTGTCTTCCCACATTACCTGGACAAAGCGTTGGCCAGATATCAAGTAACTTAGGAATGACTACCATCAAGGTAGTGAGCATGATCGCACGAATCAGGTTAAAGATCAGATTAAGAATCGCCGTTCTCTTACCATTACGGTTGGTTGTAAGGGAAGCAAGGAGGTTCGGTGTAACAGAACCAACTGCAGAACCAATGACCAGAAATACTGCGGTACGATAATCTAAGATACCCTGTACTGCAAATGCCTGGAAGATAACCGTCGCAGAGGAAGAGCTCTGTAATAAGGCTGTGAAGGCTACACCGAATAAAACAGCAACAAATGGGTTGGATAAGCCTTTCAACAGATTAATGAAGCCCTGTGTTTCCGCAAGTGGAGCAATGGCACCCTTCATAAGAGCGATACCCTGGAATAACATACCGAATCCCATGATAATACATCCAACATGCTTCAGGACTGGTTTTTTCAGGAACATAAACATAGCGGAACCGATAAATAAGATAAATGGAGCGATCGCGCTAAGATTAAATGCTGTGATCTGTGCTGTGATGGTAGTACCGATGTTCGCTCCCATAATAACGCCAATGGCCTGTGACAGGTTCATAAAACCAGAGTTAACAAAACCGATTACCATGACATCTGTCGCGGACGAACTCTGAATCAGCATCGTAACAAGAATACCGATTCCCACCGCACGTACTTTGTTCTTGGTTGCCCCTTCCAAGATAACGCGGATATTATCACCGCATGCATTACGAAGTCCGGTGGACATGATACTCATACCATACAAGAACAGTCCGACTCCGCCGAGCAATGAAAAGATCTCATAAATAGACATACTTCTCCTCCTAAAGAAAATCGGCTCAATCACAAATTTTGTGGGATTTCCGATTCCTCTCGTAGCTCTGTCGGCTC
>R25__coassemble_1204_pt1 | contig 13376 bp, 12 predicted proteins | sample R25__metabat2_low_PE_006 | metagenome-assembled genome bin R25 | reverse complement strand
GTTTGATCATTCTTGGTATTGTAGTTTTTGCTTTGTTTTCTACTTTGATTTATCGTATTTTTGTCCTTCAGATTCTTGAAGGAGAAGAACATGAAAAGAATTTCCGTTATACCGTTGAAAAAACAGTGGAAACAACCGGTTCCAGAGGAAATATCTACGATTGCAATGGTAATTTGCTTGCCTATAATCAGCTTGCATACAAGGTTACCTTTGAAAAAAGCGATGAATTGTCTGCCATTGCTTCGGCCAGATCGACCGATGAGAAGAAAGTGACGGAAAACGAAGTCAGGAATGAGGTTATTTACAATCTGATCTGTCTTCTTGAATCAAATGGTGACAGCATTATTTATGATTTGCCACTACAATTAAATGCAAACGGGGAATTGGAATTTACGGAGTCCGGTTCTACTTTGACTAGATTTATAAAGGATATTTATGGTATTACCAGTTTGGATAGCCTTGAGGGAGAAGAAAAACAGGAAGCGGAGCGTTGGATGAACTCTACGCCGGAAGAAGTCTATGAATATCTTCGTACCGGTGCCAACGGACCTTCCGGTGTCGGTAGTATGTTTAATATTTCCGATGAATATTCGATGGAAGATACCTTAAAGATCATGTCCATTCGATATGATTCCTATATGAATCGATATTCACAGACTACGCCAATTACAGTGGCGACGAATATCAGTGAGGAAAGTATCGCAGAGATTTCGGAGCATGAGGACGAGTACCCAGGTGTTGCTATTGAAGCGGATTCCTTAAGAAGATATAATGATGCAGAATATTTTTCCAATATCATCGGTTATACCGGCGTGATTTCTGAGAATGAATTGGCGGAATATAATGAAACACTATCGGAAGATGCGCAGTATTCCTCCAATGATGTGATTGGTAAAACCGGTATTGAGAAAACCATGGAATCTGAATTACGTGGAACGAATGGTAAAACAGACGTTTTAGTAAATAATCTTGGTAAAATTATCAAGACGGTTTCCTCTGTGGATGCCAAGAGTGGCAATGATATTTATCTGACGATTGACAGTGATCTGCAGAAGTATGCTTATAATATTCTGGAAAGACGTCTGGCCGGTATTCTTCTGGCACATCTAACTACAAGTAGTGAAGCCGGCAGTGATAAAATGATACCGATCAATGACGTGTATTTTGCCTTGATTGATAATAATATCATTGATATCAGTCATTTGAATGCAGATGATGCCGGGAATGTGGAAAAAATAGTATATTCACTTTTTGAAAAGAAACAGAAAAGTGTTTTGAATTCTTTACGGACCAGTATGAAGAGTGGCAGTACGAATTATAAGAATCTTAGTGAAGAAAAACAGGAATATGTCTCTTACATTGTTAACTTATTGGAAGAGAAGGAAATCTTGAATACTTCTGCCATTAATACAGACGATGAAGTCTATCAGAAATGGGTCAATGAGAAATGTACACTTCGTCAGTATTTACGTCATGCCATCACGAATGAATGGATTGATATCAGTAGCTTTAATATTGCTTCCGATTATTATGATGTGGATGAGATTTACGACGCTCTGATTGATTATATTATCGATGCCTTAAAAAGTGAAGTTGATTTTGATAAGATCATATATAAGTATATGATTAAGGACAAGGATCTCAGCGGAAAAAGAGTATGTCTTTTACTCTTTGACCAGGGAGTTCTTGACAAGGATGATGATTATGAAGCCCTGAGAAGCGGCAGTATGTCAGCCTATGATTTTATGTATGAAAAGATTAAGAATATAGAGATTACACCGGCACAGTTGGCCCTGGATCCATGTTCCGGCTCAATCATCATTACAGATCCTGAAACCGGAGATGTAAAGGCTATGGTTTCTTATCCAAGCTATGATAATAATCGTCTGGCAAATGGAATCGATGCAGACTACTATAGCCAATTAGTAAATGATAAATCATCACCGATGCTGAATCGATGTACGCAGACAAGAACTGCACCTGGTTCTACATTTAAACCAATTACTTCCACAGCAGTTTTGGAAGAGGGTGTGGTAGATGGTTCTAATTATGTCAAGTGTTCGGGTGTTTTTGATAAGATTAATCCTGCTGCCAAGTGTTGGATTTATCCGAATGCCCACGGACAGCTGAATGTCAGTGGTGCCATTGCCGTATCCTGTAACTTCTTTTTCTATGAGATGGGATATAAGCTTGGTACGGTGAATGGAAATTACGACAGTGAAGTAGGTCTTAAGAAGATCGCCAAATATGCAACATTATATGGTTTGGATCGTAAATCCGGCGTAGAAATCTCAGAGTACGAATCGAAGATATCCGATGAAGATGCGGTACGTTCCGCGATCGGTCAGGGTACGCATAACTATACACCTAGCCAGATTTCACGATATCTGACTTCACTGGTAAATGAAGATAATCTGCTGGATCTGACCTTGTTATCAAAGATTACCGATGCGGATTCGAATGTGATCAAGGAATATGATACCAAGGTGGAAGAAGAACTGAATGTGAAAGATAGCACATATGATCTGATCAAAAAAGGTATGAGAGATGTGGTATATGGGAAAAACAGTTCCATCAAGTATCTTTATAAGAATCTTGGATTAAAGGTTGCAGGAAAAACAGGTACTGCGCAGGAGAATAAGAGTCGTCCTAACCATGCTTTATTTATATCCTATGCTCCTTATGATAATCCTGAAATTACAATGACGGTTGTTGTTCCAAATGGTTATACATCGACGAATGCAGCTGAAATTGCACGTGATATTTATAAATATTATTTTAAAAAGACTAGCACAGAGGAAGAAAAGAAGAAGGATGCATTGCTTCCTTCCGGTACGGATAGTAGTAATGATTAAAGGGGTAAATAAATGAGAAATCCAGTAATGATAAAGGGCAATAAGTATGGTTTACAGATTGTTTTGGATCCGGAACTTTCTTTTGATGAGCTCCTTCTTCATGTGACGGATAAGTTCCATAAATCCAGAGGTTTTTTTGACAAGAATCGGCCGATTGCTGTGGGCTTTAGTGGAAGAGAGCTGACCGATCAGCAACAGAATCAGTTGGTAGATACGATCATGGATGCAGCCCAGCTTCAGATTACTTACATTATTGATGGCGCAAAAGCGATAGAAACGGCTTATGCCGATGCGATTGCGCAGGCTGAGCTGGATAAGAATCCTTCGATGGAAAGTGAGACAGAAGGAGATTCCCTTGAGGAAGATTTTTTAGAAGAAGCTTTTCACGCAGATCAAAAAACGGAGAAAAATGGTCAGTTTTATCGTGGCACACTACGATCCGGGCAATCCATTGAGGTTGATGGCTCCATTGTGATCCTGGGAGATATTAATCCCGGAGCACAGGTGATCGCCGGTGGGAATGTTGTTGTTCTTGGCTGTCTTAAGGGAATGATTTCTGCAGGATTTCCTTCGGATCAAAGCGCAGTTGTTGCCGCATTAATGATGGAACCGATGCAGATAAAAATCGGTAATATTATAGCTAGAGCACCCGATCAAAAAGTAATGGCCAGGCCGAAGAAAAGATTTCGAAAAAAACAAGTAGAAATGGAGCCTAAGCTGGCATTTGTTGAGAAGGAGAATATCATTATTGAACCGATCACCAGATCGTTGGTCAATGAATTTGCAAGCAGATAAATAATCAATACGGTATACAGTAAGGAAGAATACTAAAGAGAAGATAAAGGAGATTTCGTTATGGGTGAAGTTATTGTAATCACATCAGGAAAAGGTGGTGTAGGAAAAACAACTACAACAGCAAACATCGGTACAGGTCTTGCGCAACTGGGTAAGAATGTTGTTTTAATTGATACTGATATCGGATTACGTAACCTTGATGTTGTTATGGGTCTTGAAAATAGAATTGTTTATAATCTTGTAGATGTTGTGGAAGGACATTGTCGCGCAAAACAGGCGATGATCAAAGATAAAAAGTATCCGAATCTTTTCCTTCTTCCTTCTGCGCAGACAAGAGATAAGACATCGGTAAGCCCGGATCAGATGAAGCAGCTGGTAGATGAACTGAGAGAGGAATTCGATTACATTCTTTTGGACTGTCCTGCCGGTATTGAGCAAGGATTTAAAAATGCAATTGCAGGCGCTGACCGTGCGCTTATTGTTACAACACCGGAAGTTTCTGCAATCCGTGATGCAGACCGTATTATCGGACTTTTGCAGGCAGCGGAGATTAAAAAAATTGAATTGATCGTGAATCGTATTCGAATCGATATGGTAAAGCGCGGTGATATGTTATCTGTGGAGGATGTTCTTGATATTCTCGCCATTGATTTGATTGGTGTTGTACCGGATGATGAAGCAATCGTTGTGGCGACCAATGTTGGTGAGCCTTTGGTCGGACAGGATAATAAAGCAGGTCAGGCATTTGCGAATATCTGTAAGAGAGTTACCGGTGAGAACGTTGATTTTATGAAGTTTGAAGACGAAGGTTTCTTTAAGAAACTTATGAATCTGATCAAGCGTGGATACTAAGGAGGAGACTCATGAGTTTATTTGATGTGTTTTTCAATAAAAATAAAAAATCCAGCAGTACTGCGAAAGACAGATTGAAATTTGTTCTTGTTTCGGATCGCGCGACTTGTTCTCCGGAAGTTATGGAAAAAATTAAAAATGATATTATAGAAGTGATTTCCAAATATGTGGAAATTGATGTTCAAGGTTTAGATATTCAGATTACCCAGATGAAATCTGAGGGCGAAAATGGTGATGTTCCGGCTATTTATGCGAACATTCCAATTAAGGAATTACGCACCGGCCGCTAGGAGGCTTTTATGTTTCGAGAGAAATATCAGATGAAAAATTATAACTGGATACTACTAATTATTGTGATCATTACTTGTATTCTGGGAGTTCTTTTCATCAATAGTGCAAATAGCGCATATACGAAGAAACAGTTTGTAGGTGTAGTGGTCTGCATAACGATCATGCTCTTTTTATCCTTCGTGAACTATAATTATATCTGTAATTTCAGTAATATCCTTTATGGATTAAATATTTTATTGCTATTATTCGTAAAATTTGCCGGAGTCGGTGTAAATGGTGCCCGAAGATGGTTAAATCTGGGTTTTACAAGAATTCAGCCATCTGAATTTTCTAAGGTTATTATGATCTTGTTTGTCGCGGTATTTATTCAAGAGCATGAGGAGGATTTTAATGAACTAAAAACCTTGGTGAAGCTTGCTGCCTTATGTGCAGTACCACTTTTCCTGGTGGTGGCAGAGCCGGACTTATCCACGACTTTGGATATTACCCTGATTCTTCTTGCAGTGATTTTTGTCGGTGGATTAAATGCCAGATTAATACGGAATTGCATTATAATTTTTGTGCCGCTTGCTTTCTTATTTATCTGGTATATTCAGACACCGGGACAGATTCTCTTACAGGATTATCAGGTGACACGAATCATGACCTTTATTAATCCGTCGGAATATTCGACCACGACTGCTTACCAGCAAGAGAATTCGGTCATGGCCATCGGTTCCGGTCAGTTGTATGGCAAGGGATTGAATAATAATACAATTTCCGATACAAATGACACGACAGGGGGCATTTCTGTCACGGATACGGGTCTTGTTTCTGAACAGCAGACAGACTTCATCTTCTCTGTTGTAGGAGAAGAAGTTGGTTTCCTTGGAAGTTCGATTCTTATTGCACTTTTGGCGATGATAGTGTTACAATGTTTTATAGTAGCATCACGAGCAAAAAATATGAGTGGGCGTTTGATTGCCACCGGGGTTGGTGCTTTGATTGGTTTCCAGTCGTTTGTAAATATTGGTGTTGCCACTCAATTATTACCGAATACCGGACTGCCCTTACCTTTTATCAGTTATGGCTTAACATCACTTCTTAGTTGTACGGCTGGTATAGGTATCGTATTAAATATAAGTCTTCAAAGACATTATTAGGAGGAAATGCATGAATATTGGTCTGATTGCACATGATGGAAAAAAGAAATTGATGCAGAATTTGTGCATAGCCTATCGTGGGATTTTGAATAAGCATGAATTGTATGCGACAGCAACCACTGGTAGATTAATTGAAGAAGTGACGAATCTTAATGTGCATAAGTATCTTGCAGGCAGACTTGGCGGAGAACAGCAATTAGGTTCCCAGATTGAACATAACATGATTGATATGGTTATCTTCTTACGTGATCCTTTGACAAAGCAGGTTCATGAACCGGACATTTTTAATGTGATGCATCTATGTGATGTTCATAATATTCCGATTGCAACGAATCTTGCTTCTGCAGAGCTTTTGATCAAAGCCTTAGATCGTGGTGATCTTGAATGGAGAGAAATGTATCGTTAGGAGTAGTTAATTCATGAAAAAGAAACGTATTTTATTACGTTGTATCATAGTGTCTTTTCTTCTTTCTTTTTCTTGTGGCTGTCAGGGAATGAAGGTATCCTACGAGGATCGATTTGAAGATTATTATGAAGAGACTCGCTTGGAACAAGGAGAGCAGGAAAAAGGCATGGCAGAAAACCTGGCCGTTTTATCAGAGGAGGATGACCAGGCTTTTGCTATGGAATCAAAAGATTATGCCGATCTTCTGATCAATGATACAACGAATACAGTTATAACATCCTATCATTGTTTTGATAATATTTATCCGTCTAGTATTACTAAGATTATGACGGCACTTCTTACTTTGGAAAATGGTAAGTTATCCGATGAAATTACTTTAAAACATGATACCCAGGTAACAGAAGATGGGGCCGTAATCAGTACTCTGACACAGGGGGATACGGTTACCGTAGAAGAAGTCTTGAAAACAATGCTGGTGAAATCGGCCAATGATTGTGCTGTAATATTGGCGGAATACATTGGTGGAAGTACAGAAGACTTTGTGGCTATGATGAATGCCAGAGCGAAAGAATTAGGCGCAACACATACTCATTTTGTGAATCCGAACGGACTTCATGACGATGATCACTATACGACGGCCTATGACCTTTATCTGATTTTTAAAGAAGTTGTTCAATATGATACTTTTGTAGATATTGTTTCCATGAAGGATCATACGATGATTTATCAGAATCGATATGGGAAAGAAGTGTATGAATATATGCAGAGTACCAACCATTATCTTTTAAATGAATATCCTGTCCCGGATGGAGTAATTATGTATGGAGGAAAGACGGGTACCACCTCAATGGCGAATTCCTGCCTGATTCTTTTGACGGAAAATGAGCAGGGTGAAAGATTTTTCTCTTTGGTTCTTGGAGCCAAAACGAAAGAAGATCTCTATGATTCTATGACCCGATTATTAGAAAAAACGACGAATTAAAGGTTGTGCTTTTCTTTGAGATTTATTATAATATAGTATGAAAAAGGACTGCGAAAAGCAGTTTGTATATAAGGAGGACAAAACAATGATAGATATTATTGCAGGACGTAAAGGAAAAGGCAAAACAAAAGTTTTGATTCCTAGAGCGAATGATGATGTTAAAACAGTGAATGGTACTGTTGTTTACCTTGATAAGAATAATAAGCATATGTATGAGTTAAATAATCAGATTCGCATGATCGTTGTTCCTGAATTTGATATTATTGATACAGATATGTTTCTTGGATTTATTGCAGGTATCCTTTCCCAGGATCATGACCTCGAGAAAATCTTTTTAGATAGTTTCCTTACCATTGCATTTATAAATGATAACTTTTCATATGCAATTAATAAATTGGATGCATTATCCAAGAAATTTAACGTAGATTTTATCATCAGCGTTTCTATGGATAAAACTGATATGCCGGAAGAGATTCAGCAGCTTGTTTCTGTTGCTCTCTAATATCCGTTTTACTACTACAGCATCAGTGGAAGGTTCCGAGAGCTATCCATCTGGTTTCGTAAGTGTTTACAGATGCCTCATAGTAATATGGGGCATTTTCTCTTTTTTCTACTTAGGCAATGGGGATGAAAGGAATGAATTATGGACCAGGAAGACGCAATTTATACAATGTATTCCAGTTATCTAAAAGAAAAATATGGACAGAAGGTTTATAAATTAGCAGTGAATCTGCCGGTATCCTGTCCGAATCGTATGTATTCCGGCGGATGTAGTTTTTGTGCCGGTGTAGGGACTGGTTTTGAGGCGGCTGATGCTCAGATTCCGGTGATTGATCAGCTTCTAAGATCGAAAGAAAAGGTGGAAAAGAGATACCATGCCCATAAATTTATCGCGTATTTTCAAAATTATACCAATACTTTTTTAGAACTCGATCGCTTGATTGCTTATATGGAAGAGGCTTTGACTTGTCCGGATATTGTGGAGATTTCCATTTCCACCAGACCAGACTGTATTCGAGAGGATTATTTGAAAGCATTTTATGAATTTCAGGTCAGAACAGGGGTAGAGATATCGATTGAACTTGGTCTGCAGACAGTAAACTATCATACTTTGAAAAAAGTGAATCGTGGGCATGGTCTGGCGGAATTTCTTGATGCAGTTCTTCGCATTGCTCCTTATCATTTTCCGGTATGCGTCCATATGATTTTGAATCTTCCCTGGGATACGATGGACGATGTGATCGAAGCTTCGAAGATTCTTTCCACATTACCACTCACCATGGTGAAGTTACATTCATTATATATACCAAAGGATTGTGCATTGTATAAGGATTATATGGATGGTAAAATTACCATATGTTCCAAAGAGGAATATTTAGAGAGATTGGCTCAATTCATCATACATCTTCGAAAAGATATTGTTGTGGAACGGCTTTTTAGCCGTATACCGGAAGAGGATGCCGCTTTTTCGAATTGGCAATGCAGCTGGTGGAAGCTTTATGATGAATGGGAAGAATTGATGCGGAAAAAGAATTATAGACAGGGATGTTCTTGCAATTATATGAATGGATCTGCTTTGCGCTTGTGGGGATTCTAAAATGGCAGAAAAAAAGAAAAAAAGAAGAAAATGGCAGTCTTATATAAACATAGGAAGCCTTGTATTTATTTTGATCGTCATATACCTATCTGCCTGTGTGGTCCGCTATGTTATAAAAAGACCATTGGCAGTATATGAGGTCAGTAATAGTGAAATCAGTGATATCATCCGTGGAACCGGAATCATCTTACGTACGGAGGAGGTTTATCCTCTTTCTGAAGATGGATATGTAAATAGTTACCTATCCGATGGTGATCGTGTAAGAAATAATGGAATTGTTTATATCTTAGATAAAACCGGCGAGATTCAAAAAGAAATGAATCATTTGTTGGAAGATTCAGATCAGACGAATAATCTTGAAATTGATAAAATTCAGGATGATTTAGATGATTTCACAGCAAGCTATGATGATTCTGATTTTTATATGGTGACAGAGGTTAGAAATGAACTAAACCATGATATTGTATCTTATACCGGAAATGTGCTCTCATCCTATAAAGATGAATTGGAAAAAAAATTTGGAAAAGACTGCTATGTTGAGGTTAGAAGTCCCGCTTCCGGCCTTGTATCCTACAGTAGTGATGGATTAGAGGGACTCACGATCGATGATGTAAAAAAAGATTTATTTGATAATACCAGTCATCATATGGAAGAATTACGAACCAGTGAATTAAAAAAGGCCGGTTCGAATGCCTATCGCTTGACAACAAGTCAGGATTGGCAGATTGTACTTCCGTTATCTTCGGATGATTATGAAAGAATTTATAATCTTTATGAAAATGGTGAGACGACGGTCGATATCGTTATCGAAAAGGACGATCTTGAACTTACCGTACCATTTGAATGTATTCAAAAAGAAGACCAAGGTTATGTCGTATTATCCTTTGATAATTATGTCCAGCGTTACCTGAATCAACGTTATCTGCAGGTTAAGATTCTATTGATCAAAGGAAGTGGATTAAAAATACCATCCAGTTCCCTGGTGGAGAGACAGATGTTTCGTATTCCATCCAATTATCTGGTGGAGGGCAGTAACTCCAATGTGAAAAATCATTTGAATCTGCTATATCTCAATAAAAAAGGGGAGAAATTAACCAAACAGGTTGCGGTGGAAATTGTACATATGAAGGCAGAAGAAGCGGAAAGTGACCAGGATGAAACGGAAGTGGAGGAAAAAACGGAAATGGTAAGTTTCTTCTGCGATGAATTAAAGGTCGGGGATCAGATTAGAAATCTGGAAGAAAATACTACTTATACACTTTCAAAAAGCTATATAGGATATGGAGTGTATACCGTGAATTCCGGTTATGCGATATTTGATTTTGTGGATATCGTACAAAGAAATGAGGATTATTGCATCGTAAATGAGGAAACCAGTGATATAGAGCTATATGATCGAATTATATTAAATAGTAGTTCGGTGAAAGAGAATGATATCATATATTAAAGAAGAAAGGTGATGATTCGGATGTTAAAGGAGAATCTTCGATTGGTGAAGAATAATATAGAAAAGGCTTGTCGGAAGGTGGACAGAGATCCATCTGAGGTGACATTAGTTGCAGTCAGTAAAATAAAGCCGCTTTCTGATATCGAAGAATTAAGAGAAGAAGGGCAGATGGAATATGGAGAGAATTATGTTCAGGAATTATGTGAAAAATATGAACATATAACTCAACCGGTTCACTGGCATATGATTGGTCATTTACAAAGAAATAAAGTGAAATATATTATTGACAAGGTAGAATTGATCCATTCGGTGGATTCCTTATCGTTAGCTCGTCAGATTGAAAAAGAAGCAGCGAAAAGGGATATGGTAGCTCAGATTCTCATTCAGGTAAATATTGCCCAGGAAGATACGAAGTTTGGTTTAAAAGAAGAGGAAGTATTAGAATTGATCCAGGAAGTCAGTCAGCTTCCACACGTGAAGATTCGAGGCTTGATGACAAGCGCACCTTATGTAAGGAATCCGGAAGAAAATAGAAGTTATTTTAGGGAATTATACCAATTATTTATTGACATTCCTAAGAAAAACATTGATAATGTATCTATGGACATTTTGTCCATGGGCATGACGAATGATTATGAGGTTGCAATCGAAGAAGGTGCGACTATGATTCGTGTTGGAACAGGAATTTTTGGTGAGAGACACTATGATTAAGGGTCTCCTCTATTGATCACATGCCTTAAGATGAACCACATGATGGAGGTAGAAATATGAGCTTCAAAGATAAATTCATAAACATGATGAAGATGAATGATGTTGATGATAATGAAGAATTTGAAGAAGAATATGATGGATACGAAGAAGAATATGAAGAAGAAGTAAATGAAGCAGATTATGAAGATTCCATGGAAGAAGCTGCTCCTAAGAAGCCTATTTTTTCATTCCGTCGTAGACCAAAAGAAGAAGAATCTTATGAATATGAAGAGGATAACAGAGTAATACCATTTAACACAATCCAAGGGGAGGGTGAAACAGTGAGGGTTATTAAGCCACAGGCATTTAAAGAAGCACAGACGGTAGCTGATTACTTAAAGGATGGAAAGACGATTGTAGTGAATCTGGAAGGAATTGAAATCGGTCAGGCACAGCGCATTATTGATTTCATTGGTGGCTCCAGCTATGCAGTGGATGGATCCTTAAAAGCGATTTCTAATAATATCTTTATTGTAGCACCTGGTAACATTGATGTTTCCGGTGATTTACGGGATGAGATTGTTGGAGACGATATTCTTTCTCCGGAACTTGGTAAGTTCTAAATCAAAAGAGCATTGATTTTATAAAGATGCAAGGCGGCTTGGCTGGCTTGCATCTTTTTCGCCATAGCCGAAAAAACATGCCACCGGCATGTTTTTCTTTCTTGCGCAAAGAGAATCTGATAGAGATTAAAAAAGGGATAAACTATGAATACAAAACGTTTACATGTAAATAATAATGGAAGCTTTGCTTACGATATTGTGATTGAGGACTCTTTTGCGGGTCTGGCCAGAGAATTATCCTTGTGTAATGTCAGCAAACGTCGTGTTTGTATTGTGACAGAAAGCAAGGTATCTACTTACTATCTGGAAGAAATCAAGGAGATTCTCCGTCCTATATGTAAAGAAGTAACAGAATTTATTTTCCCGGAAGGGGAAGAACATAAAAATTTATCTACCATTCATGACATCTATGAGCACCTGATCCATCACGAGTTTGATCGTAAAGATCTTTTGCTGGCTCTCGGTGGCGGTGTGACAGGGGACATGACCGGTTTTGCGGCAGCAACCTACCTTAGGGGAATTGATTTTGTACAGGTCCCTACCAGCCTTTTGGCCCAGGTTGATTCCAGCATCGGTGGAAAAACAGGTGTGGATTTTGAAAATTATAAGAATATGGTTGGCGCATTTTATATGCCTAAGCTCGTCTATATTAATACCCACACGGTTCATACGCTGAGTCAGAGACAGTTTGTCAGTGGTATGGGTGAAGTGATTAAGCATGGCTTGATCCGGGATAAAAATTATTATTTATGGATGAAGGATCATCGTGATGCCATTAATATAAGAGATGACCAGGTGATGTCAGAACTGATCGAATGGAGCTGCCGCATCAAAAAAGAAGTTGTGGAAGAGGATCCAAAGGAAGAAGGAATTCGTGCTTTGCTTAATTTTGGCCATACTTTTGGTCATTCCATTGAAAAATTAATGGATTTTAAGCTGACACATGGAGAGTGTGTGGGAATCGGTGCCATTCTTGCATCTGCCATGTCTTGTCGCAGGGGATTGATCAGTCAGCAGGAATATGAAGATATCGTTTCCGTATTTGCCTCTTTTCATTTTCCACCATTACCGGAAGAATTGGATACAAAAAAGATCGTTGAAGAAACCAGACATGATAAAAAAATGGAGCACGGAAGTATTAAATTCATTCTATTACAGCAAGTAGGACAGGCGCAGATTTATAAAGATGTTTCTCCGGAGGAGATGCTGACGGTCTTTTAAAAAAGGGAAAAATTATGTTGAAAAATCAGATAAAAACAATCTTTCTATGGATTTTATTGATCCTCGCAGATCAATTGGTTAAATTATGGGTTTTATCTACCTTGAAAGGTAAGGATGCCATTGTTTTAATAAAAGGAGTTTTGGAATTACGCTATCTCGAAAATCGTGGGGCAGCCTTTGGTATTTTTCAAAATAAACAGTGGTTTTTTGTCATTATATCGATCCTTGTCCTGATTGGATTATTTTATTTTTCTTTTCGAATTCCACAGGAAAAAAGGTTTTTCTGGCTTAGGATCTGTCTCTTTTTTATTGGGGCAGGAGCAGTAGGAAATATGATCGATCGTATATTCCGCAGATATGTGGTTGATTTTATTTATTTTAAGCTGATTGATTTTCCGATTTTTAACGTGGCGGATATTTATGTAACCTGTGCAGCCTTTCTTCTGATATTCCTTATATTATTTTATTATAAGGA
>R25__coassemble_1186_pt1 | contig 13501 bp, 10 predicted proteins | sample R25__metabat2_low_PE_006 | metagenome-assembled genome bin R25 | reverse complement strand
TTCCTATTCTTCGTCCATCATTTTGATCACCGGAGCCTGACCGCTCTGTGTCTGGCTGGCAGATGTCTGACGCATCGCTTTCTTCCCATCCGGTGTCTGATGGATCTGCGGTGGATCCGCTGGTGTATCTGCCGTGACTGCCACTTCCTTCAGGGAAGAAACCAGTCCCGCCATATTCTGAATCTCCGATGGAATGATGATCTTGGTTGCCTTACCATCTGCTGCTTTTGCAAAGGCATCTAAAGACTTCAAGCGGATAACGGCATCATCCGCTCCTGCCTCCTTGATGGCGCGAAGACCGGCGGCCGTTGCCTGCTGTACCTTAAGAATAGCTTCCGCCTGACCTTCCGCTTCACGAATGGTCGCTTCTCTTTGCGCTTCCGCTTTCAAGATAGCCGCTTCCTTGGCAGCTTCCGCTTCAAGGATCATGGACTCTTTATGACCTTCCGCACGAAGAACGGCAGACTTTTTCTCACCTTCTGCACGAAGGATGGCTTCACGACGCTCACGCTCTGCCTTCATCTGCTTCTCCATGGCATTCTGAATCTCTGAAGGAGGAATGATATTCTTCAGTTCCACACGATTCACCTTGATCCCCCAAGGATCTGTCGCCACATCCAAGGTAGAACGCATCTTGGTATTGATCGTCTCACGGGAGGTAAGTGTCTGGTCTAACTCCATATCACCGATGATATTACGAAGGGTCGTGGCCGTAAGATTCTCAATGGCCATGATTGGATTATCGACACCGTAAGCATATAACTGTGGATCCGTGATCTGATAATAGACAACCGTATCGATCTTCATCGTTACATTATCCGAAGTGATGACCGGCTGTGGTGCGAAATCCACTACCTGTTCCTTCAGAAGGACTCTCTTGGCCACACGTTCAATAAATGGAATCTTGAAATGAAGTCCCACAGACCAGGTTTCCTTATAAGCGCCCAGTCTCTCAATAACATAAGCCTGCGCCTGGGGAACAATACGTACGCAGGATACCACTGCATAAACAGCAAGGGCAATGAGAATCACAAAAAATAAAAATCCGACAATACCCATAAAAGATAGCTCCTTTCTTTGACTTACCATGTTATATTCTAAATCGTACGAACTACATTCTAAATCACACATACTCGCACGTGGAATGATTTTTTACTCCAGATCCTCCATCTTAGGAAGAACCTTCTCCGGCAGAGATACGATGCTGACGATAACCTTCACACCGGAAATGCGCTCCACCTTGACAATGGCATTGGGAGGAATCAGAAGATCCTCGTCCTGACTTCGTGCCGTCCAGATTCGTCCCTTCAGAGAAACCTCACCACTGGCTCTCAGATTATCAATCTGCTTGGTTACGATACACTTCTGCCCGATCAGGCTATCCACATTCGTCTTCACTGTTTTACTATTCAGATACTTGACAGCCAGTGGTCTGGTTAACAAAAGCAGGATCACAGTAACCAAGACAAAAACCAGAATCTGCGCGATCAAAGGAAAATGAAGCAGGGCACATACGGCAGCGGCCAAGGCGCCTCCGGAAAACCAGATCGTCGTCAAGCCCAGAGTTAACATCTCTAAGACCAAGCCGATCACTGCAAATATAAACCAATAAAAAGCCGACATTTCCATCCCTCCTTTGTTTTCTATTCACGGGCTATTCTATCATAAAAATCACCATTAGAAAACCAATTTTAGGAAACTATTTAGCGACGTTTTTATGTCAAAATTCTTTCTCCCATCTTCCGATCCGTATTCACGAAAACGTAAGTTTTTCAGGTTTGACATCCAAAATCTGCTATACTATACTTATAACAATTCACGTAAGTTTTCCATCTGTAAAGTGATATATTTTATTGGTATGTTATATAAGGATAATCTTAGGGCCGGTCTGGCGCAGACTGCCTGATTTTATTAGATATCGGAGGTTAGATTTATGAAAGAAGAAAAATGCGGCTATTCTGTCGCCGCTCTTGTGTTAGGAATCATCTCACTGATCATGGTGGTTTCTTGTTGTTTTACCGTCTTTAGCTTCATTCCGGCCATAGCTGGCATCGTATGCGCCATGATCGCCAAAAGCAGAACCATACGTTTTGAAGATATTGCCCTGGGTGGTTTTATCTGTTCCATTATCTCTCTGGTTCTCTTTCTTCTTCTTCTGATTTTCGGAATTTTATTTTATCAATATGCCAATAATGGTAATATGAACTCCATGATCAATCAATACTATGATGATTCATATGGGGATGATTTTCAGAATCGTTTCCCATTTTCTCCGGAGGAAGAGGAGGATGATGTGATCTGATCGTGTAAATCACTTTAAGTGGGATTCCATCAATATTTCCTATGATATGAAAAACTTCCATGCGACATTCGTCGCTCCACAAGGGATGATACGCTTTCGGAATTGCTCCGCATCTAAAGCTGCTCTCACAATTCCGCCAACGAAAATCTCGTGCTCTATGGGGCCCCTACCCCAATCACACTCGATTTTTGTTGGTTCGCCGCAGTCTAAAAAGGGCGCAAATGAACCAAGGGCTCCTTTGCGCTCTTTTTAGACTGTGGACTCACGCGTATCATAAAAAAAGGGACACCGGAAAGCGGCTTATGCAGCTTTCGGTGTCCCTTTTGTATTCTCTCAGCGGAGCGGCCAAGGGCCGCAGATTCACTTTCTATAATGTCTTTCCAAAGACCCTAACTGTTTTTTCAATTCCTTAATGACTCTGTCCGGCTTCGGCTGCTTCATATGCATCAAACCAACTGCGCTATTATGAAAAATAGCGCTGATAATATTCATAAGAATTGTTTTTTCTTCTTCTTCCACCTTCAGAAGATCAAAATCAATCAGATGAATAAGATTTTGGTCGAATCTCGTTTTTATATCTGTCATCAAACAATCATCCTTGGGAAATTCCTGTAGATGAAATGCTCTCTGATCACTGAAAAACATCATGACTTCCCCAAACTTCTGACTCTGATAAAATTTCTCAAATTTCTCGATGATCTTATCGAGAAAACGGAAAAGATCCCCTTGCTCTGCCCGAAGAATCTTACACAATGCCTCTGAAACTTCTTCACTTTTCAAAGAAATCAAATAAACAAAAAGATCTTCTTTGTCTACAAAATACTGATAGAAGCTACCTCTGGGAATCTCCGCGGCTTTAATGATCTTATTAATCGATGCCTGGCTATAAGGAACCCGACAGAATTCCTCAAAAGCCGCATCCTGTATCCTCTGTTTTTTCTCTTCCGATAAACGAAAAAATGTATCTTTCGGCATCTTACTACCCCTTAAGCTTAAACTCTTCCACGCCGTAAAAGTACTTATCCATTCTACGCATGACTGGAATTGTACTTATCCCACTCTACGCATGGCTGGAAATGTACGATTACTCTTCGTCAAAATCCAGGAGATCAAAGCCGTGCTCCTGAAGCAGGTCTTCTGTCTCATCCGGAATGTTACTGATATCATCATCCACATCGATCACGCGTGGCTTTCTGCGATAGAAGATATCATATAAGACAGGTACAATAAAGAGCGTCATAAAGGTAGAGTAGATAAGACCAAAGCATACTACGATCGCCATACCCTTCTGCATGGCATTACCGGCGTCAGTGGAAAGAACCATAACACTCATGGAAAGGATGGTAGTAAGTGCTGTCATAATGATCGGACGCATACGTGTCTTACCTGTGATGATCAGTGCTGTTCTCTTGGCAACACCCTTAATGCGCAGCTGGTTAGCATAATCTACGAATACGATACCATTATTTACTACGGTACCCATAAGGATCATGAAGCCCATAAGAGACATGGCCGATATGGAGGAATCGAAGATCATCAGACCAATCATACCACCGGTAAAGGCCAGTGGAATGGTAAAGAGGATGATAAATGGGGACAGAAGACTCTGGAACTGTGCCACCATTACCAGATAAATAAGCAGACAGCCAAGGGCCAGTGCCTGCAGCATCTGATATACCATCTCCATAACCTGCTCCGTCTCACCGGAAATCTCGATACTATAACCAGCCGGAACTTCGTATTCATCTAATTTTGCCTGAAGCTTTCTGGAAAGAATGGTGGTATTCGCATCCTCTGCGGTGTCTGCAGTAACACTCAAATAACGCACCTGATTCTCACGAGAGATATTATCCAGGGTAAGACCTTCCTCGGCCTCGGCAAATTTGGATAATTTATACTCCTTAGTCTCACTTTCACCATCGTCATTGGTTTCCGTTGTACTAATCTTCATATCCATAAGATTCTCATAGGTAAGCAATTCAGACTCATCCTTGACGATATCCACATCAACGTCCGTATCTTCATAGCTTAAGCTGATCGCTGTCTTATCGGAAGTGATCTTGGCCGCAACCTGCTGGAAGACGGTAGCCACCGTCAGATTATGTTTGGCTAGTTTATCTTTATCTAAGGTTAAGTGGATCTGACGATTCTGTTCATCAATTCCATTGGTCACATTCTCACAGCCATCGACTTCTTCCACCATTTTCATGACATCCTCACTGATGCTGATCAGCTGTTCCTGCTCCGTTCCGTAGATATCTACCTCCATACCGGAGCTCATCATACTTCCCATGCTACCCATGGCAGAGGAGGAAACAGAGAATTCCTCACAATCTACATCCGCTGTCACCTTCTCGATATCCTTTAAGATCCGTCGGAAATCCTTGATACTGGTAATGCCATCTTCCGTAATGACATAAATGGTAAAGGATTTATAGCCATCCGTGCTTGTGGAGCCTGTCATACTGGACATCAAACCGGCGCTTCCATCCATGATGCTGACCTTCTCTACACCATCGACAGTAAGAATCTTATTCATGGTATCCTCTGCGACCGTATAACAGGTATCTTTATCCTGATCCTCCTTCATGGTCATGGTTCCGGTGATCTGATTACTTTCCATATCATCCATCATGATCAAACCGGTCTGGCTGGCCCGCCATGCAAAGAAGGCAAACAGACCAATGGCAATAACCAGTGGAACAATCTTAATTTTGAGACAGAACTCCAGAACACCACCATATAGGTCGAGGATCTTCTCAAATAATTTCGATTTATTTTCCTTTGGCTTACGCAACAGAACAGAGCCTAAGGATGGAACAACCGTAAGAGCCACCAAAAGGGAAGCGATCAAGGCGTAAGAGATGGTAAAGGCAAATGGTATCATCAGCTGACTGATGGTGCCTGTCGTGTATACCATAGGAAGGAAGACACAGATGGTGGTTATGGTCGATGCGATGATCGGACCTGCAACCTGCTTGGCACCATAAACCGCTGCCTGTGGCGCACTATATCCCTTATTACGAAGTCGGTATACATTCTCCATGACGACGACGGAGTTATCTACCAGCATACCAATACCGATACACAGACCACCTAAGGACATAACATTGATATTAATTCCGGTAAAGTACATGGCTACAATGGCAGACAATACACTAAACGGAATACTGAAAGCCACGACGATGGTAGGACGTACATCACGAAGGAAGAGAGCCAGAACCAGGATGGCTAAGACTGCACCTAAAAGAATACTGCTTAACACACTCTTGATAATACGATCGATATATTCGCCCTGGTTCATCATGATGGTAAAGGAGAGACCTTCGTACTTCTCTTCCAGTTCCGTAAAGGCTTCTTTAATATGATCTGCAACCTCTCCTGTGCTGGCAGTGGATGATTTAAAAATGGATAACATAAGCGCATCCTCTCCATTTACCTTGGAGAAGCTGTCACCAGAGTTATCTACCGTCACCACATCCGCCACATCGGACAGACGAATGGTGCCAACACCATCAATCTTCGTTAAAACCATACTCTCCAGAGTCTCAACGTCATCATACTCATCGCCGATCTGAACCAGCCACTGGTTATCATTCTCATCATCAATATAACCGGCCGGCATGGAGAAGTTCTGGGCATAAATGAGCTGGGATAAAGTATCCAGGGAGACGAGGGAATCGATATTTGCATTATCAAGGGCCGTCTCTTTGGACTCATCCAATTGATCCTGGGCTGTTTCTAACTGGGACTTGGCAGATTCCAGCTGACTCTGCGCCGAGGAGATCTGTGCGGAACCGGCGCCAAAGGCAGAAGCAGCTGCCAGAGAACCGGCGATGGCTTGCTGCTGAAGCTCATCGATATTCTCCAGTTTCTTATTGATCGCTTCCACCATCTTTTCCGCAGCAGCGATCTCTGTTTTCAGGTTGGCAAGCTCTGTATCGATCTGTGGAAGACGAACTTCCACAGCATTATATAATTCGGACATATTATCTGCGGACAAGGCAGACACCTGATCTCCATATCCAAGACCGGACATCCATTCCTTAAAGCTTTCCAGCTTCTCCGGATGATCCACACAGTCCTTTACACTGGAAGGAATCTCCACACCTGCCTCCTTGGCCGCATCTCCAAGAGTTGACTCAAAGGAGGAGAAGGTATCGTTCATGGTCTTGTAGTTATCTTCCACCTTGGCATCCTGATATGCCTTCTTCTCTGCATTTAAGGCAGTCTGGCTGGTCTTCAAAGAATTCAGGTTTGCTTCATAGGCAGCCTTATTGGACTGGGCCTTACTGAGCTGGGTATTGGCACTGGCCAGCTGATCATTGGTGGAAGACTGTTGGCTCTCCAGCTTCTTCTTCGAGGACTTCAGCTTCGATTCCCCGGATTCGATCTCATCTAAGCCATCATCGATCTCTTCCTGGGCATCATCCATCTTACCCTCTACATAATCTTCCAGCTTATCATTGATCTTATCAACCTTATCCTGATTGAGACGAACCTCCACGGTAGTCTCTAAGCCACCGGTCGCAGATACGCTGGCAACGCCTTCCTGTCTTTCGATATAAGGCTGTACGTAATTTTCAGAAAAGGAAGTAAGATCCTTCAGATCCTTTCCTTCATAATTGACATTGACATACATGGTTGCCATCATATCCATACTGATCTCCATCAGATTCGGGGTACCGCAACCATCCGGATACTCGATGGCATTGACTGCCTGTGATACACGCACGAGGGCGGAATCCATATCGCTATCCTCGCCAAACTCGAGCATGACATATCCATAATTGTTGGAGGAAGTGCTGGTTACATTCTCCACACCGTTAATGGTGCCCAATGCACTCTCCGTCGGTTTAATCACTTCTTCTTCGACCTCTTCCGGTGACGCTCCCGGATCTGTGACGATGACGATCAGATAAGGTAATTCCATATCCGGTAAAAGATTGGTATTCATCTTCGTCAGACTGACAATACCAATGGTAATGACCGCCACGACCACAACCAGGGTCAGGAAGGGCTTCTTTACAAATAATTTTGTCATAGTTTTTGTCCTTTTCTCTATGTCTATCGTTTGATGGAACCGTAGGGCGATCACAGAAAACACACATGCGACATGCGTCGCTCCACATGGCATGAAGCACCACGCATGGCTCCGTGCTAAAGCAAGTGACACCCTGTCGCATATTATATATGACAGGGTGTCACAAGTCAAGGACTATCTTATTTTTTTTGGAAAACTGCAGAAATATTTACATTTCCTGTCAGAGAAATCTGTATGCTAGGAGAAGTCGCATCTTCGATCACTGCCCCATCACATTCCCAATTGACAAAATAATATCCACTCTCCGGCCGTGCCGTAAGAGAAATGGTGTAACCAGAAAGATAGCTTCCGGACCAGGATCCATCTTCATCCAGATCCGGCGTGATCGTATTGATCTGAATCTTACCTCCTTCGGGCAGGGAACTGTGCAGACTCACCTGAACCGAAGCGGAAGAGATTCCCAAATACTGCTGCATGTAGCTTAGGGCATATGGAAAACGATTTTCAAAAAAGGTAAGCATCTCGTCGAAATTCCTTACATAATAGGAACTTTTACTTTCTTCGTCGATGGCAGCCGACTCTCCCTTGATAGGGTATCGATCGATATCCTTCATGGTGGCATCCCAATATTTTTCGGAAAATAAACTGCGATCCTTCGAAACATTACTTGCTTTAAATGTTTCATTTGCCAGATCCAGAAATGTATTCACAAAGTCCTGACGAAATGATTCATTTTTTATAAGGTATGGGAAAAAGGAATCATTGGAAAGGGACTGAGACTTAGCCAGTCTGATACTGGAAAAGGTATCAAAATCATAGACCGTCCGTGGATATTCTCCCGTAGTATAATCCAGATCATAGCTCATCCAGTGCCACTGATTATCAAAATAAGAGATACACTGATTCTTGAACCAGCTCCAATCCTGATCCCCGAGATAGAGCTTGCAGGCATAAACATCGATAAAGCTCTGGATATCCATCATGGAACAAATCTTCTCATAAACCTTAGGATCGGAGGCGTCATGTTCGCTGATATATTCCCGCAGCATCTTGAAGGAAGTGTGGCTGATCTCTTCATTTCCATTTTTGGAATCAAAGCCTTCCGGACCACCGACTAAGAGACTATAATCCTCCTCATCCAGATTATAATGATTCTTCATATAATTGGTGCTGGCATAGCGCTCCTGTATGGCATAAAGTCCCCAGTACTCCCCATCTAAGAAAACCTGAACCAGACGATAATTCTGTGAGTCCATGGTTCTGTGATTCATCTTCTCCGATAAATAATAGTTACGGATATCATTTCCCCGCATCAGGGTCACCGCATTATCCAAAAAGGAATCTTCAAAGAAAGAAGAAAGAAAGGTCGTATTCCCATCATATCGCTTTCTGGCGTAAAGATTCAGGGATTTATGGGCGGTGGAGACACGGGACTGATTTCCATGGATGCGTAATCCCACATTCTGAGAAAAGACCAGCTTATGGCCATCTTCGTCGAAATAATCGATGTAGGAGGCACGCTCTGCATCCTTTCCTCTTAAGGTATATTGATTGGTATAATCGCGGATGTCATTCATATAAGAAACGCCGGCCAGAGTGCCATTGGCGATATTCTCCTTGTAAATGGATCCATTAACCATAATTCCCGATTCATCGCTGAAAAGACCCGTCGGATCGGATACGATGGATAGAACCGATATATTATCATAGCCGGTCTTATTCTCATAGTCGACGAAATAAGAAGCCGTAACCACATCACTGCAATTTCCTTCTGCATCCACTGCTATGGCGCGGATTACCGTACATTTATCCACCAATCCCTTGGGCTGAAGATAGCTGACATAATATCCATCCATGATTGCCTGCTGTCCACTATAATAAGGGCTGATCCGATAAGGACAGAAGTCAGTTCTCATGGAGTTGGTATTCTCACTAGAAGAGATGTCATCGATGGTCAGAGGGGAGATGTAGCACTGGGAGTCAGTCGTCGGAATGGAACTGTCTGTCGTATAATAAACCGTCGTTCCTTCCGGCACCTCCATGGTCAGCTCAAAGGCCTGCTCATAAAAACCACTTTCCCGGGAAAAGACCGGAGCGCTGACCTTAGATTCTTCCTGCTCCTCCTCATCCGTCATGGCATGAAGCTGTTGGGAATCCATCTGATCCAGGTGAAGCTTGTGGTCAGGACTCTTCCAGAGCAAGCATAGGAGCAAGGTTAGAAAAAGAAGCAGGAAGAGAACTCCAAACATACATAACTTCTTTATGAAATTTATCTTTTCAAATGATATGTCCTTCTTCCATTCTTTGAAGTGCATGCTCCATCTCCTTTCCCAATACCTATCACTGTTCCACCACAATTCCACTTTCCTTCACACGTATGGTGACCTGACCATCGTATGGATAATAAATCTTCACACCTGCGGCAGCTAAGAGATCCACCACCTCCTGAGAAACCGGTTCTTCTGTGGAAGAAGTGATCAAAGCATAGCTCGGTTGATAGGCAGCAAGCATGCTTTGCACCAGCCCCGCCTCTCTACCGTGATATGGAATCTTTACCAGATCAAATGCCGTTCCCACATATTGAGAATCCATATACTCTGCCATACGTTCCTCCTGAGCATCACCGGTAAATAGCAGATGCTGCCCCATATAAGTCACTTCTGTGATCAAAGAGCGATTATTATCGGTATCCTGCTCATACTGATAAGAAAGCGGTGGGTATATCACATATTTCACATCTGCCACATAAAAGGAAGTCTTCTCCGTTAACATAATCTGCTCTGTATCTGTAGCATGCAAGGCTTCCACGAAATCTTCATAGGTGTCACTCTCTTCCGATCCGATGGTCATATAACATCTTTCTACCGGAATCTGCTCGAGAATCTTCGCAGCGCTGCCGATATGATCCTTATCGTAATGGGTCAGGATCATGGTCTTCAGGCTGGTGATATTATGCTCCTTAAGCATCTCTAAAATTGTATCCGCATCATCCTTCACGCCGGTATCGATCAATACGGCTTCTTCTCCCTGGTATAAGAGAAAGGAATCTGCCGCTTCGGATAATTGCGGAGCAATGATGGTAAGCGTATCCTTATTCTCTTGTGAGACTACCTTTTCCTCTTTTTCCTTCGAATAAGAGAAGATCAGAAATACAAGGAAGACAAAGGCCAGAAGGAATAGGGCAATTGCCGGAAGCGGGATGACAGCTCTTAATGGATTCCGAGGATTTTTCTCCCGCTCCGCTTTCCTCTTTACAGAAGAAGACGGCTGACTATTTTTCTTTTTTTTAGAAGAAAGCTGCTGACTATTTTCTCTTTTTTCAGAAGATGCTTTCTGATTCTTTTTCATGTTTACAGAAGAAGCTTTCTGATTCTTTTTTTTGTTTACAGAAGAAGCTTTCTGATTCTTTTCTTTCATAATATATCCTACTCGCTGATTATAATACCTGCTTACTGCTACGCTCGACGATCTGCGGCGCAACGATCAAAACAACATTCATATTGCCATTACGGACACGGATATCATCTAATAAGGCCTTCTGATTCATTTTTGCCTTTGGAGTTAATCGATATCTTAATTCACAATTGGAGCCAAAATCTGTGGTACGTACCATGAGCAGACGATATTCCTCACAATATTTCTGAAGAACCGGCTCAAAAGCACCTTGGAAATCAAGGGATTCCGGAACCCAGATTTTAAGCAACATCGGATTCCCCGGCATCTTTCCCCAGCCGGACATCTCTAAAACCGTAATAACCAGGGAAATGATCACTGTGAAGATAATGGCATAGGCCACATAGCCACAACCACAGAGCACGCCGCTGCAAATGGACACAAATAAATATCCCAGATCCTTGGTTTCTACCGGACCGCTTCGGAAACGTACCAATACAAAAATTCCGCTCAGACCAAGACCGGCGGCTATATTTCTTCCCACCATCATAACAACGACAGCTGCTGCAACCGGAACGATCACCATAACGATGGCCATATTACCCAGGATGATTTCGTTACGTTTATTAAAAATATAGATTCCTCCCAGAAGAAGGCCACAGACGATGGAGGTGCATAAAACCAGTAAAAATCCAACCATCGTAACATTGACTGCGATATCTGCATCAAACAAGGATGCTATAGTTGATGTGAAAAGCATATATTTTTCTCCTTCGATTTAAATATGTGATAAAACATTAATATACTCTGTATTTCCATCGATCCGATGTAATAATTCATTCTTATAAGAAACTCCATATTTGGAAAAGGATACGGGCTGCACGCCGTCGTCCTCTAACAGTTTTACAAACCAGAGAGGATAAGCATTGGAGACCTTGACCTCCATCAAGCGAAGATGATCAGGGATCACACGGTAACCCTTTCTTCGGTCCTGAAAGTCTATCTTTTTCCCTTTTTCCGCCTTAAGATAGTAGATATTCTGATCAAAGGTCAGGCGGAAACTCTTATCTTCCTTATCAAAGAAAGCATAACGGTCATAAGAGATCCTCGTCGTCGCATGAACCTCCTTGTGACTCAGATAATAATCGATCTCCCGAAGCACCTGCATGGTCATATAATCATCGGTCTTGGGATAAATCCGACGATCGAGAAATCTTTTTGCCTCGATATAAGTCAGCCTGGCGCGTCGCTTCGTCACCACGCCGTCTACTTTTTTCTTTATTTCCAAAAATACCCTGCTACGGTCCGATTCCGGAATGCCATAAGAGCGCATTCTTAATTTTTCTTTATAAAACGGTTTCTGCAAGGAATCGCGAATCACGTCGTCATGGTCTGTGTCATAGTAGAGATTGGCAATCGGGTAGGTCTTCCCATTCAGACAATGTTCATCGACCTCCATATGCTTTCGAATCTCCGGTAACAGACGACGCATCACAGATTCTTCCATCAAAAACTTCTTCTCATGTCTTTGAAATACGGTAATGGTAGCCATCTTTCTATTCTCCTGCTTTTCTATTTTTGCTGCCATAAAGTCCAGGATCTCATTGCTAACTTAGGAGTTCACTGCCATAAAGTCTGGAATCTTAGGAATATCTAAGGGCTTTGCTTTCGTAAAAGAAAGGACTCTATCGATGATTCAAGGCTTTGTTGCCATCGGTGACAGGGCATTGATGATCTCAAGGGGATAATCCTCTGACTTCTCAATGCCAAGAAAAGCAAAGATACCATAGCGATAGGCATCGATCTTAACCTTTCCCCCCTGTAATAGCAGCTGTTCATCGCAATAGATGCCATCCTTTCCTGCCGTCAATTCCAGGTCGCCATCAAGGATCTCCACCGTTTCCTTACAGCGAATGGCATGATTGCTGGCATAAACCTTAACGATGCCACTTTTGACCCGCAGATCATCCGCACAAAAGATACCATTCTTATATCTGCCTTCCACCAAAAGTGTACCTTCTTCTCCTTTGATGGTCATATCCTGTCTGGAATAGATACAGGCCGTCGGCGCCTTCACACCATCCGGATACTTGGCATAAGAAGATCCATCCGAGAATCGGTTGGTGGACTTATCCTGCAGTTTTAAGGTGACACGATCTGCCTGCTTGATCCACAAAGGTGGACCATCCTGACAAGTGATATCCACATCATCCAGATGAAGAACCACTTTATCTTCCGCACCGGCATCGACGATGATCTGCCCATCCTCCAGGGATCCGGTCAGATAATAATCTCCCGCCTGCAAAACGGTCAGCGTCGATCCATCTATGGAAATAGAAGGATCATGGTCGCTGATAATATTCTTCCCCTCCAGACTGATCTTCACCTTTCTCTTCTCCTGGGAGAAGTGACCGCCGGAATAGGAGTCTGACCGGACATACTTTAGCAAAAAGGCAAAAGAGAGCACAAGAAGGACCAGGCTGATTCCAATACATATGGCTTGTTTTACTCGGCTCATTTATGCTCCCCCCCCTTTCATATACTGCTTCGATCGTCACATCTCCATCGAAAGAGACTTTTGTACTTTCGGCTGTCTCATCCTTGGCTTCTCCGCCACTTACTTTCCACTTTACAAAATGATATCCGTCCTTTGGCAAAGCGGTGACTTCAACGGAATAATCCGTAAAATACCGGCCGGTCCATTTCCCCTTCTCACCGAGTGACGGAGTAATGGTATTGATCCGTATCGAACCGGCAGACGG
>R25__coassemble_1130_pt1 | contig 13977 bp, 11 predicted proteins | sample R25__metabat2_low_PE_006 | metagenome-assembled genome bin R25 | reverse complement strand
AGGCTATCTTGTCATTTCCGGTAACACTTTTCATCTCCTTTGCGACCAAGGACGGCATCACAGCCATAAGAAAACCAAGGATAAGTGATCCACATAAAATTACTTCCCAATTAGCGATGTTCTGACTTTTGAATACGATGGCTAGCAGGCATGCCATATACATAATATGATGTCCTGTCAGAAAAATATAATGAAAGGGACTGAATCTGGCCATGATCAGATTTGCAACCATTCCCAAAAGCATGATCATAGAAATCATTGTGGCATATTGAGACATAGCAATGGAAGAAACTGCCTCCATATTCGGTACAATTCCCCTGATATGAAAAACAAAATTAAATAAGGCACCAAAATCATGTAAAGCTTCATCCTGAAGGAAATCAGAACCTACCGATAAAAGGACAAAACCTATGATGGCTGTGGATGTTCCTTTCACAATATGCTCTATCGGTTTCTGCTGTAAGATCAGACCCAAAAAGGTTACCAATCCAACGATCAGAGCAGGCGTGGATAAAAATTCTTGTATCGTAGTTAATATATTCATAAGATACTCCCCTCTATCTACAAATATTACCGGAAATTTTTAATAGACATAATTCATCATCTATTCCAACCTGCTTCGCAAAATATTAGCGATATCTTCTTTCTCTGCCTGTACGAGTTCATCGATCTGCGATGATTTCGCCATTGACTTACGGATATCACGAAGGATACCCATATGCTTATGTTGGTCTTCTACAGCTAAACAGAATACGATCCGCGCTGACTTTCCATCCGGATATGGAATCCCATCCGGCGCAATACCAATCGAAAGGTCAAGATGATGCACACCATCACTTGGCTGTGCATGGGCTAAAATCAGATCTTTCGTCACAAACATATAAGGACCGGACTTCATAATTCTGCTGATGATCATATCTACATATTTTTTATCGATACTAGCTCTTTGAATCAAAGGTTCTGCCACGGAATACAATGATTTCTCCCAGGCAGTAAACTGTTCTTCGGCCTCATCAATACGACATTCCTTCTCTTCATCGATATATCCGACCGTCAAAGTCTTTCTTTCATCAAGATCCCTATTCTTATCTTTGATATTCTCTCCATTTTTATCAAGGAAAATGATGCGGTCCTCCGTGAGAAAATCCGTCAGCCGCCACATTCCAGGATTAAGAATAGATTTTTGTTCCTCCTTATTATCCGTAAAAAAACGGATCAAATCCTGTCGCAAAGCCGCCTGATCTTCTGCCCTCACATACTTTTTGATCAATCGGAACAGAGCGTCCATATCCACGTAACCATATTTACTTCGAATCACCGGATGATTGAGGATATTTTTTCGATCAAAATCATTAAGAATCGGATTAACAACAACGACAGGCACTACTGTTTTTAACTTAACGGAGGAAATGATAATATCACAAACTTCCTGTGGATTGACCAAGTGAGAAACTGCGGTTACACCGACAATCTGCGCCTGAGGCAAAATCCGCTCGATTTCATGACAGATCATATTCCCGGTTGCCACACCATTCATACAAACAACAAGGATACGCAATTCCTTTTCTGTATTTTTCGCATATTCAAGATGTGCGCCAAAATGGAGTGCCAGATAGGAAACCTCACTGTCCGAGATCTGCACACCTATCTGCTGCTCCAGATAAACCACCGTTGCACGCATAATCTCAAAAATATAAGGATATTCCCTTCGAATATCTTCCGCCATAATATTACCAATCTGAATACCAAATCGATAACGATAAATAGAAGCCTTGATATGCTGGTAAAGATTTTGGATCAGCTCTTCTTTACGAGTAAAAAGAACACAGGCTCTTTTTTCAAATTCTTTCACCAGATTCCTGGCAATCTCCAAAATCGATTCATCCTTCTTCTTTTCCAGCTCTTCTCCCGATACATAAGCCAGCCGACCTCCCAGAAAATGAAGTGTCATATAAATCATTTCCGAAGGTGGCAGTTTTGGAAAATGCGTCTGCACCAACTGATAGGCCCGACTCTCTTTCACTTTTTGAATATTAACATCAGGAAAGATCAGACGATCTTCTCCCCGTTCCATAACAGGAATCATGGCTGCAAGCGCGATCATATCATTGCTTACATAGGTAACCTTCAACTCATTTTCAAAAATTTTAATCGTCTGCAGATATGGTTCGATTTCATCCATAAAAATAAAATTCAAACGGCCGGATGAAAAAAGAGACTCCAGTCTGCTGAAGTATAAAAAGAAAACGGCTCGGATTCGAATCGGATCCCCATGAATAAAATAGCCTCTTTTTTTCTCATAACCAATGGAAAGCTGATTCGAATAAAGCTGAGAGATGACAGCCTGCAAATCTGTAAAAATCGTATTACGACTCACCTGACAAACTTGCATCAGATCTTCCACATAAACCGCTGTCTTAGAAAGAACCAAAAAACAAACGATCATATGCGTTCTTTCCGTCGGAGTAAAGATATAATCATCCTTCGGCTCCTGTAATTCCAGCACTTCATCAAATAATCCTTTTTCTTCCGCCGTAAAAAGAGTAAGCTTACCCCGATTCACCTTTAGTAAGGGTAACTTTTTCATAGCAAGCCAGTTATTTGCCTTATTTATTTCATTATATATTGTACGCGTAGATACCGATAATTCAGAAGCAATATCCTTAATACTAATTACACTGCTTCCCTTTAAAATCATCAAAATAATCTCTCTCGTACGTTCATTTAAATAACCGATCGACATACCTTTTCCCACAAAAAATTCAAATCATACATATCCAGCTACCATATAAAGAATCACAGATTGAAAACAATCTTTAACTGCTCTGCAGCAGCATCTGCATCCATAAGATCTTCAAGACCCATCGTAGGAAGTGTTCCCATTGTATGAACCAACTCTTGCGAAACCACAAAAAGATCCGCCAGTCCTTCTGATACACTCGACAGGGCACCAAAAATAACTTCGACATTATAGATTCCCAAAATCTCCAAAGCTTCTTCCACTGTCATCTGCATCAGCAAAGAGGTTCCAACCCCATTACCACAACAACACATGATTCTCCGAATTCCATTTGGCATTCCATATCTCCTCATTCATCTACTTTTTCTATCAATTCATAATATTCTTCCATAAAACAAGGATGCAAGACGTCTGGTCAGTCGTCTTGCTCCACAAGGGATGATATCGTACTCTATCTCTTATCCCGATCGATACCCTCCAAAATAAGCACGGAGAATACAGCAAATAAAATCGCAAATAGAAGCAATGCAATCCAACAATTACCAATGTTCGTTAACGTTGTGGCAAACTCCGCTTTCTGGGCGTTCTGACCGACCTGTAGACAAAATTGCTCTTTCATATTATTCTGTGTGATATAATCCACCATCATTCCAATCGGCTTCGTTCCGCTTATCTCTACATTTTTAAACTTATTCATCTGATTCCAGACACTGACCATCGGCTGACTATTATAATTCGACAAAGCGGCAATCAAGGAAACTCCCCATTTGGCAAAAGAAAGATTCGAGATTGGCTTGAGCGTTTCTCCCAAAGAGAATAAATTATCCGAGAATAAGAGTTCAAAAATCAGCATAAATGGCATGATCGTCATGGCGGACGTGGTATTCTTGGCAAAACAAGAAATAAGCAGTGACAACATATCCGCCGCATAGGTAATCAAGAATAGACTAATGGCAAAGTCAACATATACCTTTCCGGTCACAAAACCAATCTCCGGAAATTTCATTCCGCCATAAACACAGATTACTAAGGTGATCAATGTTTGTGCCAGACAGATCAGGGCCTGATAAATCATATGAGCAAAAATGTAGGAAGAAATATGCATTCCATTCCTATGCTCTCTTTTGATAATATTTCTTTCACGACATACAGACTGGATGGAGTTGAAAAATCCATTCCATATACATATACAGGTAAGCGCCAAAGCGCCCATCGTGGTCCCTTCCATGTTTTTAAACATGCGATTCCCAACAACCAGGCATACTGCACCGGCTACCAGAGCAGACATCGGTAATACCTTCCAATCATCCATGTAGATAAACATGCGGAACATCTTATTCAGATAAATCGGGATCTGCAGAAGCCTGCCTCTATGACTTTCCTTTTTCTTCGCATTATGCTTATGCTGTAACATGGCTCATACCTCCAAACTTCTCAATTAATTCATCGGCTTTTCCTTCTCCGCCTTCTTCTACCCGGTTAACCATCTTCACAAAATCTTCCATATTTTCCTTGCCAAAGAAATCTCTCGCTTCCTCGATTGGTCCATAATAGACCAATCGTCCCGTATGATCCTGATCCTTGGCCAGCACAATAACATCATCAAAATACTGAATGACACGATCCGGTGTATGCGTAATGACAATGACAATCTTTCCCTGTCTGGAAATATCATGAAGTCTTCTCATCAAATCCTTCGCCAAAATACCGTCAAGTCCGGAATCCGGTTCATCCAATATATAGAGACTCGGATCCGAAATAAACTCGGAAGCAATGGAGATACGTTTCTTCTGTCCACCGGACTGCTTGCCGACCATATGATTCTTTACCGGCATAAGGCCAAAGATATTCATGACCTCTTCCACCCTTTCTTTACGCTGCTTGCGGCTCATTTCTGCCGGGAGACGTAAGGCAGCTGCATCGCAAAGGGTATTATAAACCGTATCCTGATAACGTATCAGGTCCATCTGTGGTACAAATCCGATCCGATACTTCATATGTTCAAAATTATGATAAATGTCTTCTCCATCAAGATGAATCTGAGCCCGCGCCTTCTCATAACCGGTAACTGCATTCACAAAAGTGGTTTTTCCGGCACCGGAACCGCCTAAAAGAAGTACCATTCTTCCCGGCTTGATACTTAAATGAATATCTCGGAGAAGAACCTGCTTTTTCAAAAAATTTCGCACAGAAGAATCGGTAATATTAATGGTAAGTCCCTCATCAATGACATCCTCTACATTACCAGATAACTGTGCTGCTCTATACTCTTTCTCTCCATATTTATGCTTTGGTTGAAACTTTTTCGAAAATCCCCAGTACAGCGCACAGATTTCATCGAAAAATAACCAGCCGATGATCCATCTCTTCTTACAATGGAACATCTCGCAAAGACCAATGTATACACGGATACAATACACCAAATCAACCATCGAAAATGCGAGTCCCAAAATCAAGACAATGTTTGCAGAAAACGGAGAAATCACAGAAGATTCAAAGCTCATGATCCGATAAATCAACTGCGAAAGACTGGCAAAAAAATCCATGGCGATCCACACACGCCCTTCATCCTCTTTATCGGCGCACTGCGCAATCTTATACACTCGGAGGACAGGTATGAATGACAATACTCTGCTTATGCCACATTTTTGAAAGATACCACTCATTCCCAGACTGAGTGTAATATAATGCAGTAATGGGAAAAATAACGAAAGAAATATTGAAAGTGATGCGTACATTTTCTGCTCCTTTTCTCTGTAGATTTTTTAATTCATTACAATATATTTTTTATTCTAGCATGATTCGATAAATATCGCCATAAAAAACTTTCCTAAGACCTTTTATCTCTTCACATCGCATGATGCAAGGGATTTCTCACACATCTGCAGCTTCCAGATCGACAATATCGTCAAAAGAAAGATCCAGTCCCCCAATCTGCATGCGACGAAGATGTGGAAACAGCTTCGGTATCCCATAAACGTCCAAATAAGTTCCAAATCCCGGCTTTATACTGCTTTCCAGGTAATAAGTTACTTTCACCTCCCGATTCTCTATCTCGGACAGCTTTTTATCCAGAGCAATCCTCATCCCATCATATTGCTCCCTCCTCCTTTCATAAACCACTTCCTTCTCTTTCACGGAATGTTCGAATCCCTTCAAAGCCTGGAAAGGAGCAAACTGCTTGGCTCTACGCCTTCGATCCATCGGGATTCTGTCCGATACAGGACCTTCCATATCTAACATTTCTATTTTTTTCAGCATCTGTCTTCTCCCATCTATAAAAGAGAACTTTTCTCATTCTCATATCTTCTTCTCCTTATCCTCTTCTCCTATCATCCCATCGGAAATCCTGGCCCTTATCTTCTGTGACCGCCAATCTGCCCATTCCTTAAGCGATACGTACTGCAATCTAAAAGATTACATCCTCTCATGACAGCATTCTTTCCGTAACGCTTCTTAATATGGAGCAAACACTGCTGCAAGTCCTTCTCCCTCTTCTGCCGATAAGGATCTGAAAAAAGATCAAACTGCTGGTATGCTTCCGACTTTACCCGATTAGCACAGATGCAGATACGGCGTATCCCAGCATCCTGATTCGTGGTTCGCTCATAAGCCATGGCAATCTGTGAAATGATACGTTCTGAAGAAGAAGTGTCCATGCCAAGACGAACCGTGGCGCCTGTCGTTCCCACTCCCAGCTTATGATCATAGGCAATCCATAAGCTGACGGAATCCGTCACCAATCCCTTTTCCACCATCTCAAGTACTAAGACATCTGCCATCTCCTTTACAACCACTTTCGCTTCTTCAAAAGTATAATTCCGCATAAGCACCTGACCATTCGATAAACTATGCTGCTTCGTCTCATAGGACTTAATATCCTCCATGCGGCAGGATTCATAACCCCAGGCATGATCGATCAGAAGCTCCGCATCGATTCCGAACAGCTTATATAGCCAGCTTTCTGCTTCTAAAGAAGTCCTTGCAAGATCCTCCATCGTATGAATTCCATAATGATTCAGCTTCATCTGTGTTCTGCTCCCAATCTGCCAAAAGTCAGAAAGCGGTTCATGGCTCCATAATGTCTCCCGGTAAGATCGCACATCCAAAATGCCAATATGATCCTCCACATGCTTGGCTACGATATCCATGGCAACCTTGGCAAGATACATATTGCTGCCAATACCGGCTGTCGCCGTAATCCCTGTCTCCTCCATGACTGCCTTCATAAGAAGGATGGCCATATCTTTCTCTGTCATTCTGTAAAGCTTCAGATATTCTGTCACATCGATAAAGCACTCATCAATGGAATAGACATGGATATCTTCCGGTGCCACATATTTTAAATAGATACTGTAAATCCTGGCAGAATAATCAATGTAGAGCTGCATCCTGGGCATAGCGGTAATATATTTCATCCCTGCCGGAATCTCATGGATACGACAGCGATTCCTGACTCCTTTCTTCTTCATGGAAGGAGTGATGGCCAGACAGATGGTAGACTTAGAACGTTCCGGATCTGCCACAACCAAATCTGTCGTAAAAGGATCCAGTCCCCGCTCCACACACTCCACAGATGCATAAAAAGACTTCAGATCAATACAAATATAACATCTCTTCTCTTTCAAAAATCCCACCTCTTTTTTACAAAACTTCATTTTACCCCTTGACGAAATGTGCAATTCAAGTTATGATATATGCAACTTAGTTGCGTTTCTCTTTGTTTTGAATTATATGTAATTCAATTGCTTGTGTCAAGTATTTTTTAATGTAAATGTGTAATTTAATTGCTTTCATAAAGGAATTTCCAGGTTTATACACGGGATTTTTTTGGTAGAATGTATCATTTTCATGAAATACGTAACTTAAGCACATAGCGCAAGTAATTGTAAAAAGAATACGCAACTTATTTTTCTTTTGATTTATTAGGAGGATATCGAATCATGACATTTGGTGAAAAGGTAAAAGAACTGCGAATCGCAAAAGGATTGGAGCAAAAGGAACTCGCTTCTCTCACTGGTGTCAGTCTACGCACGATCACCAATTGGGAGAATGAGGGCCGTTACCCGCGAAAGAGGGATCTTTATGGAAAGCTTGCCGAGATCCTTGGTTGTGAGGAAAACTATCTTCTCACGTCAGACGCTTCCTTTATGACGAGCGCTTCCGAACAGTATGGCTCCCGTGGCAGCAGACAGGCTAAGATGATCTTAGAACAGGCATCTGCCATGTTTGCCGGCGGTGACCTAAGTGATGAGGATAAGACTGCCTTCATGGATCAGATTCAGGAAATGTACTTAGATTCCAAGCGCCGGGCGAAAAAATATACCAGAAAGGATTACCTTAGTAAGGAAGAAAAGAAGGCCTAGCTAGATGTCGCGCAAGAGGATGCCCCTTAATCGGACACCTTCTTTTTTAACCGGTAGCGAATTCCAGTCCAATCATTCCGAATCCCAAGCAGTTTACGAGGTGATACAGTATTGAAAGAATATATATTTCTGCAAGTAGAAAAACTGAAGAAAAAGTATAGGACATCGGATCCCTTTACTATTTTAGAGGCTATGAATGTACAGATCTGGGATACCCCACAGAGCTGTAAACTGAAGGGCTTCTGCTTTCTTGCCAACCAGACCTTCTATGTATCCATCCATCCGGATCTGCCGGAGGAGATGCGCAGAATCGTTGCCGCTCATGAACTGGGGCATATCATCCTTCATAAATCACAGTTAAAGATGGCTATGATGACGGATTATAACTTGAATAACTATCAGAAGGACACAGAATATGAGGCGAATCTTTTTGCAGCGGATCTTCTGATCTCCGATGAAGAGGTAAGGAAGGAACTTTTGGAAGCAGATGGTGCATACTATGCCATGTGTTCCAGGCTAAATATTACGCCAACCATGATGAGTTATAAATTGTTTTCCATGGATGACCGAGGCTACGACTATCCTCTTCCACTTGGAATCGACAGCAGATGCCTGGGAAGAGAAGCTTAGGCAGAATCGATGAATATGTTCGGAGTGAAATATGAATCTTAAGAAAATGAAGTATGAAACGAGAGAAATCTGGTTTAAAAAGAAAGAAAAAAGAATCTATAGTAGCTGTTTGATTCCCCTGACAGGAAGTGAGCCTTATCCCACAATCCTGATGGCCCATGGTTTTGGTGGTTCTTACGAGGATAATATGATCAATGCCAGAAGATATGCCGAGGAAGGGTATGCCACCTGCTGTTTCGATTTTTGCGGTGGATCCCCCTACACCTTAAGTGATGGGAAGACCACGGAGATGTCTGTTCTTACAGAAGTGGAGGATATGCTGGCCGTTTACGAGCAGCTAAAGCAATACGATTTTGTAAAAAAAGATGCCATCATCTTATGGGGAGAGAGTCAGGGTGGATTCGTGGCAGCCCTTTGTGCCTCGAAACTGAAAGATCAGGTTCCTGCTGCTATCCTCTTCTATCCTGCTTTTTCGATCATAGAAGATGGTAAAAAGAGATTTGCCAGCTATGATGCCATTCGGCCTTTCTCTTTCTGGGATATTCCTCTTGGAAGGAATTATTATCAAGATCTCTGGCATCTTGATGTCTCTGCAGAGATTAGGCAGTACAAGGGATCTGTCATCCTCTTCCATGGCACAGAGGATAATATGGTACCACTATTCAGTTCCCGGAAAGCAAGCCAGTTATATAAGCATATAAGATATATTGAGTTTCCGGGAGAAGGCCATGGTTTTTCACCAGCCATATCTCTGAAGGCAGACCGGATGATTTTAGAATATCTGAAAGAAATTTTATAGAAGAAGGATCAATTCTTTTTCCCTTGGGTCAGATTCGGCCACATACTTTCCACGTCTTCGTCCGTATAATAGATATCCATGTATTTTTCCATTTGATTTTCTGCTGCAGCATGTTCTTTTCTGGTATTATAACGCAGCATAACAGCACCTGTAACGAATAAGTCCAAAAGCATGGCTATTATTAGAAAGTAACTGAAAACCTTTCCGCTAAAAGGAGGAATTTTTTCAATCACATGGCTCATGGCCGGATAACACAGACAGATCCATACCATAGACAGGATTCCCCATCCCATCATATAAGGCAGGTTCGTCCTGCCACCTACATTGAGTGGCATATTGCTGTAGTCCCAGAATCGGACATGAAAGAGGGTCTCCAGTATGACACTTGCCATGTATTCATAAGTTCCTCCCAACAAAAAACCGCCTAAAAATACATGAAGCTTGTTTTTATTTGCATATCGGTAAAGGATGATGGTCAAAAGCACTGCGCCGATTCCCCAAACGATACTAAAGGGTCCGAATACAACACCGGAACGGCGCATCCATACACCGCCAACCATTCTGACATATATGGTTTCAATACCATCGCCTAAAAGAGAGCTGAGCAAAAATACCCAGATTAATTTATCAAAACAAACACCTTTGGCAAATATGATACCTTCTTTTTCCGCTTGTACATCTGTCTCATGAATTCCTTCATATTTTACTTTATATAAGTCCGGATAGATTTTTTCCAGTCTTTTATGGACTTGATCTGCCAAGCGATATCCAAGAGTCGTTTTCTGTCTATTTAATTTTTCCTGCCAAGCAAAAGCATCTGTTATTTTTTCACCATTTGTTCTGTGGATAGGTTTTATCTTCTTAAAACTATAAATCATAGAAATAAAGTCAAGAAAAACAAAGATCATTAAAATAAAACAAATGATTTTGATGAATGTAGCAGGAAGAAAAGAGATTCCAAGATAAATAAATGGATGACATAATTTAAATACAGCAAATAATACGGTAGCGGAACAGATATCTATCAGTAAAAGAGAAAGTTCTTTTTTTCTCTTTTCATTTTTCGAAGAATATGAAAGAATTGCATTGCCGGAAATTCTTTCGATAACAAAGGTAGACAGATTCCTTACGATGATCACCCGAAAAATATTCATCATAAACTGGAATACTAAATGTGTCTGTGACACTCCGCTTCCCACAATCAGCAAAATCATGTCCAGACCATAAATTAAAATCAGTGGTTGATTCAGGAATCCCCGATTATTATATTTTCCTTTCCAGATATAATAAACAATCGTTTCACAGATCCATCCGAAAAAGGAATAGATATAAAAATAAATCATCAAATCATAATCTTGATATAATTGCATATTTTTGACCACTTTCTATCTTAAAATTCTTTTTTAGCATATAGTATCATTAAATATATCACGATTTCAATAAAAAGTCATGAAAACCTTCCTGCGACTTTTGTCTCGCTACAGGATATGATATAATACGGAATTTCGTCTCGTCACAAATCAAAAAGGGCTGCCTAAGCAGCCCTCTGAAAATGAATAGGAAAATTTTTATTTCTTGGTTTTTACTTTCTTTGTAGCGGACCAGCTACTATAATATGTCTTACCGTCCACTACTTTATAAGAACGAACCTTAATATAGTAATACTTCTTTGCAGAAAGTTTCTTAATGGTCGCACTGGTAGAAGCAACTTTCACATATTTCCAGGAAGAAGCTCCTTTCTTCTTATATGCGATCTGATACTTCACGTCTGCACTAACCTTCTTATAAGTAACCTTTAAGGATTTCTTTCCGGCTTTTACCGTAGGAACCTTAGGAGGATTTACTTTTACAGTAGGTTTTGTTTCTTTCTCCACAGGAGTCTTCTTCTGGGAGATCAGCCACTGAAGATTATCTTTATGATCAAAGAATGGAACCCAAGCGAAATGATCTGTCGGGGAGAAGTAGGTTCCTGCAGGATAGATGGTAGCATTGTATTTTACGCCTGCTGCATCTAATGCTTCCTGAAGAACAGTTGTAGCCTGAATATTTACCGTTGGGTCTGATGTAGCATGAACCAGCCATACAGCAATCTTCTTCTCTTTTACAACACTTGCAAATTTTGTTGCAGAAGCTTTGATGGTATCAGTTACCTGAGGATTCGTAGTACCCGTTAATGTAGTAAATGCAGGAGCATCAACAACAGCTGCTGCAAATACATCAGGATAATTTACAACGAGAGACAATACAGCTCTACCACCCTGGGATCCACCAGCTGCGCTGATGCGATTGGTATCTACACTATAATTCTTTTCGATGTAATTTAAGATATCCATCGTTGCTGTCAGGAATGGACTTGGATTCAAGGAATCGTCTGCCCATGCTCTGCTGAATGTTGCATCGGAATAACTTAAATCGGTATAGTTACCATGTGGAGCGATTACGATACAATCTAAACCATATTTTGCAAATGCTGTAGTCTGAGCAGTACGAACCAAAATATCTTCTGCATCAACAGCAAACTGTCCGCCACCGTGAGGTGTAATAACTACAGGGTATTTCTTATTTGGATTGTAATTCTTTGGAAGATACAGCCAATAAGTCATCTCCTTACCATTTTCCATAGTCCAGGTACATCTCTTGAATTTTGCTACAAGGGCATCTGTTCCAGGACGTTTTACATTAATGGTATAGGTCTTATCTGTTGTATTAATGATCACTTTGTAATAGCAATCATCTTCCATGGATCTTGTACCACCGGTACATTCGCGGGACTGGGAGAGATTTAATTCAAATTTCTCGCCATTAGCCACGGTCACCGTCTTGGTTTCAATACCGGAACCACTTGTTGTAACTGTAATACTTCCACCACCACTGATGCTAGGTGTGAAACGTAAGCCATAAACATCTTCAAAAACAGTGATATCATAAGTGGATTTATTGGCATTAAATTTAAGAGTTGCAAGCTGTGCAGGGTCTTCCATCGTCAGACCTGTTAACTTAGCAGTTGGAACTTTCTTCTTCTGGGATAAGAGCCAGTTGATGACATCCTCATTTGCCCACTGGATGGCCCATACGAAGTGTCTCATCGGAGCAAGATATTCATCATCGGTTACTACGGTACATTTGTAAGATACATTTGCTGCATCAAGTGCAGGAATCAGAACATCGTGGCTGATGGCATAATTTACAGATTCATCATTTGTGGCATATGCTAACCAGGTAGGAATCTTATCAATGGCGGAAACAAGCTTTGCAAGTCCTTCTTCTGTCGTAGCATAAGGAGCTGCATTGATCATACAGCCTGCCCATTCATCCGGGTAAGTAGAGATCATACCACAAGTTCCCTGACCACCCATGGATAAACCAACCACATATTCACGTGTTTCATCAATATTATAAAGTTCTTTTGTCTTCTGAACGATCTGATATGCACCTTCACCAAAGATAGAAAGATTCATATCACCATCTGCCCACTGCTCTAAAACAGAAAGATCAGAGTAGTTACACTGTGGAGCAATTACGATAACTTCCTTACCATAATAAGCAAATGTAGTGGCTGCTGCATTTCTTAAAAGAACATCCGTTGCTTCATTGGCTCTCTGTCCGATACCGTGAAGATAAAGAACGATCGGATATTTCTTACGTGGATTATAGTTCTTAGGAAGGTATTCCCAATAGGTCATGGTCTTGCCAGCTTCTGCACCTTCGATATCACTCATATCGAATTCTTTTCTCTGGAAGAGATCAACATATTGCTGAAGACCAGGACGAGTTATGTGAAGGGTATACACTTCTTTGGTTGACGTTTCAATTCTTACAGTGTAAGTACATTCATCCTCAATACCTCTGGTACCAGTACCTGTTGCATTACTAGCCTCACGATTCTGGGTAAGATTCAGAATAAACTGTTCCCCACTCTTTACGGTCTGCGTTGTCGTTTCAATCTGTGTACCGCTCATCGTAACGGTTACCTCGCCATCGCCAGCTACCGTTGGTGTAAAACGAACACCATATGTCTCCAGCCAAGCCTGCAGATTATAAGTATGCTTTCCCTGATTGAACTTCCAGGAATCATCCATCCAATGCGCGGAATCTTCTAACTTAAGACCCGTTAAGGAACCTTGACGAGCAGACTTCGCTTCTACATTCTGAATCATAAATACACAGGATAATACCAGAATCATAGCCGCAAGAATTCTTGTAAAAACTCTCATTTTTTTCATAGATTTTTCTCCTTTCCTTTTTGATAAACCCCTCGTACTCCCTTCTTTTTTCAGAATAGATCATGATAAGAACTGTCATAAATAAAATCTATAATTAACAGATATTTCTGATGTAGAATCTGAAATCTTTTTGAAACATTTAAAAATGTAATTATTTGACAATTGCCATATATTATCCCAATTATCTAAAAAATAAGAGAGTTACCACTTAAAATGTAT
>R25__coassemble_1126_pt1 | contig 14026 bp, 12 predicted proteins | sample R25__metabat2_low_PE_006 | metagenome-assembled genome bin R25 | reverse complement strand
CTGTTGCCTGTCCCTGTGCACCGCCGGATGGCTGATGGATCATAATCTCTGCATTCGGAAGAGCAAGCCTTTTTCCCTTGGTTCCTCCTGCAAGAAGAAATGCACCCATGCTGGCTGCCATGCCCATACAAATAGTGGAAACATCACATTTGATGAACTGCATGGTATCATAAATTGCCATACCTGCTGTCACAGATCCGCCCGGACTCATGATATAAAGATTGATATCTTTATCAGGATCTTCGGATTCTAAGAATAATAACTGAGATACAACCAAGCTGGCTGTCACATCATTTACCTCTTCCCCGAGGAAAATAATTCTCTCTTTTAAAAGTCTGGAGTAAATATCATAAGATCTCTCTCCGTGGCTTGTCTGTTCTACTACATAAGGTACTAAACTCAAAATATGCCTCCTTTAAACCAGGGATCTCCTATGAGATCCGCAAGCAAGTCCGATGGAATCTTCTTCCGATCAGACTCTGAAACGATGCCATATTATTCTGCTTCAAACTCAAGTTCTTCGGTTGCTTCTGTAATATTGGCATTCTCAAGTAAGAAATCTACAGCTTTCTGAACTGCCAGATTATTCTTCATGTTCTCTGTCTCAGCTTCACCCATATAGGACTTGATCTGTTCCACATCCATCTGATACATATTAGCCATCTGTTCGAACTCAGCGTTCACATCCTCTTCTGTAGCAACGATGCCCTCTGCTGCAGCGATTGCTTCCAAGACAAGGCTTGCTTTGATTCTCTGCTCAGCCTGTGGTTTTAAGCTATCTTTAAAGGTATCGATATCACTTCCTGTGAACTGAAGATACTGCTCCAGTGTAAGGCCCTGTGCAGCCATTCTCTGGTTGTAATCCTGCATCATCTGATCAAGTTCGCTGTCGATCATAGCTTCCGGAATATCCATCTGGGAAGCTGCGATTGCCTGCTCTAAAAGAGCTTCTTCCATCTGATTCTTAGCGGAAGCTTCTTTCTCTGCAGTAAGTTTAGCTACGATGTCAGCCTTATACTCATCCATGGAGTCAAACTCTGTGGTATCCTGTGCGAAATCATCATCTAATTCCGGCATCTGCTTCTCTGTGATACCAAGAATCTCACAATGGAATACAGCTGCTTTACCGGCAAGATCTTCAGAATGATATTCTTCCGGGAATGTAACTTCTACATCCTTCTCATCACCGATATTTAAACCAATGAGCTGCTCTTCAAAGGTATCAATGAAGCTGTGGGAACCGATGGTAAGGGACTGATTCTGTGCTGTGCCGCCTTCAAAAGCAACGCCGTCTACAGTACCTGCATAGTTCAGCTTAACGATATCGCCATCCTGAACCGGTCTGTCTTCCACTGCTACTTCTCTGGAGTTTTTCTCCTGTGCTTCTTTTAACTTAGCAGCAACTTCTTCTTCTGTTACTTCAACAGATACTTTATCTACGGATAATCCCTTATATTCTCCTAATGTCACTTCAGGTTTTACTGCAACTGTTGCTGTATAAATCAGGTTCTGACCTTTGCCGATCTGAGTAATATCGATTTCCGGACGGGAAACGATATCAAGACCACATTCTTCTACAGCGCCCGGATAGGTGCTCTGCATAACATCATTGGCAGCGTCTTCATAAAATACACCAGCGCCATATGCTTTTTCAATGACTGCCATAGGAACCTTGCCCTTACGGAAACCTGGCATATTAAAAGAACCCTTCTGTTTATTATATGCTCTCTTCATGGCAGCATCAAATTCTTTTGCTTCAACCTCGATGATCAGTTTAGCCATGTTATGCTCTAATCTTTCAACCTGTACGCTCATTATAAGTATCCTCCTTAAAATGTTCCTTAATATAAATATATTTCTTCTTAATATAATGATTCGAGTGTCATATGATATTAAGGATGACAGAACTGCAAAGCAGACAGAATCATCCCATAACTATAGACGAAAACACATTTTAGAATTATATCATGCAAAAGAAACACTGTCCACAAATTTTTTAAAAAAATCTGTGAACAGTGTTTCAAAATCAATGACGTTCGATTAATCTTCTTTATAATTCTTATATTCTTCGAATTCTGCAAGAATGCTTTCATCCGGAGCTTTTGTTACAAGACTGACGATAACAATACAAAGAAGGCTGATGATGAAACCAACTAAGAGAGAATAAATGCCGGTTGCATTTCCAATGGTTTCTCCACCCATTAAAGGAAGATAGTCCCAGATGATAACAACAGCTGCACCGGAGATCAGACCGGCGATAGCACCCTGGAGATTGGTACGTTTCCAGAATAAACTCATAACTACCAAAGGACCAAAGGCTGAACCAAGACCTGCCCAGGCATCGGATACTAATCCCATAATGGAGCTATTTGGATTCCAAGCGATAAAGAAGGCAAGGATTGCAACGACGATGGTTGTGATACGACCAATCTTTAATACCGTGTCATCCGAAGCTTCCGGGTTCATGATATCTTTATAAATATCCGCAGAAACAGAAGAGGAACATACCAATAACTGAGAATCTGCAGTGGACATGATTGCTGCAAGAATACCACAGATAAAGATACCTCCAATAAAAGGAAGTGGAAGATATTCAGTAAATACTTTCTGGATCATTTCAATAAATACACACTCTGTGCTGGCTGCGCTGCCCTCTCCAAGAATCTCAGGGAAGAGGAAAGCTCGTCCGATCACACCGATCACAATGGCAAAGCTCAGAGAAATCACCACCCATACAATGGCAATGACAGATGATTTCTTTAATTCTTTTTCATTTTTAATGGCCATAAAACGAACAAGGATGTGTGGCATACCACAATAACCAAGACCCCATGCCAGATTCGAAAGAATCTCAATAATGGTAATCGGATGATCTCCATTATAGAAAAGGCTCATATAATGCTCGGAATTCATGCCGCTTTGCACGATCAGATCAGAAACTTCACCGCCGATAAAACTCCATGCGATGATTGGAACAACAAGAATACCGATCAGCATCAGCATACCCTGTACGAAGTCTGTGGTACATACCGCAAGGAAACCTCCCAGGAAGGTATAAACAAGGATAACAACGGCACCGATGAAAAGAGCCACATGATAATCAACACCAAATACCGTATTAAATAACTTTCCACCGGAAGCCAGTGCGGATGCGGTATAAACCAGGAAGAAGATAACGATAATGACAGAAGAGATTCCAAGAAGAAGCTTCTTATCATCATGAAAACGATTTCCGAAAAATTCCGGCAAAGTCATAGAATTATTGGCAACGATCGTATAAGAACGAAGCGGCTTCGCTATGATCAGCCAGTTTGCAATCGTTCCAAGTCCCAGACCGATGGCGATCCATGCCTGACCGGTTCCCAAAGCATATACCGATCCAGGAAGACCCATCAGAAGCCATCCACTCATATCAGAAGCCTGTGCAGATAAAGCTGCCACAGGACCGGACAGTCCACGTCCACCTAAAAAATAATCGTTGGCATCATTGGTCTGCTTCATAGACCAGACACCAATTCCAATCATTAACGCAAGATAACAAACAAACGCAATGATGATTGCACCAGTAGTACCCATTTTGATTTCCTCTCTTTCAAAAAATTCAAATATCAGTTTTTTAAAACTGCCTTTTCCCATTATACTGAAATTCATTTTTTCAAAAAAGCGACAAGTTTTCATAGAAATTTATTTTTTCATGACATTTTGTCATGGAAATATGTTATATTTTAATTAAGTTAGGGGAAAATTACATCCTTGATCATATCTTGAAAAAAATTGATTCTATAATTAAGAAGGAAGGATAGGAGGGTTACATGGATTACAATAAATATACCATTTTCCTTGAGGTTGCTCATTGTAACAATATCTCCAAGGCAGCCAAGCATTTAGGTTATACCCAATCCGGTATCAGTCATACCCTAAAGCGGATGGAAGAGGAATTTAATCTTCCCCTTTTCTACCGCAATCGTAATGGGGCCTTTCTGACACCTGCCGGAGAGGAATTACTTCCTCTGATCACACATCTGGTACAATCCGAAGAAAATCTCAATCAGACCATCCTCTCTCTTCATGATCTGCAGAAGGGGACTTTAAATATCGGAACCTATATCAGCATATCACGAAACTGGCTTCCCGGAATCATTCAGAAGTTCAAACAGGATTATCCTTCCATTAAAATTAATTTTATAGAGGGTGGTAGCAAGGATATCCTGCAGTGGGTCCGGAATCATGAGGTTGATCTAGGCTTTTTAAGTACGGATGAGTATGAAGGACTCGAATGGATTCCTTTGGCAAGAGATCCTTTAATGGCTGTTCTTCCGGCGGATTATCCTTTATCTCAGGAGGATGCCTTTCCTCTTACAGAGTTTAATGGCAAAACATTTATCATCTCTGCACCGGGTACCGATGTTGATATTCATCGTACATTGAAGGAGAATCAGATTCAGCCCGATATCCAATATTCCGCCAAGGAAGATCTGACCATCATATCCATGGTGGAGCATCACCTTGGTATCAGTATTTTGCCTAGATTGGTCTTGAATGATCATAGCCAGAAGGTCAGGATCGTTCCGGTTTTTCCTTCCCAGAGCAGGGAACTGGGCATCGTCGTTTCTCCTGTCAATCTTGCCTCTCCCGTCACTTCTGCCTTTATTGAATACACAAAAGAATTTTTCTAAAAGCAGAAAATGCCCATGGGAGAAATTTTTCTTATAAATGAAATATCCCGCTACGTAAAAGAATCCGGCGGTTTTTACTTGCCGGATTCTTCTTCTGATGATTCTGTATGATATTTTTCTTCCAAAGGATTACTATGAATCAGGGAGGTGATTTCCGAGGAATCCACCTCAAAAGGCTCCGATTCATTTAAGGTAATATTCTCATTGGTCTTATTCACCTGATGAATTACAATCTCATCTCCATCTTTGATCGCAGACAAGGATATCTTTAAAGAGGAATTACTCAATACTTCGGTTGCTACCTCCATACCATTGACATAGACCCGGCTGTAATCCGTAAAATAGGATCCCAGGATATAGGCATATTCTTCATTCGCCTTAATCCCTGATACTGTCACCTGATCCAGATTATATCTCAGCTTCGTTGCTTCCGGATGCTCCTGTCCATCATTGGCAAAATTCGAACCATAAAGAATATCATATTGAAGCAGCTTCATATTCTCCTTATAATTTTTACCATCCTTCATCGTCTGATGAAATTCATTCATGACACCATCATGAATGCCCAGCTGAGAAAGTACCTTAGCAGCCATCTGATAGGAATGTATATTCGCAGATTCTTCCTCCTTGTGACTGGAATTATAGCCATAATTATCCCATATGATATAAGGCGTTTTATACTTGGATCCTGTTTTCAGATCCTCTCCTTCCAGATTCAGACTCGGCAGATGATCTCCATAAACCACCAATATAGTCTCCTCATCAAAATCCGATAAAGCGTCCACCAGATCTCCGATAAATGCATCCATCTGGGAAATCTGATTGACGTAGTAGGTTACCATATTACGGTAACTCTCACTCCAATCTTCGCCATCCACCAAAAAAGCAGAATCCTTCACTTCATCACTTGGATAATCCCCATGGCCCTGTACCGAAATCGTATAGATATAATCTTGTAACGGCGTCTTCTCCATGGTACCCAGAATATACTTTTTCAAAACATCATCCGTGGCCCAGCCCGCAGCATTATGCTTTTGGATATCCATATTTTCGGAAGAAATAAAATAATAAAATCCCAGATTAGAGAAAACCTTATCCCGATCATAAAAAGATAAATTATTATTATGTACCACCGAAGAAGTATAGCCATAATCCTTGAGCCAATAAGCCATACTCTCACAGGTTGTTTTGTGAAGAATGCTGCGATACGGATACTCTCCCGTTCCAAAATAAGCGGTATTCATTCCGGTGATCATCTCAAATTCTGTATTGATCGTACCGGCTCCATAGACCGGCACTGTCACATAGCCATGGGTGGTCTCCTTTTGTAAAGCATGAAGATTCGACAAAGGATCTGCAGATAAGGAAATATCCTTCACGTCTGTAATATCAAAAAAAGATTCCAGCTGGATAAAAATAATATTCGGTGTCTTTGCCTCTTCCTCTTCCGAGGAAGTGATTTTATCCAGTTTCTTATCCATTTTTTTTACAAGCTTTCCAACACGATTCCTGGTATAATCGATGGGACGATCGATTCCCGTATCGATGGCTGTAACACAGAAACCATAGGCTACACCATAATCTTCATAGCCGGCAATCAGATTATCAAATTTAGAGATCAATAAGCCTCTTCCGACACCAAGATAAGTGACCAAAGAGAAAAATAAGAGCAAAGCCACTACTAAAAAAATATTCGTCTGAAAATGAAAAGACTTTCTCGCATCCGGACAATACAAAAAGAGAGTGACCAGAGCAGCAATCATCCCGATGACCAGGAGAATCATTCCAATAATCTGAAAGGTCGTAAAATAATTATATAAGACCGGTATCGTTGATTTCGCAATCGTGAGATCTACTGCAGTAAATGGTGTGTTTCTGCTATTAAGGATAACACCATTCACCAGACCAACCATGAACCAGCATAGAAAAGTCAAACCAAATGCAAAATATTTTTTCTTCACAAGAAAAACGATGGATAAGGTAACAAAAATAATCAAAACATTATATAAAAAGATGAAGGTCCGATCCTGCATGAAAGAAATCAGACCCGTCATGGATTTTCGTTCCATCCATTCTAAAAATAGTTCCAGGAAGAATGCAGATATGATATTCAGAAATAGAACCTTACGGTTCGATGGATTCCATATTTTACTCCACATCTTATCCCTCCTATCTCCATACAAAAAGGCAAAAGGCCTTTATTTTATACTTACTTATTGTTGGGAAATCCTATTTTAACCTTAATGGAATCCCACTGATGGACATATAAACCTCATCACTTAGAGAAGCCAGAAGCTGATTTGCTTTTCCGGCCATGTCTGTAAAAATTCGTCCGAGACGATAGGCAGAAACCATGGACATACCAAGTTCATTGGTAACAAGAATGAGATTTTTATTCCCATCTCTGGCACCCTTGATCACATTTCCCAATTCCTTCATGACATCTGCTTCGATATCTGCAATCTCTTCTTTGGATATATGATCAAAATCTCTGTCTTCTTCGAAAAGAATATTCGTGATCAAGACCGTAATACAATCCAAAAGAATCGTGTCTTTTTCCGTCTCACGAATCACATCCCCCAGATCCCGATATCCTTCATAAGTTCCCCATTCAGAATCTCTTCTCTCCTGATGAATGCGGATCCGCTCCTTCATATCTTCGTCGGTAGGAATCGCAGTGGCGATATAGAGAACACTTCTCTTTCCGTATTCTGTCGCCTTCTCTTCTGCAAGTACACTCTTTCCACTACGACTTCCTCCGGTAACCATAATTACTTTTGACATTCGTAACTCCTCCCCCAACTTCGATCTTATTTCACGGAATTTGTCTGCCTCAATGCTCCTTATAAACCCATTCCTTTTTTCTTCTCTACTCCCAGATATTCCCGTTCAGCGGAGAAAATATAACGAATGGTAAAAAATGCTCCCACAACCAATACAAGAGTATCACTGATCAGATAGCCCAGACAAACGTTCACGCTGGCCAGTAAAGCAAATAATGCTCTGGCATAAACCGCAAAAACAAAAGCAATCCCAAGGGTAACTCTGCGTCCTGCTCCATCATGGACTCCACTTCTGCAAAGCAAAGCAAAAAATAAGGCAGACACAAGATAGCCCCCGATTTTAAGAAGATACATTAAGAAGAAGGTTATCCCGATTGAAATTTTTATCATAGGCAAAAGCTCCGCCAGACCCTGATTATTTATGGTATAATTCAATTCGGAAAATACCACTTCATAGGTCATTCCGGAATGATTGAAGATCATGTTATTTTTAGAAATTAAAAACTCTTCCACATATTGATCATCCAAATCTTCCTCGGAGTATGTCTCCTCATCGGTATCTACCTTTACATGAATGGCATTCGATAATACGATGTCCATGGGACTTTCCATATTCATCACACCATGATCCAATGAAAATGCCGGGATTCCATTGGTGACCAGATTCTCCAGACCTCCCACACTGACATCCCAGGCGCCAAATGGAATGATATATTCCAAAACGACAATCAATGCCGGAATCAATAAGATAAATCCGATCAAACAAATTTTTTTCAAAGGCAAAATTTTTTTATATTCTGACGGATGAAAAAAAGCAATCGGAATCTGATCAAAAAAACCATATTTCACATTTTCTTCCATATATCCTCCTATCTGTTATATTATGATCCATATCCGGTCAAATGCTAGTGATTACGATAAATGATCGAGGCAGCAATGCGGTCTGCAGTATCTGCATCCACAAGGATCTCAATCAGTTTTAAAGCAAATGGAATGGCCGTTCCCAAACCGCGGCTTGTAACCAGATTCCCATCTACTACTACTTCCTCCTCCAGATAAGAGGCGCAATCATCTTCTGTTAGCTTTCCAGGATAGCTTGTTGCTTTTCTTCCCTTTAAAAAACCATAAGAAGCAAATACAGACGGTGCTGCACAGATGGCTGCAAGCCAACGACCCGCTTCCTGCTGTTTTAAGAGCAATGCTCCCAGCTGCTTATGTTCCATAAGATGAAGCGTACCTGGCATACCACCCGGAAGAACCAACATATCTGCTTCCTCTTTGATGTCTTCGATCAACAAATCTGTATCAATACAAATTCCATGAGAACCACTCACTTTACTTCTACCCGTGACCGATACCATACTTAATGCTACTCCTGCACGACGAAGCAGATCCACGACCGTCAAACCTTCGATTTCTTCAAAACCATCTGCAAAAAATACGTAAACCATAATGACTCCTTTATATTTGCTCCTGTTTATATTTACTCATACATTCTATTCTCGTATCATTTTATCGCAATTATTTTGCTGAATCAAGGGAGTACATATTTTTTTCACGAATTTATGGTTTTCCACACTTTTCACATTTCATAAAATGGTGTATCTTTGAGATGATACGGTCTATGAACAGATTTCATCTATTTACGAATTAGCAATAGGAGTATGCATATGGAAATCGAGCGTAAATTTTTAATTAAGGAACTGCCCCAACACTTGGAAGAATATCCCCATGATGAATTATGTCAAGCTTACATCAGCACAAATCCGGTCATACGTGTCCGCCAAAAAAATGATTCCTATATTCTAACGATTAAGTCCGGCGGAATGATGGCAAGACAGGAAATGGAGATGCCCATCGAAGCAGAAGCTTTTCATCGTCTGAAGGAAAAAAGAGAAGGAATTCTTATCCGTAAAACACGTTATAAGATTCCTACGACGAATGACTTAACCATCGAGCTTGACTTATTTCATGATGTCTACGAAGGTTTTTGTATGGCAGAGGTAGAATTTAAGAGCATAGAAGAAGCGCAGGCTTACCAGCCTCCTGCATGGTTTGGGGAGGATGTCACTTATGATGGACGTTTTCATAATTCCAGATTATGTCAGAATTCGCTACAGGAGATTGCCGCCTTCCTCAGTTATGTCCTTTAACATTGTGAAGAAAATGCGAACTCTTTTTCTTAAGATTTCACAAATTTTTAAGAAAATTAAACTATCTTTTTTTCCTTTAATATACTATAATGAATCCGCTGTAGGCTACATCATGGCCTATACTATCATGTCCTATACTGCGATGTAAGTTACCGGAGAGTTTATATAGAAAGGAACTAAGAATGAGTGAAATAAATGAGAATACCCCAATGACAGATAGCACCACAGAAAGGGAAGCAATTTCCCCGCCTGAAGATGGGAATGTATCTGCCTCTGTCCCGGAAGATAAAAATAGACCTGCTCCTGCCCTGGAGGATGGAATGGGAGCAGCAGATTTGAAAGGAATCGATATTCCAGGAGAGAATCCTCCATCCCAAAAGAAAAAGAAAAAGATTATCATTGCTCTTATGAGCATTCTTCTTTTACTGGCTGCGGTCTATGGTGGTGGCTGTTACTATTACTCCAGCCATTTTCCTCATGCCGTAAGTGCGAATGGAAAGAATCTCGGTGAATTAACGGTGGCGGATGCCGAAAAGGTATTTACCGACGATCTTGCTTCCCACTCCATCACCATCGTGGAAAAAGAAAGAGAAGAGCTAATCGATGCCACTGCCATTGATACCGTCATCGATGTTGGCAATCAGGTGCAGGATTTATTTGATTCCCTGAATCCATACCTTTGGTTTACAAACATGACAGGAGAAAAAGACACTACACTGACCTTGAATGTGACATATGATCAGGAAAAGCTGAATCAAGTGATCGATTCCATGGAATGTTTTAAGGAGGAGAATATTGTCGCTCCTAAGAGCTGCTCCATTCAGGCTGGAGAGAAGGAGTTCGAGATTGTTCCGGAAGAACTAGGGAATACGGTTTTGAAGGATGACTTGATCCCTGCGATTGAGAATTGCCTGTCCTCATGTCAGACCACGCTTAATTTAGAAGAGGCGAATCTTTATTAGCTTCCAAAGTATTTTTCCACGGATGAAGCGGTTACAAAAGCCTTGGAAACTGCCAATACTTACACCAAGGGTACCATCACCCATGATTTTACTTATGCAACAGAAATCTTGGATTATAATACGACAAAGAAATGGATTTCCATTTCCAAGGATTTCGAGGTGAAGCTTGATAGCAGTGCCGTAGGCGACTATGTCGAGTCTCTCGGTAAAAAATATAACACTGTCGGAAGCTCCAGACCATTTACAACAGCAAATGGAGATAAGATCAAGGTTTACGACGGAGACTATGGCTGGCAGATTTCCTTTAAAAAAGAGAAAAAGCAGTTGATCGAAGATATCAAATCCGGACAAGATATCAATCGTAAACCGATTTATGCTTATACTGCTGCAGAGCAGACAGAAGAGACCGATCTCGGTGATTCTTATGTGGAGGTTAGTATATCTGCACAGGAATTATGGCTCTTTGTGGATGGAGATTGTGTTCTGAATACTTCCGTTGTCACAGGAAGACCTGGCTTTGATACCACCAAGGGTGTTTACGGCATCACTTATAAGAAGAGGGATGATACCCTGGAGGGTTATAATGCAGATGGCACCCCATATTCCTCCCATGTAGATTATTGGATGCCTTTTAATGGAAATCAGGGTCTTCATGATGCCAGCTGGCGAGAGGAAAGCGAATTTGGCGGTAATACTTATAAGACCAATGGTTCCCATGGTTGTGTCAACTGTCCGGTCTGGGCCGCTGCCGAATTATATAAATATGTCGATGAGAACTTCCCGGTAATTATCTACTAAGATCCATTTCTGAAATCTTATCAAAGCAAAACAGCCCCGTTTCATAGGAGTGTTTCATAAAAGAAAAAGCATCGTAAAAAACAACTTATGTTTTCTACGATGCTTTTTTCTTATCGCCTTACTTTAATACCGCGGCCATCTCTGCTTCCTAGTTTTAATTTCGTGAAGAATAATTCTTTTTCTTTATAGAGAATCGATGCAGTCCCATCTCCGTTTTCATGAAGATAGGCCTTAGAAATCTCATCCTCTTCTTTTAAACTCATGCCGCGCAGACCCAAGGCTGCTTTCTTCTTAGTACTGATCTCCTCCAATGGAAAACGTAGGAAATAGCCATTGGCGCTCTGGAGTATGATACATTTTCTCTTCTTTTCTTCTTGGCTCACCAGTTCCACCATGACCAGGGAATCTCCTTCCCCTAACTTGGTGGAAGCAACGGATTTCTTTGATACCATATACTCACTTGCATTGACAAATTTCACCATGGACTTCTTCGTCACGATCAATAACTCTTTTTGCTGCAGGTCAGAAAATGGAATAATTTTCAAAATATTCTGGTGGGTATGGTCGTAATTACTGACGTTATCCAATGGTAGTCCCTTATCCCTTAATCTTCCTGCCGGAAGATCCATCACTTTAATTTGATGCATCATACCATCATGGGTAAAAAGACATAGCTTATCGGTGTTCATACAAGGAACAATATATTTGTATTCCTTCTTTACCGTTTCTTCATTCGGTCAAAGGTGTTCTGATCCAAGGTCTTACCATAGCCAAAACGGTCCATCACAAAGACAATCTCTTTTTCTTCCACCGGTGCTTCCACAAAAACAGCGGCGGCCGCATTGGTCAGCTCGGTTTTCCGTTGGAAACCATATTCTTTCTTAATCTTAAGAAGATCCTTTTTCATAACTTTTTTCATTTCCCTGGGATCGTCTAAGATCTTCTGATAAGAAGATATTTCATGTAAAAGCTTGGCATATTCTTCCTGCAAAGCCATGATTTCCAGACCGATCAGACGATAAAGTCTCATTTCCAGAATAGCCGTCGCCTGTTTTTCTGTAAAATGAAGTTTCGCCGCCTGCTTCTTTGACTTTTGTGTACGGAAGGAAATCGCTTCCACCTTTCCCTCCGTAAGACAAGCCTTGGCGTCCTTTATATTACTGCTGCCACGTAAAATCTCGATGATCAGATCGATCACATTACATGCTTCGATCAATCCCTCTTTGATCTCTTTTTGCTCCAGAGCTTTTTCCAAAAGCGTTGTATACTTTCGACGCATAATTTCGTAATGGAAATTGGTATGATGCTGTAAGACTTCTTTCAGACTAAGCTGTTCCGGTCTGCCATCTACGATGGCAAGCATATTAAGGCCAAAGGTATCCTCCAAGCGTGTTTTTTTATAAAGAAGATTCTTAAGACGTTCTACATCTGCATTCTTCTTTAATTCCAAAACAATTCGGATTCCTTCTTTGGAAGATTCATTGGAAATATCCACGATGTCTGATGTTTTCTTGCTTTCGATCAAAGCGACCACATCGGAGATAAACTTACCGATGTTAGCGCCAATCATAGTATATGGAATCTCGGAAATTACTAACTTATCCCTTCCATTTTTCTTCTTGGCCGCTTCCACTTCCACTTTACCACGAAGCTTTATCTTTCCACTTCCTGTCTCATAGATTGAAAGAAGGTCTGCCTGATTCACCACAAGGCCACCCGTTGGAAAATCCGGTCCCTTGATATATTTCATCAGTTCTTCCACCGTAATCTCTTCATGGTCCATGTAAGCAATCATTCCATCGATTACTTCCCCAAGATTATGTGGGGGAATATTGGTTGTCATACCTACCGCAATGCCTTCTGCTCCATTGATCAGCAGATTGGGAATCCTGACAGGCAGGACCACCGGCTCTTTTTCTGTCTCGTCAAAATTCGGTTGAAAATTAACGATATTTTTATCCATATCGGCTAGATAAACATCCTGCGTAAACTTCTGCAGTTTCGCCTCCGTGTAACGCATAGCCGCTGCTCCATCGCCCTCAATGGATCCAAAATTACCATGACCATCAACGAGAGGCATTCCTTTCTTAAATTCCTGTTCCATGACAACCAGGGCATCATAAATGGAACTATCTCCGTGAGGATGATATTTACCCATGGTATCACCAACGATACGAGCGGACTTACGGTGTGGCCGATCGGAACGAAGTCCTAACTCCTGCATGGCATATAATACTCTTCTTTGCACTGGTTTTAATCCATCTCTGACATCCGGCAGGGCTCTTTGACATATGACACTCATGGCATAATCAATGTAAGATTTCTGCATGATATCAGAAAATTCTGACTTTATAATCTGTTCTGCCATTCTATTCCTCTGTTTCTAAAATGTTTTGCCTGGATTCACATATCCTCATGATAATATCAGATGTAAATCGCAGGAAGATTCTGCAGCTTCCAATCCCTATAACTATAAATCTGATTTTTTCTTTCGATACTTACTGTGAGTAATCCGATCTTTTCTTTCGATACTTACTGTGAGTAATCCAATCTTCTCTTTCGATACTTACTGTGAGTAATCCGAACATCTCGTTCGATACTTACTGTGATTAATCAGATCTTCTCTTTCGATACTCAGTGATAATGATCCAGAT
>R25__coassemble_1109_pt1 | contig 14147 bp, 10 predicted proteins | sample R25__metabat2_low_PE_006 | metagenome-assembled genome bin R25 | reverse complement strand
AAAGAAATCGCTGCTTATATCCATGAGGGAGCCAGCGCATTTCTTATGGCAGAGTACAAAATCCTGGTTGTCTTTGTCATCGTTTTATTTTTCCTGATTGGTTTTGGAATCGGAAACTGGATCACAGCAGTATGTTTTCTGGTTGGTGCTGTTTTCTCCACGATCGCAGGTTATATCGGAATGAATGTTGCAACGAAGGCGAATGTCCGCACTGCCGCTGCTGCCAAGGATTCCGGTATGAATAAGGCATTATCGGTTGCTTTTTCCGGTGGTGCTGTTATGGGTATGTGTGTGGTTGGTTTTGGTCTCTTTGGTGCCAGCATCATCTATATTATCACTAAGAATCCTGATGTTCTGTCCGGCTTCTCTTTAGGCGCTTCCTCCATTGCATTATTTGCCAGAGTTGGTGGAGGTATCTATACAAAGGCTGCTGACGTTGGAGCCGATCTGGTTGGTAAAGTAGAAGCTGGTATTCCTGAAGATGATCCACGTAATCCTGCCACCATCGCAGATAATGTGGGAGATAATGTGGGTGACGTTGCCGGTATGGGCGCCGACTTATTTGAATCCTACGTTGGTTCTTTAGTATCGGCAATCACCTTAGGCGTTGCAGTTGCAGATCTTGCTGGTGCTGTTTTCCCTTTGGTCATCGCTGCATTGGGTATCGCCGCTTCAATCATAGGTTCCTTCTTTGTACGTGGTGACGAAAATTCCAGTCCGCATAAAGCCTTAAAATACGGCAGTTACTCTTCGAGCGCCATCGTCGTTATTGGCGTATTGATTTTAAGCAAGGTATTCTTCGGAGATTTTAATAAGGCCATCGCCATCATCTTTGGTTTGATCGTCGGATTATTAATTGGTATCATCACAGAAATCTATACATCCGGTGATTATCGTTTTGTAAAGAAGATTGCCACACAGTCTGAAACCGGTCCGGCTACAACAGTCATCAGTGGTATCGCTGTTGGTATGCAGTCCACTGCTATTCCGATTTTATTAATTGCCATCGGAATTATCGGAGCCTATCGATTTGCCGGTCTTTATGGTATCGCTCTTGCTGCGGTTGGTATGCTTTCTACAACCGGTATTACCGTTGCCGTTGATGCCTATGGCCCAATTGCAGATAATGCAGGTGGTATCGCAGAAATGTCCGGTCTTCCACACAGCGTTCGTAAAATCACAGATAAGTTAGATGCTGTTGGTAATACTACCGCTGCGATGGGAAAAGGATTTGCCATCGGTTCTGCCGCATTGACTGCTCTCGCCTTATTTGTATCTTATGCCCAGGCAGTAAATCTTTTTGAAAGTGGTATCGATCTTCTGGATTATAAGGTTATCGTCGGTCTGTTTATCGGTGGTATGCTTCCTTTCCTCTTCTCTGCATTTACCATGGACTCCGTATCAAAGGCTGCTTATAAAATGATCGAAGAAGTTCGTAGACAGTTCAGAACGATTGATGGTATATTAGAAGGGACAGCAAAACCTGATTACACGAAATGTGTTGCCATCTCTACACAGGCTTCCTTGAAAGAAATGATGCTTCCTGGTATTATGGCGGTTGTTGCACCATTGCTGGTTGGTCTTCTCTTAGGGCCGGATGCTCTTGGTGGATTATTGGCTGGCTCTCTGGTTACCGGTGTTATGCTGGCGATCTTCATGTCGAATTCCGGTGGTGCCTGGGATAATGCCAAAAAATATATCGAGGATGGAAATCATGGTGGCAAGGGCTCCGATGCCCATCATGCTGCAGTTGTAGGTGATACGGTAGGTGATCCATTTAAGGATACATCCGGACCATCCATCAATATTCTGATCAAGCTTATGACGGTAGTATCCCTTGTATTTGCTCCATTATTTTTAAGCTTTGGCGGATTATTCTAATCCGTCAGGGGAATGAGAATCAATCAATCCAATCCTATCTGTGGAAAATGAATGCTGTATCAAGGATATTAGCGTAACAATTTTTAAGAACCTTACATATATGTCAGGAGAATTTTATGGAAAATTATAATGTAAATGAAAAATATGAAAAAGATTTCGATTTTATTGTAGATCGTGCAATTGCCCTAAAGAAGCCGGTCCGGGTTGCACTGGCTGCAGCAGATGCAGAAAATATGTTGCTCGGATTATTTGACGCACAAACCATGGGATTTGCTTATCCGGTCTTAATCGGGGAAGGAAAGAAAATCCTCCCAATATTAGAAAGACTTGGCTTGGCAGACCGTGATTATGAGCTTCATGATATCGACAGCTCTACCAACCCGGTACAGTATGCCATCGATATGATCATTGCCGGCAGCGCAGAAGTTCTCATGAGAGGAAATAGCCAGACGCGCGACTTCCTTCTTCCTGTCTTAAATAAGTCCAATCATCTGGTAGAACGTAAATTATTGACCCATGTTGTTATGTGCAAGATCCCGGATTGTGAAAAAATTCTTTCCATTTCTGACGTTACCATCGTTGTCAATCCATCTCCGGATCAGAAGAAAGAAATCATTCGTAATATGACCGATTGTCTGAATGTTTTCGGAATCGAGAAGCCAAATATTGCGATCCTCTCCTTAGTAGAAAAGCCAAGTTTTCATATGAAAGATTCTGTGGAAGCGCAGACTCTGGTTCGTGATCATAAGGAAGAACCATTTGCCAATTGTAATCTGGTTGGTCCGATTCCTTATGACCTCATTATCAGTAAAGAAGCTGCCCGATTAAAAGGATATGATTGCCCATATTGTGGTGAATTCGATGGTATCGTTATGCCGGATCTTATGTCCGGTAACCTCTTGGTAAAAGCTCTGAAGATGACATCCAGAGCCAACAGCTGTGGTATTATCGTTGGTGCGAAGATTCCAATCGCTATCACATCCCGAAGCGATTCCAGAGAGCAGGCTTTCCTTTCTCTCGCATCCTGTGCAGTATTGGCACAAGGTAAGAAATATAGAAATATCTAAAGAAAGAAAGTGCCGTCCATCTTACAGCTCGAATCATAGATGTAAGATGACGGCACTTTTTTAAGTGCTATCCAGCTCAGATAAAGTTCTATCCAACTCAGATAATCCTGTAATATAGCGAAACATTTCCTTTTTTTAATCGCAGCGATTTTATTCCGCCCAGGTACCATTTCGGAATACCGGAACCTCTGTTCCATCCTGACGGATACCGGTAATATCAAGATCCTCGGAACCAATCATAAAGTCAACGTGAATCAAAGAATCATTGATTCCTTTTTCGTATAACTCCTCTTCTGTCATATCGATAAATCCATCGATTACTTCCCCAAATCCTCTGCCCACTGCAACATGGCAACAAGCATTTTCATCAAATAAGGTGTTAAAGAACATAAGACCGGAGCGGTTGATTGGAGACTCCTTTGGTACCAGAGCAACCTCACCCAACATAGAAGAGCCTTCATCGATCGCAAACATCTTCTTTAAAGTATCCTCTCCTACCTTAGCATGGCAATCACATACCTTGCCATCCTTAAAATCCACCACGAATTCGTCAATAAGCTGACCGGACCATGATAAGGCTTTCGTCGATACCAAACGTCCTTCACAGCGGCCTCTCATTGGAGTAGTGAATACTTCTTCTGTAGGAAGATTTGGAACAAAGTATAATTCCTTGATATGATTAAACTCTTTGGCTCCGGCAAATTTCGCTCCAGGAATTAATTCCACCTTAAAATCCGTTCCATTGGAGCTCTTGTAACGAAGTTCTTTGAAATTCTGTTCTGTCAGCCAAATACCCTTTGCTGTCATCAGATCGGTATGCGCTTTCCACTCTTCCACAATATCCGTATCTTTATTCAGATAGACACAATCAAAAATCGCATTCCATAATTTTTCCACGGCCACTTCCGTTTCTTCCCCCGGAAATACCTTCTTAGCCCATGCCGGAGATGCAGCTGCTACAATCAGCCACTGATGCTTTCCATCGATCATATTACGATACTTTTTAAGGATATGATTTCTCATTTTTGTGACAGTAGAGATTTTATCCGCGGAGATTCCATTTAATTCATCAGGGTCGGAAGACTCGATAAAGATACGTACCGGATAATCCTCCGTCATCTGACGGGTACGCTCCTCTTCCCACGCTTGAACAGTTCCTAATTCTTCGGCAGTAGCATAGGTATAATCCAGCTTATTGATCGGTCCGCACATCCAATTCATCTCTACACGCGCCGCACCAGCCTTATAACATTCCTCCACCACCATCGTGGCTAACATTGCTTGCTCTACATCCGCATGTAAGCGAACTTTTTGACCTTCTTGCACATTCGCTCCCACTCTTACGATCAAACGCGCATATTTTTCAAACATTTTCTTATCCATAGAAATACACCTGCCCTTTCTCTTTTAGACTGCAGCCAACCAACAAAAACTTATCGCATCATTATTGTTAACAATAAACAATATATTTTTAGTGAAAAAGAAAAGCCATCGCAGGCTTTTCTTCATAAAATTAGTTTAGACTAAGTTATTATACACGATAGAGCATTGAATTGCAAATATTCTTAAGACGCTTTAAAAAATTCCTGTTTCTGTCTCCGGAATAATGTGAAGTATATCTTTGGGGATAAAACCTGCCATATCTTCCGGAATCCGTGAGATCAGTTCCATTTCTTCCAAATGGTAGGGATGAAGAAATCGAAGCTTCCAGGCATGGAGCGCTGTCCGCTCGATTCTTTTTTCCACACTGCCATGACCATAAATCGAATCTCCCAACAAAGGATGTCCAATGGATGCCATATGAAAACGAATCTGATGCATTCGCCCGGTTTCGAGCCATAAAAGAAGTAAAGAATCATCATGAGATTCTGCGATGACTTCATAATGAGTCACGGCAAATAAACCACTTTCACCGGTCATGGGACTCCTCATCTTAATCTTGAAACCATCCTTCTCATCTCGATATTCCACCATGGGATGCGTGATCACACCTATTTTTTCTTTCATCTTTCCCTCTACCAGGGCCAGATATTCCTTACGAATATGGCCTTGCTTTCGAAAATGAATCATCCGATCCTTGGTTACACTATTTTTTGCAATTCCCACAATACCGGAGGTATCCTTATCCAATCTGCCGATCAAATGAATGCCCGAATCCAATTGCTTCTTTCTTTCATAATAAGAAGCAAGACCATTGGCCAGGCTATCCTTACTATGGCCCATGGATGGATGAGAAACTATACCGGAGGGCTTCTCTAAAAAAATGAGATTTTCATCCTCATATAAGATGGATAAATCCATCGGGGTTGCCGCTATATGGCTTTCTTCCATCGAATCATTTAATAAGATTTGTAATTTTTGTCCTTGTCTGACTCTTTGACGCACCGTCACACGGATCCCATCCAAAAGAATTCCCTTCTCTTCCCATTTTACAGAACGTATCTTATGGGTACTTAATTTTAATTCTCCTCTTAAAATGGATAAAACTTCTCGCCCATGGTCCTGTGTTTTTATGACATAATCCAAATAATGCATATTTTAAGACTCCCCATCAGATAAAAAACTTCCATGCGACTTTTATCGCTCCACAAGGGATGATACGCTTTCATAAGCGCTTTGCCCCTTCCGCATCGCAGGGTGCAAGACACATAGTTCCGTGCGAAAGCTCTGTTGCACCATAAAAGCTTACCTCCAGAAATTCTGCCTCTTCAAGTAACCTTTCTCTTACCTTAGAAGATGTAATCTGTTCCGATCCTGCTAATCTTCGAAGATAGGCTCCCGGACTTTCTTCCGGCTGACGCGGGATATGATATTTCCTTCCCAATGCTTCTGCACGAAGCAAAACAGATCCGGCCTGATCAGGTGCTGTCAGCAGCTTCCATCGCAGAAAAAGACGAAAACGGAGACGATGCCAGATTATTTTAATCTGTTGCCAGAAGGAAGCCTTCTTACGTATAACTTTCTCCTCCTTCCATCCACCCAGTCTTTCCTCTTTTAAAATATATTTTCGAAATTTTTTCCAGAGTAAGAAAATCAAAGCACCCATCATCAGAACAAGAGCTATGAAAAAAATCCATTGGAATATACCAGGCGTTTCTAATTCCATTTGTGCAGATTGGACCGTATTTTTTGAAATCGGATCTGCAAAATTCATACTCCCACTTCCATCAATGTCAGGAAATAAATTCAAGAAAAAAACGATGCCTTGGGTGAGCATATTTAAAGTAAGAAGAAGCAATTGACTGATCTTACCAACCATCCATTTTAAATAGATTCTACCAGATTCTGAGCATGCCAAAACAAAGGCAATCCCCGCAAGGAAAAGCAGGCCAAGCATACAAGCCAAAAGAAGAATCCCCTGCCAGGCCGATCCATTTGCCTTTCCGGACATGTGAACAGATGAAGTTCTGGAGAAAATCAAAGCACATAAATTGAAAAGGATTGCCAACATCATATAGGCCTTTCCAGAGAAATCCGGTGCCACATGACTTTCTTGTAGAAACAAAATCACACCGAAAAGAAGAACCATAAGCTCCAATTGCATCAATATCTGATTGGATTTCAAGCCATTACGACTGATTTCCTCCATGGCTATTATGGTAACTCCGATCAGAAGACTGGCAATCAAATGTGGGAGAAATCCATCTACCTTCATAAAGAAAAGATTCATGGAAATCAAGCAGAACAGTGCAAAAATCAAGCTAGCGAAAAGAAACTTCTGCACCGTGATTCCCCTTTTCAGCAAAAGAAGCTGAAAAAGATATAATCCAAACATCCATAAAATCCAAGGAAGCATACCAATCTCCATCACTCGTCCTGTCTGAAAATAAGATAATAAGACAAAAATCATTTCAAAACCTGCAATATAAGAAAAGATTGTGGAAAGGCCAAGCCATTTTCTATGATCCATCGTCTACCTCCTAATCATATACTATCATTCTGAAAAAGCTTTTTATAAAGTATGGATCATCAAATCCGAAATTTTTAACATAGGATATCCATATGATTCTTTTCCATCCTCATTACATAAAAGGGTAAAATTCCTGTCAGAAAGAATCGGGAGCAGATTCTTACAAGTCACTTTTTCCGGGCTGCTTGCCAGAAGATAAATTCTTCCCAGTGCAGATTTCTTCGCCAGTAATTCATCACGATTAAAAAAGGCATATTCGCCATGATAATCAATCTCCGCCAGTTTACTTAGAAGGGGAGTCACACCAGTCTGCAAAGAATCCGGCAATATCATACTTCCCAAAAGTTCCTTCCCAATGGATCGGCTTCTTGCCGTACGTTTCTGTGACTGGGTAAAACGGGTGACATCCAGAATATAAGGCTTTTGTTCCGGCAGCCATAGTCCACAATTCATATCCTCTTCCTGCAAAGCGACAAAAAGAGAGCCTAAAAAGCTTAACATATCTTCTAATTTCTCCTTCTGCCATGTCACAGCATCTGCGATGGCAAGTGCTTGCCGGTCTATCATCTGGTAGGATGCCAGATCCAGAATAAAAAAGGAGGCTTTGGGCTGTATTAATTCATAAACATTGGTTCTTAGTTCCTGCCTTCTGGCATAGATTCTCCAATTAATCTTCTTAAAGGAATCTGTGGTCTGATAATCTCTGATGCTTTTCAATAAAGTCAGATCTTCATAATTTCCTCTGCTTCCGGCATCCGCTTCATAGATCTGTTTTAAAAAATAATCCGTTTTCACCGGGCGAAGCTCCGGATATATGTGAAATAAAGAAGGATTCCTTAAGGGCATCCTTTTTTCAAAAACACCAAGTCCAAAGCCGTCTCCTGACTCTAAGAAAACTTCGTCAAGGTTATAGACACCCCTATGTATTGTTTCAAAATAAGTGGGATATTCCAAGGTCGTACCTGAAAAAATCCAGGAAAATGTAAAACAAAATCCATCTTCTGAACGAACGGGGCAGCCTTCCCCTTCTTTCAATCGGACATTCAGCCACACTAAAGGCAGTAATTTCTGATTCTTCAGCTGGATTCTTATGGGAATCTTTCTGCCGGGATAATCTCCACAATCCGCAGAAAGTACTTCAATCTCTATCTTTTTTAAAGCATATCTCCCCCATATGGCAGTGAAGCCTGCCATACACATGAGAAAAAAGAAAAAAACAGTTAAAGAAAAAAGAGCAAAATAGGCACTGACAAGTATCAAAAAGAAAAAGACCAGAACAGCCCAGGGACTTGCAAATGCGCTGGATAAATTTTTCTTATTTTTCACGGAAATAAATCCTCCTTAAGTGGAGGAACCGGACATTCTGAAATAATATGTTTCACAAAAATATCCTCACTTTCTCCTCGATACTTTGCCTCATTTGTCAAGGAAATCCTATGTGTTAAGATAGCGGGAAGAATGGTCTTGATATCCTCCGGGATCACATAATCCCTTCCCTGCATATAGGCCCAGGCTTTCCCACCTTGATATAGGGAACGAGAGGCACGCGGACTCGCCCCTTGCTTTAACATCTTATGCCCCCTGGTTTTATGCACTAAGGATACTATATATGTCTTGACATGTTCACTGACATAAACCCCTTCTACCTCTTTTTTCATCTCCATGATTCGTTCCGGTGATACGATCCGCTGAAGATTCTCATAAGGAGTACGATCTCCCAGACGGCTTAACATAAGAACTTCTTCTGCCTCAGAAGGATAGCCCAAGGACAAGCGGACAAAAAAACGATCCATCTGCGCAGCCGGAAGACGGAAGGTACTCTCGCTTTCTACCGGATTCTGCGTTGCCATAACCAGGAAAGGCTCCGGTAATTTTCTGGAAATACCATCGATGGTTACCTGTCTTTCCTCCATTGCTTCCAAAAGAGCCGACTGCGTTCTTGGAATGGCACGATTAATCTCATCGGCCAACAGAATATTGGTCTGCACCGGACCCTGCATCAATTGGAAATCTCCCAGCTTCTGATTATATATATTCATACCGATAATATCCGATGGTAATAAATCGGGAGTAAATTGTATTCTTCGAAAATCGCACCCCAGGACGATGGATAAGGTCCGTACCAAGGTGGTCTTTCCACTTCCCGGAAGATCATCCAATAGGATGTGTCCTCCCGATAAAATAGACATCATCATAAAGGAAAGCTGTTCCCTTTTTCCAATGATAATTTTCTCTGTTTCATCGATACAAGCCTGAACAAAGGCCTGATTCTTCCATTTTGTCATCTCTACATTTTCCTTTCCTAAGTCTAACTTCCTTCCTGTGAAATCCCTTTCAAAAAATCTCAGGATCTACTCTCTTGCATCAAGTATGTTTTCCATTGGAACAATTCCGGAAGTTCTTCTGACAGCGATCTCAGTCATCAAATAAGGACTGTATCACTACCTTCTCTCTCTCTTTTGTCGTTAAGACCAGCCAATATCCTTCCTCCGGAAATGAGATTTCCTCCTGATAGACTCCTTCCACTCCCAGTCCGTCCTCCTTCACTACCGAAAAATAAGACAAGCCCTTCCTTAATCCCATACCAGTATACTTAAGATAACTCTCATTATAAGCCCATAGGCGGAAAAACAGCTCTCGATTTTTTTCCTGCAGCCAGGCAATCTCATCAGGATGAAAAAATCTTTTGGCGATTTTTTCTGTCCTGGCCTGATTTTCCTTCTGCAGATCCAATCCATTTTCCGTAAGTCCATAAGCACATGCCCACCATTTTCCACTATGAGAAGTGTTATGATAAATCTGTGGATATTCCTTAAAATAAGGCTTGGCATATTTTTCGTCCCTGCTGATACATGGATCTACATTCTTTGATCTGAGTCCTGTCTCTTTCAGATACTTTTCCAGCCCTTTTCTGGTTAAGGCATGGGATTCCTTCTCATCATTAATCAGATGATAATAAATATAAGTTTTATTCATATAAATATACCTATGTTATTTGCCTTGCTTCGCAAGATATGATACGCCATAACACCTATTTCTCCCTCAAATTCCATACCTTTTAAATATAGCACATAATGTCCTCATCGATAATACTTTATTGACTTTTCCGACAAATGAATCTATAATGATGGAAGCAAAATCATTTATTTTTGCCTTATATAAAAGGGGAGCTGTAGAAAACGGCTGAGAGGAGATTTTGAATCTCGACCCATAACCTGATTTGGATAATGCCAACGTAGGGACCAGATATCATTTTCATGAATTTATTGAAGCAGATAGAAAATCCCTTTTATCTGCTTTTTTTTCGTCCAATCGCATGTCACAAATCTCATCACAAAGAATATGGAGGATACAATTATGCTTGGAACATGTATTGATCAAGTAAGAAAAACATTACCATTGGTACACAACATTACCAACTATGTTACGGTAAATGATGTTGCCAACGTACTTTTAGCTTGTGGTGGTAGCCCGATCATGTCCGACGAACCGGATGATGTTGCTGATATCACATCTATCTGTGGTGGATTAAATATCAACATCGGAACCTTAAATAAAAACAGTATCGAAGGTATGTTTATTGCCGGTAAAAAAGCAAATGAATTACATCATATCGTTCTTCTTGACCCGGTTGGTGCCGGTGCCAGCGCACTTCGTACCAATACTGCTGTAAAGATTATGGATGAAATCAAATGCGACGTCATTCGTGGTAATATTTCTGAAATCAAAACATTGGCACTTGGCAGCGGAACCACCAAAGGTGTGGATGCGGACGTAGCCGATGCAGTCACAGAAGAGAATCTGTCACAAATGGTGACATTTACCAAGGACTTTGCGAAGAAAGCAAATGCCATCATTGCCATCACAGGAGCGATTGATTTAGTTGCAGATGCCAACAGCTGTTATGTCATTCGTAATGGCCGTCCGGAAATGGGCAAAATCACTGGTACCGGATGTCAGTTGTCCGGCATGATGACAGCCTTCCTTGTTGCGAACCCTGACAATAAGCTGGCCGCTGCAGCTGCAGCAGTTTGTACCATGGGACTTGCAGGTGAGATTGGTTGGAGCCGCATGCAGGAAGGTGATGGTAATTCCACATATCGTAATCGAATCATCGATGCCATCTATAACATGGATGGTGCCACATTAGACAAAGGAGCAAACTATGAATTGTACTAAAGAAAGCCTTTTATTGTATGCGATCACAGACCGTACATGGTTAGGCGAGCAGACACTTTATGAACAGGTCGAAGAAGCTTTGGAAGGTGGCGCAACCTTCATGCAGCTTCGTGAAAAGACACTCGATGATGAGACCTTCTTAAAAGAAGCCATCGAGATTAAAGAATTATGCAAGCGTTATAATGTACCATTTGTTATCAATGATAATGTAGAAATTGCGATAAAGATGGGAGCAGATGGTGTTCATGTCGGACAAAGCGACATGGAAGCCGGTAATGTCCGTGAATTATTAGGACCGGATAAGATCATCGGTGTTTCTACCCAGACGGTAGAACAGGCCCTCCTGGCCCAGGAACGTGGTGCAGATTATCTTGGTGTCGGCGCTGTCTTCCCAACAGGCAGCAAGGATGATGCAGATGATGTCACCCATGAGACTTTAAAAGCCATCTGCCAGGCAGTGGATATCCCTGTGGTAGCCATCGGTGGAATCAGTAAGAATAATGTCTTAGAGCTTGCCGGTAATGGCATTGCAGGTATTTCTGTGATCAGTGCGATCTTTGCGCAAAAAGACATCAAAACAGCGACAAAGGAATTAAAGGATCTCACAATCGAGATGCTACAAAAGAAATGATAGTTCGGTCCTGCATCTTGCAGGAGGAAGCCTTAGATAGAATGGAGGCAATTATGAAAACAGCATTAACAATCGCAGGAAGTGATTCCAGTGGCGGTGCAGGAATTCAGGCAGATATTAAGACCATGACCATGAATGGTGTCTATGCAATGAGTGCCATTACTGCTTTGACCGCTCAGAATACCACCGGAGTTAGCGGAATCAGCGAAGTAAGTCCGGAATTTTTAGCGCAGCAGTTAGATGCGATCTTTACTGATATCAGACCAGATGCCGTAAAGATTGGTATGGTTTCTTCCAATGGTCTGATTGACGTCATCTCCTTAAAATTAAAGGAATACCAGGCAGAGAATATCGTCGTAGATCCTGTTATGGTTGCAACCAGCGGAGCGAAATTAATCTCTGACGATGCCATTGAAACATTAAAAGAGAAATTATTCCCACTGGCTTCTGTTTTAACGCCAAACATCCCGGAGGCAGAGGTACTTTCCGGTATGTCCATCCATAATGAAGACGAAATGATCCAGGCAGCCGGAATTATCAGTGAAAATTACCACTGTGCCTGCCTGTGTAAGGGGGGACACCAGATCAATGATGCCAATGATCTGCTCTACCGTGACGGTGATTATCGTTGGTTCAAGGGAAAACGTATTGATAATCCGAATACCCATGGTACCGGCTGCACTTTATCAAGTGCGATTGCTTCGAACATGGCAAAGGGTTATGATCTGGATACTTCCGTCAGACGTGCCAAGGAATATATCTCCGGCGCACTGGCTGCTATGCTTGATCTGGGAAAGGGAAGCGGACCGATGCAGCATAACTTCAATCTTACCGGTGAATATAGTAAATAGAAGCAGAATACTACGCTTATAAAGCAAGAATACCGTCTGTTCACAGAATTTTCGTGATCAGACGGTATTTTTCTTCCCGGAAGAACCGCTTATGCGCCGGCGATCTACATCTTATGTAAAAAGTGAATCACTTACAATATTATTCACCCAGATCTCTGATTTCATCATAAAATGGCCAATGATGGCTTTTACCAATTCGGAAGTCGTGACAATAAAAAGAATCCAACGAATATCCAAACCTGTAAAATGTGTCAGCAAAAATGCCAAAGGAATCATCAATAACCATGTATAGCTGCTATCAAATAAAAAGGTAATTCCGATTCTTCCCCCACTTCGTAAGACAAAATATGCCATATTCGCATAACTGGCAAACGGCATGGCACAAGCCTGAATGACAATAAACCAGGAAGCAAGTAATTTGATTTCTGCCTCTGTCTGATACACCTGAGGAAATAAAATGGCAAATGGTATCATAAGGATCGATACGGTTACCGTGATCAAAATTACAAAAAGCATCAGCTGGTCCACATATTTTCTGGCTTTCTGAAACTCTCCTGCCCCTAATCTGGCACCAATGATAATACCAATGGCTGCACCTAGCTGAACATAAACTACAGCAAAAAGGTTGGTGATCGTGCTAGCAATATTTCTCGCTGCCACCACATTTAAACCACGAACAGAATAACATTGAGAAACCATGGCCATACCCAGCGCCCAGAGAAATTCATTAATCACCAAAGGAAGACTCTTGAAGATAATACGGGTGATCATATCCTTTGGAATGTGGAAAAAATGCCGGAAAGCGCCAGAAAGATAAGGGTTCTGCTTAGGATGACTATGTGCCCAAAGGATTACCAGGCCTGCTTCTACGATCTTGGCAATCACGGTTGCAAGTGCAGCACCGACCACGCCCATCTGTGGAAAGCCAAACTTTCCAAAAATCAGACTATAATCCAAAAACAGATTCACGCCTATGGCCGCCATAGAACCATACATAGGAATTTTAGTTTCGCCGCACTCACGCACCACACTACAATATGCCTGACCGATGGCAAAGGGGAATAAGCTCCAAACGATCACTGACAGATATTCCTTTCCGTAAGTCAGAGTCTGGGAGGTCATCATGGCAGAATCGTCCTTTGACAAGAAAAGAGAAATCAAAGGATCTTGGAATACCGTAAATATCAAGATTCCAATAAAAACCAGGACAAACATCATAAGCAGTCGAAAACGAAAGGTATGCTTTTGTCCTTCGTAGTCTTTCTTTCCATAAAATTGTGTTCCAAAAATACTGGCCCCGGAAACTCCTCCAAAAATCGTAATATTAAATACAAAAATAAATTGATTCACGATGGATACGCCACTCATCTGCAAGGTTCCCACCTGCCCTACCATAATATTATCCAGCATACTGACAAAATTGGTAATCAGATTCTGCAGAATCATTGGTATGGCAATCCGTAATACATGTTGATAAAATTCTTTGCTCCCAATATATTTTTCTTTCCAGCGCTTCATAATATCTCCGTTCATTTCATCATTTTTACCAATGTTGCTATTGTATAATTTAGTGATAAAAATTGCAACGATACTTTCTATGAAATCTTGAAAATTCATGTTATGATATA
>R25__coassemble_1058_pt1 | contig 14557 bp, 6 predicted proteins | sample R25__metabat2_low_PE_006 | metagenome-assembled genome bin R25 | reverse complement strand
CAATGCTCATGATCATGCTCTTCGTGGTCATGGTCGTGATGGCAATGCTCATGATTATGCTCATGCACATGACCGCATTCCGGACAAACCTGGGCTGCTTCCATTAATTCCTGGGCGAAATCATTCTGTCCTTCAATGACTTCCATAAGCTGTGCTCCGGTCAGATCATCCCAAGGAGTGGTGACAATCGGAGACTTCTCATTTAATTCACGCATTAAAACGATTGCTTTCTCTAATTTCTCTTCATTGATATCCTGGGTACGGGATAAAATGATCGCAGAAGCATATTCCACCTGATTCTTATAAAACTCACCAAAGTTCTTAAGATACATCTTCGCTTTCTTTGCATCACATACGGCAATATGACTGTTAAGAACTACTTCATCATTCAGTACATTCTGAACCGCTTTCATGACATCCGATAGTTTACCAACACCGGATGGCTCAATAATAATACGGTCAGGCTTATACTGCTTCATAACCTCTTTTAATGCTTCATTAAAATCACCAACCAGGGAACAACAGATACATCCGGAATTCATCTCGTTGATCTGAATTCCAGCTTCCTTTAAAAATCCACCATCAATACCAATCTCGCCAAATTCATTTTCAATTAATACGATTTGTTCTCCCTGTAATCCTTCCTGGATCAGTTTTTTGATCAATGTTGTTTTTCCTGCACCGAGAAAGCCGGAGATAATATCAATTTTTGTCATTTCCATCAGATCCTTTCTTGTATTTGAATATTTCAAGAACGCCCTGCGTTCCTGCTGCAGAATGCGCGTCATGCTTTCGCATGACAAATTTCCAATGCGCATTCCTGCAATCCGCCGGAGGCTTTTATCGAAGTCGGAGATGGAACTCCCACTTGATAAAATGAATCTTTGACTCACCACTTATAGAAGTGGGAGTCTTCTCCGACGAGATAAAAAATTTCCGTAAACCATTTAACTCATTATTTTAAGATGCAGATTCCAATTTGTCAAACTATTTTATCAGGAGTTTTTTATTAGCACTCACCTTCATTGAGTGCTAATTTTCTCTTGACATTCTATTTTTAAAAGGTTACTATACTATAAGATGTCAGAAGAATTTCTGACAGATTTTCCGGAATAAAAGCGACCAATATCGCACTAGATTATAGTAGAATAGGAGTTGTTACTATGGCAAAAAAAGGTAGTTTATCCATCAATAGTGAAAATATTTTCCCGATTATTAAAAAGTGGCTCTACTCAGATCACGATATCTTTGTTCGAGAGCTGGTAAGTAATGGCTGTGACGCCGTTACCAAGTTAAAGAAGCTTGCCATGATGGGCGAGTTCGACCAGGCAGAGGATGAGAAGTATTTTGTAAATGTAACGGTAAGTCCGGAAGAGAAAACCATCACCTTTACCGATAATGGTATCGGTATGACAGAAGAGGAAGTCGATGAGTATATCAATCAGATCGCTTTTTCCGGTGCAGAAGCTTTCATGGCCCAGTACAAGGATAAGACCAACGAAGATCAGATCATCGGACACTTCGGTCTTGGTTTCTACTCCGCATTCATGGTTGCTGAGAAGGTCACCATTGATACCCTCTCTTATAAAGAAGGAGCAAGTCCGGTACACTGGGAGTGTGACGGTGGCACAGAATTCGATATGACAGCAGGAGATAAGGAAGAACGTGGTACCACCATTACCCTTTATCTGAATGAAGATAGCTATGAATTCTCCAATGAATATCGTTGTAAAGAGGTTCTTGAAAAGTATTGTTCCTTCATGCCGGTTGAGATCTATTTTGAAAATGAAGATGCAGAGGAGCCGGAAGCAGAAGAAAAGGACGCGGTCATCGATGTGGAGGAAAAAGAGGAAAATGGTGATATCACCCTGGAAGATGACGATGCCGAAGAGGTAGAAGAAGGTCCAGAACCAATCAATACGGTGAATCCATTATGGACCAAGCATCCAAATGAGTGCAGCGAAGACGATTATAAGAAGTTCTACCGCGATGTCTTCCACGATTTTAAAGAGCCTCTCTTCTGGATCCATCTGAATATGGATTATCCGTTTAACTTAAAAGGTATCCTTTACTTCCCGAAATTCAACTCTCAGTATGAGACCATGGAGGGCACCATCAAGTTATATAATAATCAGGTATTTATTGCCGATAATATCAAGGAAGTCATTCCGGAATATCTTCTTTTATTAAAGGGATGTATCGACTGTCCGGATCTTCCATTGAACGTATCCAGAAGTGCTTTACAGAATGACGGCTTCGTCAAGAAGATTGCCAACTATATTACCAAGAAGGTTGCAGAGAAGCTTTCCGGTATGTGTAAGACAGACCGTGAGGCTTATGAAAAATATTGGGACGATATCAGTCCGTTTATCAAGTTCGGCTGTATCCGTGATGAAAAGTTCAGCGATAAGATGAAAGATTATATCATCTTTAAGAACATGGAAGGAAAATATATCACTCTTCCGGAATACCTTGAGGCAGCAAAGGAAAGGAATGAAAATAATGTCTTCTATATCTCCGATGAGATCGTACAGTCCCAGTATATAAATATGTACAAAGAACAGGGAATCGATGCCGTATATCTGACCGACCCGATCGATAATACTTTCATTACCTATCTGGAGCAGCGAAATCAGGATGTTCATTTCCTCCGTATCGACTCCGATCTTACCGATACCTTAAAAGAGTCCCTGACGGAAGAAGAATCCAAGGATATTACCCAAAAGCTTACCGATATCTTCAAAGAGGCAACCGGCGTAAAGGAACTTGTTCTTAAGGTTGAGAAACTGAAAAATGCAGAGATTGCTTCCATGATCACGGTTCAGGAACAGTCCAGACGTCTCGCTGAGATGATGGAAATGTACGGTATGGGCAGCAGTCCGACCGGTATGGGTGCTATGGGTGAAACTCTGGTTCTGAATGCCAATAATCAGTTGGTTCAGTTCGTCCTTGATCATCCGGAGCATGAGAATACCAACATGATCTGCCAGCAGATTTATGATCTTGCCAAGCTCGGAAATCATCCTCTGAAGCCGGAAGAAATGACGGCCTTTGTTGCAAGATCCAACAAGATTCTTTCTTTCCTCGCGAAATAAAAAAGAACCCGAAATGTTCTTGGAATCTATGAAGAAAAGACCACAAAAAAGTCACAGTAAGGTTTTCTCCACTCCTTCTTGGAGTGGAAGAAAACATAACTGCGACTTTTTTCTTTTTATTTACGTATCATCTCAAGATACTTCTTTTCAACCAGGATCTCCAGCATCTTCTCATGAACCCGGATATCTGCCATGGTATGGCTTCCTCCATCCTCGCCATCGACGGTCCATGCAACTTCTTTCTCACTCTCCACACGAATATGACGTACCTTCATATAATAGATAAACTTACCATCTGACTGCTTATTGATCAAACCATTAATGATCGGCTGCCAATCCAGAGGTGTCAGAGGATTCCTTACCAGAACCACCTCAAAATATCCATCATCCAATTCCACATCATTTCCCGTAATGTTATTAATTCCTCCAACCGACTCTGAATTCGTTATCATGCCATAGATAAAATCTCCTTCGATGGTCTCCATATCATCTATGGTAATCTTCATCGAATAAGGCTTAATATCCAGAAGGCTTTTCGCACCCTCAATAATATATGCCATATGTCCAAGCATATTCTTCATATCCTGATCCGTCTTATAGGAAACCTCTGTAAAAGCGCCAAATGCTGCCACATAAACAAAATACCAGTCATTAAAGGTGCCGATATCCACAGCAAAGGGATTCTCATCCAGAATAATCTCCGCTGCTTTTTTCATATCAGAAGGAAGCTGAAGGCTTGTCGCAAAATCATTGGTGCTGCCTGCCGGGATATATCCGATTCTCGGAGAATATCCGGACTTACTGACTCCGGCCACTACCTCATCCAATGTCCCATCACCACCGGAACATACAATCAGATCATAATGACCTGCTTCTCTTTTCGCCTTACGATAGGCATCCGATTTACACTGGGTGATATATGTCGTCACAAATATTCCTTTTTGGGAAAATGTATCTACAATATCAAGAAGATATCTGTTAACCATACCCCTTCCAGACCGGGGATTCACAATTAATAATACACGTTCCATTTTCTTTCATCTCCTATAGACAATTTATCATAAGTATAATCTCTTCTTTTTGGAAACTCAATCTTTTTCTTTTTCAAATTTTAAGTTTTCCTTGGATTTCTCACTTACCGTAGGCATGCTTAAGTAGAATGCATGGCAAGGAAAAACTGTGCCACCTGCGCAGCATGCCCTCTGGCTAGCTAGGATTTTGTAGGTTATGACGAAGGAAATAAGGCTGCCACTCGTGTGACAGCCTTATCGAACTCATACCATTAATAAAAACTTTTTTATTCGCATATCATACATGCGCTACTACATAAGCCATACGGAAAGATTATCTTCCGTAGTAATAGTATCCATTTCCATTCTGGCTTCCACCATTACCGAAGAAATACTGGAATGGATCAACATATCCGCCATCCTCACTATTACCATCATTCTGGGAAGAATCCTGATTCTGTTCCTCTTCGTTGTTACTATCTGTTGTTGCATCTGCAAAATCAGACTTTTTACCAAGTGTCACTTCTACTTCCTGTTCTTCATACTCTCCATTCTGATTTGCTCGTTTTAAGGTGATGGTAACCTTAGTTCCGGCAGCCTTTCTGGAAATCTTGCTCTTTAATCCATCCATGGTGGAAACTTCATTGCCTTCAAATTTCGTGATGATATCTCCAGCGGAGATTCCGGCTTCCTCTGCCGGGGAACCGGTCGTTACCTGAACAACATAGATACCACTTGGCATGCCAAGAGCTTCGGAGTAAGTAGAATCGATATTCTTACCTAAGATACCAAGATATGCCTGGTCCTCTTCTGCAATCGTCGTTGCATTCATCAGATCCGTAAGAATACTCTTTGCTGTGGACATCGGAATCGCATATCCCATACCCTCTACTTCTGTATCTGCTAATTTCGCATTATTAATACCGATTACTTCGCCTTTGGAGTTACAAAGAACACCGCCACTATTACCAGGATTGATGGCTGCATCTGTCTGTAATAAAATCATAGAGCCATCGGTAAAGGATACTTCACGGTTTTTCGCACTGATGACACCTGTGGTAACGGACTGACCATAACCGAGAGCATTACCGATTGCGATCACAGATTCTCCAACCTTTAAAGCATCGGAATCACCAAGTACGGCTACCTTGATCACTGCAGCCGTTTCTTCGGAGATATCTTCTGCTTTTACGGAGATTACAGCAAGATCCGCATCAGAATCTGTACCAACAGTTGTTGCAGCTACGGTTGTTCCATCGGAAAAACCTACAGAAAGGGAGCTTGCATCGGAAACAACATGGTTATTGGTTGCAATATAGAGATTCTTATCATCTTTCGCCAGAATAAATCCGGAACCTGCTCCTTCCGATTCCTGGGTACCATAATAATAATTTGTGCTGGTTACCTTGGAAGTGATCGATACAACACATGGCATCACCTGATCTACCACATCGGATACGTCCGTTGCCGTGATGGCTGCCGTGGATGTACCGGTTGCACTTGCGGCATCTCCTGTACTTCCTTCTGCACTTGCTTCGGTACTTGCGGTTGTCACACCAATCTTAGCGATATTGGATGGGAAAAAGGTATTCTTGACAGCCAGAACACCAATCATGGTTCCTCCTGCTACCAGGCCAAAGACCATGGCTGCAGCGATTAATTTTACGATTTTTTTCATATTAGCACCTCGTTTATTTTTCTTGCCGGAATCTTCACTTCCCGGCATATTCTTTTGTGTATAATGATAGGTTGAAGCATTCTGATTCCATACATTGGCATTGTTGGAAACCATTTCACCAGAATGAAATGTGCTTTCATCTACGGAAGTTCCCTCTGCTCCGTAGGTATCTCCACCTGTGGAAGCTCCTTCTGCTCCGTAGGTATTTCCACCTGTGGAAGTTCCTTCTGCTCCGTAGGTATTTTCGCCTGCGGAAGTTCCTTCTGCTCTGTAGATATTTCCGCCTGCGGAAGCTCCTTCTGCTCCGTAGGTATTTCCATCTACGGTGCTTTCCTCGGAAGGATATGTATTCTCATTCTGTTCCTCAGAATAATCATGTTCAAAATCGCTCATCTTTCGTCATCCTTTCTATATATTAATCAAGACTTGTTCGCAAATCCTGCTGCCGGATTCAAATCGTATGATCCAATCTATTTTTTATTTCCAATCCGAATCTGCCGGCATCCCTAAAACACTCTTTTCCTTCTTTCTGTGGCTTATAATAGCAATGGTTTGTGAAGAAAATGTGTTCCCATTGTGTTAAAAATAAGAAAATTCTTGTCGAATATTATTTAAGAATGTATAATCAATAAGAATATATCAAATCAATATTTTTTTGCGTTAATGCTTATAGTAGCAAAAAATATTGCAGGAGGCAATCATGATTAAACAAAATCAAAAATATTTTAATCGCTTTCATGTCATACTTGATGGCTTAGTGATTTATTTGTCCTTTTGTCTATCCTATGCGATCCGTTTCAAGATAGAATTTCTGAAACCACTCATGCCAGAGACCCGATATTACAGACAATTGTGGCAGTACCAGAGGATGTTGCTTGTTGTCGTCATCGCATATCTTCTGCTTTATTGGCGTTTTGGCCTCTACAAGCCCAAGCGCTTTCAACGCCCTTTGCGTGAACTATATTCCCTATTTAAGGCGAATTCCTGTGGTACCTTATTCATTTTCATCTATATCTTCTTCATGAAGATTGAACATGTTCCAAGAAGTTTGCTGATCATCTTTTACGTTCTCTCCATGATCTTATCGATGGGCGTCCGTATTGCGATCCGCATGATCCTGCGTAGAGAGCGCAAGAAGGGACGAAATCTTAAGCATGTTGTTATTGTCGGGGAAAGTACAGCGGCTAGAGCTTATATTGACCGCATCAAGGGGAATCCTCATTGGGGCTTTGCCGTGCATGGTATCTTTGCCGATAATGTCTCGGAAGGATTTGAATATAAAGGGGTCCAATGTATCGGAAAGATCCATCAGCTACAGGGTTACCTGATCGAACATTCCCACTCCTTGGATGAGGTTGCCATTGCTTTAAGTCTTCGCGAGTACCATAAGCTGGAAGCCATCGTGAATATCTGTGAGAAATCCGGCGTACATACGAAGTTAATTCCGGATTATTATAAGTTTATTCCGACCGATCCTGTGACGGAGGATCTGAATGGACTGCCTGTGATCAATATTCGTAATGTGCCTTTGACCAATACATTTAACAAGTTTATTAAGCGCTCCATGGATATCGCTGGTTCCTTCCTCTGTATCATTCTTTTCTCCCCGATCATGATCGGCGCTGCCATCGCTGTAAAAAAGAGCTCCCCGGGTCCTATCCTCTTCTGTCAGGAGCGTATCGGCCTTCATAATAAGCCATTTAAGATGTATAAGTTCCGCTCTATGGATGTACAGACGGTCGACAAGGAGAAGCAGGGCTGGACAACGGCCAACGATCCTCGTGTTACCAAGGTAGGAAAGGTCATCCGTAAAACAAGTATTGATGAGCTTCCACAGTTATTTAATGTACTAAAGGGAGATATGAGTCTGATTGGACCACGTCCGGAGCGTCCTCAGTTTGTAGAGAAGTTCAAGGAAGAGATTCCGCGTTATATGATCAAGCATCAGGTTCGTCCCGGTATGACCGGATGGGCGCAGGTTTGCGGTTTTCGTGGAGATACTTCTATCTCCGGCCGTATCGAGCACGATATCTACTATATCGAGAACTGGTCCGTGGGATTCGATATCAAAATATTATTCCTGACTGTTTTTAAAGGCTTTGTCAATGAAAATGCCTATTAGACGATCCATAAAGCCAAGGAATTTTTACACATTTCCGATCCTATAAGAAATGAAAAAAACTGCCACAGATACGTTTTTATGAAGCACCAAGGTCGAAATGACTAAAAATGGGCGCAGTTGCCCCTTGTAGAAAATATGTTGTCTAAAATAATATGCTCCCCTCTGACCTGATAAGCAAAACAAGAAACGCTTATGGCCTGAGGGGAGCATATTTCTATCATCAATTCAAAGGTTCCGGAAGGACTTCCTTACTGCAATCCGATCTCTGCAGCTGCCCGACTTACCTTCTCACTAATCTTCTCTAATTCTTCCGTCGGTGTATAATCCTGACAATCAAAAAGATAGGCATGCGCTTGCTGTACATTACTATAGACATCCAAGGCAAAGCCATAATAGATGCCATCGTAACGCTCATCTTCCGACTGAAAAGGATAGGCCTGACTATCAACCATCTTATAACGTGGAAGATTCAAGCTAAGGAGTGTCATGTCCTTACTGGAAAGACTGGTGATACATTGCGGAAGAACCACATCAATTAATTTCTTGATCTTCCAAGGCTGCTTCTTTACAGAGTCCATGATCGCCTGGACCACGATTCGCTGATGGCTGGCACGCTTATGGTCTCCTCCTGCCATATAGCGGATACGGGAATAAGCAACCGCCTGATTTCCATCAAAGACCGCCGTAAATGGATATTCATCCGGTGCTTCAAAAGCCGGAGAATCACCTCCGTTAATGTTATTCATATTATGAATATAGTTATTCAGATTCTCAAGCTCTTCGTCAGAATCCACGGTAAGGGAAATACCGCCCAGAACATCCACCGCATCTGCCAAAGCCTTAAAATTCACCGTGGCAAAATCCTGGATATTCAGGTCCAGATTACGGTTGATGGTACTTAAAGCAAGTTCCGGTCCACCATAGGAATAGGCTGCATTAATCTTATCATACTCTCCATCAATGCTCACATAAGTATCACGATAAATGGACATCAGCTTCACTTCTTTTGTCTTTTTATGAATGCTTGCAATGATGATACAGTCTGTTCTTGAACCAGTTGTACCAATGTGATTATCCTGATTATCTACGCCAAATAAGGCAATGTTCTGATAATCCTCCATATTACTGTCATTTGCTGTCACCGTAACCTTCTCCGCATCCAGAGTATATTTTTCAATCTGATCAAACTGTTGATGCAAAAAAGCAGCCAGTCCGAAAATGCCGGCTCCTAAGAACAGAATAAGAAGCAGGAGCAAGCTTGGAAAACAACCAAAGCAGCCGCATCCTCTCTTCCTTTTTTTCTTATTTTGAAAGCTTTGCTGATTTCTCTTCGGAGAAGAAGCGCTTCGGTGATAATTCTGCGCAGAACCAAGGACCGGTCTTTGGTTGGAAGTAGATTCTTTCACAGAATTCCTGTTTTGGGAAGCTTTCGCGCTTTGACTTTTCTTTCGGGAAGATTCGTCAGCCTTTCTTTGTGAGGCCGAAGGATTGATCCGATCCTTCTCTCTTTCAATATTACTATGTAAAGGTATATAATCCCCACTTGTATTTCTCTTAAGACCATTATTCAGCTGTTCTTGGGAAAACCGACCGGAATGCTTTCTCTTTTTATCATTCATATCCTCGATTTCATCCGCATGTCTCCAGACTGCATTCTGTGCCTTTCGACGATGAACCGAGGTCATATCCTTCGGAGAACTCTTTTTTCTTGAATTCGCTGTTTTTTCTTCCATAGATTATGAATCAACTCCTTTTTTGCATAAAGCAGAAAAATACATCCTATCATATCGAAAATCTGATACAAAGACTGACGGATGATATGGATTCTTGTCATTTTACTTCTTATTCCGGCTTTCGTCAAGTCATCGTCCTTTCTTCTTTTTTACACCGGATCGTGAAAGCAGATTGCAGAAGAAACGACAGGATTTCATCCGGGAAATCCTGCCGCAAAATAACTTATAAAAATCTTTATGCAACTTGTCTTACTTCTCAGAGTATGATGCAAAACGCTTCCTTTCCCGTGAAAACCTTCCTGCGCTTCCATCATGGGTAAGATTACTCCTCAAAATAATTAAATTTCGGGGTGGCCTGAATCTGACAGGATGCACGCATCGGGCGACGGTTCTTATGAATCATCACATTGATCAGAAGCTGATCCCCATCTTCAGCCATCTCACGGATATCTTCCACGGTCAGCTCCACAGAATCCTCCGTGATCATGTCCGCATAGGCTAATTCCAGATGTACATCACTCATCTGACCGAGAGATTCCCGGAATTCAATCTCTGATACGGATAATTCCTCCTCATTTTCTGCCTGTGCATAGCCATAAGAAATCAGAATCGGAATACTAAGCTCCTTGGCTAATTGACGGATTCCTTCCATCAGAGGCTTCATATCTTCCGAATCTTCCACAGAGAGAATATTCTCGATATTATCAATGAAAACGACCGGTTTATGGGCACCTTCCCGAACGATCGATCGGATCAGTTCTTCCAGGATGGCTCCGGCGGATACCCCATCCATGCTATCGACAAATTCATCCACCGACTCCTGGTCTACGATGAAGAGATGCTCACTGATTCTTCCACGATACCAGTTCAATTCATCTGCTAAACTGCCAAGGGTAGCTCCATCCTCTCCGGTCATGATCGCCATCACGGAATGTGCCTTATCACTGTCATGCCCATTCATCTCATAGCTGAGTCGGGAAATGGTCTCCACCATCAGATCATAACGAGATAATTCTGTAGAAATATAGAGAACATCCACGCCACTTTCCGCTGCACGGTCTGCCATCTGTTGCATGAAGGCATTCTTCAGATACTGTGGACGGGAATCAATGAAATAGCTTCCCTTATGAAGTCCATAGCGCAGTAAACCATCTAATTTCTTAAAGCCGGTGCTCAAACGACGATTTTCCTGATTCTCTGTAATATAGTCTTCCAGCTTATTCATAAAGCTGGTAGAATTCTTCAAGACGAATGGCTTATGCAGGGAAACCTGATAGCCACGCTCTTCTGCATTTCCGGCGCTTCTTTCCTCCCTTGGTTCTGCTTCCTTTTTCGGAGTAGATTTTTCTTTCTTATGAACCACACCCTTTCGTCCCTTCATAGAACGATGCAGCTTGTTCTTCTTTTCATTTATTTCTGCTTTTTCTGCAGCTTCTTCTGCTTCTTCTGATATTTCTTCCAAAACAGTTTCAGCAAGCGAATCCACAATGATTTCTTTTCCGTCTTCTGCGATTTTTGTCTCACAAGACGACTTGATCTGCTCTCCATCCCCGATGGAGCCGCATGGGTCTGTAAGCTCTGGCTCTGCGATTTCTCCTGCTTCCGTAGGGCTTTCTCCTGCTTCCGCCTGTTCAGAATCCTCATCTGTGTCTTCTGTTCTCTCTTCGATAAAGTCTTCCCCTGACTCCGGCACAGGTACTCCCATACCTTCGGATACCTGCTCCTCAAAATCTTCATCGATAGCCTCTTCCAGCTCTTTTTCAAAAAGATCCTCGTCAAAATCTGATAAATCATCGGAATCATCCTCATCGAGGGCGGATACATTCGCCTTCTTCTTCTTACTATTCTCCTGTTCGAGTAACCAAGCCTCAAGCGCTGTCTCAGAGCCTGCCAGTTCCAGAAGGATCATTCTCTTCGCACGTTCATAGACCTCTCCTTCCAGTCCAAGACTGGAGAGATTCTCTAAAGCCTCATCAATCTCAGCCTGTGTATGCTCCCCGAGTACGATCTCATCGGCATCCACATATTCATATTCCTCTTCTTCGTCCTCTGTAGAAGAAACGATCACATCCTCCTCTGACAGACTTTCCGTCTCTTCTGACGGCCTGGATACCGTCTTTTCTTCAGCGACAGAAGCGGATGGATTTTCCGCTACTTCCGATGGAGCCTCATTCTTCACTGCTTCCGAAGCTTTCCCGGAAGCAGTTTCAGAAGCTTTCTCGGAAGCGATTTCGGAAGTAGTTTCCGAAGCTTTCTCGGAGTCCTCTTCTGCAAACATATCATCCAGCTCATCAAAGGATAAATCAAGATCATCCAGAGATTCTTCTTTGCTCTCTTCTTCTTGCGTCGGAGCTGGTTTTGCTGCTGCCTGGGCTGCTTTCGCTAATTCCACCGCTGACATGGTGTGTTCCGGCTGTTGTGGCTGGGCTGCTCTTCTGGCTTCCTGGGCTGCTCTCGCCATCTCCACTGCCGACATGCCGGAAGCAATACTTTCCTCCGGAACAGCCGCCCTGGCAGATCCTGCTGCTCCGTATCCGGAATTGACAGAAGAATCTGCAGACCGATCTTCATAAGCCGGCTGAGAAGATGCCGGATCTGCCTCCTCTACTTCTTCATCAACAGCTGCCATCTGATTGGCTGCTGCCTGAGACAATAAGGAAGCCACATTCTCCTGGGGAACGGCTGTACCACTGCCGGCCATCACACGCTTCAGATTCTCAAATAACTGTTCCTGTAAGCCAGCCATATCCTCGTCCGCATTCTCCGATAAGATCATATCTGAATTCTCACTGAGTACCTGCATGGATAAGGCGCGCAAGGTATCCTCGTCAAATGTGGAAAATGCCACGCTTGTGTCTGCAGGGGCAGATTCCTCCGATTCCTTTCCTTCCTCCGTCTTCGCACCGGTCGGATTCTGTCGTAATTCCATAGGAATATATTCTTCCGGAACATTCTGATCCACCTGGGAAGGATCCACACCTTCTGCGATCTGATGCTCAATATGAATCTGTCGTTCGATTTCTAATTTTTCTTCCGGAGATAGATCTTCATAATCCTCAAAGGATACCAATTCATCACTATTCTTCTCCATATATTGCAGAATCTCCTGCTGATGAAGCATAAAAGCCATCGGATCTTGTCCACGCTTTCTGGCTGCTTCCATCATGGCTTCTGCCTGCTTTTCGATTTCTAACTTCATACGATCTTCTTCCTCCGCCTTACGGATTGCTTCTGCAGCCATCTGTGACGCAGATTTGGCCGTCGGTGGTTCTACCGGCTGAGGTGGAGTATAAGACTCTTTGGCATGGGCCGCCTCATCGCTATCGATGGCGTTCTGTGCCAACTCCCAGGCAGAAAGCTTACGGTTCCGTTCTGCTTCCTCCTGCTCGGCTCTACGTTTCTCCTCTTCTTCCTCCGCCAACTGTTCTGTAATCGATTTTTCCTTACCATAAACGATCTGAGAGCGATCAAATGGATATTCCACCTGTGGTGTCGATAATCCCATCATGTCCATAAAGCTCTTATAGATGATATCATTCAGATTACCGGTATCCTCGCTTGCTTCCTCTTCCTCATAAGAACTCTGGGCAGAGGAGAGATCATAAGAAGACATGGCTTCCTGACTTCCGGCGGTAGAATCCTGCCGTCCGTAAGAAGAAGGATTCCCCGAATCAGAAGAGGAATTCTGTCCATAGGAGGATGCCGAATTACTACTTCTGGTATTCCCACGCATAAAAGCACTTTCAATCATATTGGATGCGGAAAGAACCTTCTCAGAGTTATCCATTTCCTCAAAGGTTTTTGGAGGAAAGATATCCGGTGCCAATGATTCTACCGTCTTCTGAATGGTATTCACCATTTCTTCCTCTTCTGCCTTTTCATCCGGACGTCCCAAAAGATTCATGGCCATATCCACGATATCATCCATGTTAAATGGAGCTTCGTCCGTACCTTCTGTGGCACTGTGCTGTGCGCGAACCACATCCAGTAATGCATTAATAATATCCTCCATATATCTTAACCTCCCATCTTACAATCACGGGCAATGCAATCATGCCTGATTCCAATCTAAAAAAACATCCATGCGACATGCGTCGCTCCACAAGGGATGATACGAAGCAGGATGTTCCATCTATCTAAGCTTCATTTGCAATGATGGTACCTCCCCCAAGCACCATATCTCCTCGATAAACCACGACAGCCTGTCCCTTGGTAATGGCACGCTGTGGCTGCAGAAAATGTACTGCAACTTTCCCATCCTGCAGAATTTCAATGCGACAATCATTCTCTTTTTGATGATAACGGATACGTGCCTTAAGGACCTCTCCCTCTTTGGGAAGGTCGATCCAATTAAAATCATCTGCCAGAAGATCCTTCTTAAAAAGATCCTCATTACTTCCGACGATCACTTTATTCTCGAAAGGCAGAATGTCTGTGACATAATAAGGCTTCGGTGCTGAGATACCAAGACCGCGACGCTGACCGATCGTATAACAGTAATAACCCTTATGACGTCCTACGATTTCACCCTGCTGGTTAACAAAATCTCCCGGCTGGCTCTTGACACCGGTCGTTCTTTCGATGAAAGCATGATAATCCCCATCCGGAATAAAGCAGATATCCTGACTATCCTGCTTATGTGCATTAAAAAATCCCTCTTTTTCTGCAATGCTGCGAATCTGATCCTTGGTATAATCTCCCAAAGGAAAACAAATATGTGCCAGCATCTCTTTGGAAAGAGAATAAAGGACATAGCTCTGATCCTTACCGGCATCCTTCCCCTTTGTAAGATGATACCCCTCTTCATCCTGAAGAATCTTGACATAGTGTCCGGTAACGATGACATCGCAACCCAATTCCTGTCCCTTACGATATAAATGTTCAAACTTCAGATATCGATTACATTCAAAGAATCCATT
>R25__coassemble_1046_pt1 | contig 14694 bp, 12 predicted proteins | sample R25__metabat2_low_PE_006 | metagenome-assembled genome bin R25 | reverse complement strand
GGATAGTTACATGAATATGTTTAATACCCCATCTATGAATCCGAAAAAAGAAGAGAAATGATGATTCATCGTTCTTTATGACTGAAACTCTTTTGTTACAAATAATTACCCTTAATCCATAACTATTAGAAATAAAAAAGCAAAAAAGATCAAGTATTAAATATTGTGTCAAAACATTGAGAAAATATTGCCTTGAATTTATATATAATTACCATAGAATATGTGAGATTGACAAAAAATAGAAGGAATCAAGGGGAAAAATACATTTTATGAAAAAGAAAAAAGATTTATAATCAACCTAACAATGTTATGGGATTATAACATGTGTGAAGGTGGAGGTGCGACTTTGGTCGCTTTCATAATTTAAAGGTAAAGGAGATTGATTATTATGGCAGTGAATCGTTTCGTATTAAATGGTATTTCTTATCACGGACATGGCGCTATTCAGGAGATTCCTGGAATCATTAAATCTAAAGGATATACAAAGGCTTTCGTAGCTTCTGATCCTGATCTTGTTAAGTTTGGCGTAGCTGCTAAGGTTACAGATCTTTTAGCAGAGAACGGTATTGAATTTGAATTATATTCTGATATTAAGCCAAACCCAACAATCGAAAATATCCAGCATGGTGTTGATGCATACAAAGCTTCCGGCGCTGATATGATGATCACAATCGGTGGTGGCTCTTCTATGGATACTGGTAAAGGTATCGGTATCATCGTTAACAACCCTGAGTTCTACGATGTTCGTTCTCTGGAAGGACTTTCCCCAACATCCAAACGTACTGTATTCACAATCGCTGTTCCTACAACAGGTGGTACAGGTGCTGAGTCTACCATTAACTACGTTGTAACAGATGTTGAAAAGAAACGTAAATTCGTATGTGTTGACGCAAATGATATCCCTGATATCGCAGTTGTTGACCCGGATATGATGTCCTCTATGCCTAAGGGTCTTACCGCTTCCACAGGTATGGACGCTCTTACTCATGCAATCGAAGGTTATACTACAGCTGCAGCTTGGGAATTAGCTGACTGTCTCGACCTGAAATCAATCCAGTTGATCGCTAAGAATCTTCGTAAAGCAGTGGAAAATGATCCAGATGGACGTGAAGGTATGGCTCTTGCTCAGTACGTAACAGCTATGGCATACTCCAACGTAGGTCTTGGTATCGCTCATTCCATGGCTCATACACTTGGTGCTGTATATGATACTCCTCATGGTGTTGCTTGTGCTATGATGCTTCCAATCGTTATGGAATTCAACCAGGAATACACAGGAACAAAATTCAAAGATATCGCTGAAGCATTTGATGTTGATACAACAGGTATGACACCAGCTGAATATCGTAAGGCAGCAATCGACGCAGTTCGTCAGCTTTCTGTTGATGTTGGTATCCCTACAAAGCTTGATATCAAAGAAGAAGATCTTCCATTCCTTTGCGAATCTGCTAAGGCTGATGCTTGTGCTCCAGGTAACCCAAGACCAGCTGACATCGCTGATTTCGAAGCTATGTTCCGTCAGATTATGTAATCATTTGATTGCAGATAAATATGTCTATGATATGTGATTCATTTAATACGAATAGTATTATGAAGTAACATTAAGATGAATTTTGAGGGCTGTGATACAGCCCTCTTTTTTTATTGGCGAAATTGTGAAATGCCTAAGCAAGTTACAGGAAGGTTTTTATATTCTAATGAGAAAAATATGTTATAATATACCTGGAAAGGCTCATCGACGGGAGATGAGCAAGGAGATAAGGAAGAATACAGTGTCTATGGCTAGATGAGAAAGGAAAAGACACAGGTATGCTTAGAGATTATAAACCAATCTATCGGTCAAAATTACGTAATCCGGAAGATGCGGTGGGAATTGTAAAGAGTGGAGACTGGGTTGATTATACCAGCTCTGTTGGAAAACCGGTTCTATTGGATCAAGCCCTGGCGAAAAGAAGGGATGAGCTATATGATGTAAAGATCCGTGGGAATCTGATCTCAGGTCCCATCGAAGTGGTAGAGTGTGATGAATCACAGGAACATTTTATCTATCATAGTTGGCATTGCTCTTCCTATGAAAGAAAATTATGTGATCGGGGTTTGTGTTATTATATTCCGATGGTTTTTCATAATAACGCAGCTTACTACGAACATTTTCTTCATGTCAATGTGGTTATGGTCAGTGTCTCACCGATGGATAAGCATGGTTACTTTAACTTTTCTGCCAATACAGGAGTGGCTGGCCCCATCGTCAGAAGTGCAGATTATGTGATTGTTGAAGTAAATGAGTATCTGCCAAAGCTTCACGGCGGATATGATGAATGTATTCATATTTCCGAGGTGGACTGTATCGTGGAAGGAAAGCATGATCCATTTCCGGAGAATCCACCGATTCAGCCGGGTAACCGCGATATCCAGATTGCCAATCATGTCATTTCTCTTATCGTGAGTGGCAGCACTCTTCAGCTGGGAATTGGCGGGATACCGAATGCCATCGGGAAGATGATTGCCGAATCGGAGCTTAAGGATCTTGGTATGCATACAGAGTTATGTACGGATGCCTATCTTAGTATCTTTAATGCCGGCAAACTGACCAATCGATATAAAACCATTAACCGAGGAAAGGGTGTCCTGGGAGTGGCCATCGGCAGTCGTGATCTCTATGATTGGCTCGATGATAATCATGGAGTCGCAGCTTATCCCATGGAATATGTGAATAGCCCTCATATCATCGGACAGATTGATAATATGGTATCCATAAATAGCTGTGTTGCCGTGGATCTTTACGGACAGGTGTCCTCCGAGAGCTTCGGTTCCAGACAGATTAGCGGAACCGGTGGACAGCTGGACTTTCTGGTAGGAGCTTCCGCTTCCAAAGGTGGTAAGGCGTTTTTATGCATGCATTCGACCCGTAAGAATAAAGATGGGAGTATTACCTCCCGCGTTCGTCCGCAGTTTAATGGAGATATTATTACTTCTCCTAGAAGCCAGGTCTATTATCTGGCAACGGAGTATGGGGTTGTGAATATGGAAGGAAAGTCAACCTGGGAGAGGGCGGAGGCAGTCATTTCCATCGCTCATCCGGATTTCAGAGACGATCTGATCAAAGAAGCTCAGGAACGTAAGATATGGAGACGGTCCAATAAACGGGGATTATTTTGAGAAAGGTACTTTTGTGAAAGCTTCTAACAAGAGGGCATGAAAAGAGAAAAGAATATGAGATACTATATTTCCGACCTGCATTTTTATCATGAGAGATTAAATGAATTTATGGATTGCCGAGGCTTTCCTGATGCAAAAACCATGAATGAAGCTATGATCAGAGCCTGGAATGAAAAGGTAAAGCCAAAGGATGAAGTGGTAATTCTCGGAGATCTGTCCATTGGTTCTGTGAAGGAAACCAATGCGATTCTGGACCAATTAAATGGTCTCTTATATCTGATCATAGGGAATCATGATAAAAGATATATCGAGGATCCCTCTTTTCATAAAGAGCGATTTGTCTGGATCAAATCTTATGCGGAGATGAGGGATAATAAAAGAAAAGTAATTTTATCACATTACCCGATCTTCTGTTACAATGGCCAATATCGAAGAAATCAAAATGGAGAACCTATGACTTATATGCTCTATGGTCATGTCCATGATAGCAGAGATGAGTACTTGGTCAGACAGTTTAAGAAAATAACACGGGAAACACTTTATCAGAGTAAGTATGATAAGGAGGCCAAGCCCATTCCGTGTAACATGTTGAATTGTTTTTGCATGTATTCCGACTATGTACCACTTAGTCTGGATGAGTGGATTGAAAACCATAGAATAAGAGATGCCTTATAATGATGGATGCTTTCTCATAATTGATCTCTTATTATAAGAGATACCTTATCATAAGAGATACTTTATCATGAAGGATGTTTCATCATAACTGATACCCTATATCATGTCTGATATAGGGTATTTTTGTTTGTTATAAGCTAGAGAAAAATGGGATAGCAGCACATTTCCTTCATTACTTTAGTATGCGAAAGAAACTGTTCATGACAGCTTCTGTAGTTGTCAAAATTAAAGTTTCAATTGCCATAATAAAAATTGAAAATAATCGTTGCTATTATATAATTTATTAATAACGGTTTTCTTTCTTAATAATGTTAATTTACAATGAAGATATTGCAAAGGATCTACGTGCCGGATATGAAGAATTTCAAATGGAAAAGAAAGGGGGGACTCTGAATGAACATTGGAATTTTGGAATATGACGAAAGCATAAGGAGCCAATTGTTAGAAATCGTCAGTAATGAGTGTCCCCGTGCACATGTTGTAACGTGGGAGCAGGAGGAGAATCTGAAGGCATCCATCAGGGAAGGAGCGGTATATAAGATATTATTTTTGTCTTTGGAGAAAGAGGCGAAAGAGATTATCAAGTATTCGAAACGCTTACAGGAATTTGTGCCGGATTTAAAGATTATCTATCTGTCAGAACTGAATGAGACGATATTTGAGGTGTTCGAGGCGGCACCAATCTATGTTTTGTCGAAGCCGCTTGATGAGAACCATGTGAAGAATGCCATACAGAAGGCAGTCAGGGAATTGTCGCAATGTAATGAAAAGGTCTTCACGATCATTAATAAGCAAGGAATTTTCACGATGCCATATGATGAGATTTATTATGTGGAGAGTGACAAGAGAAAACTGAATATTTTTGGAGAGGAGGGTCTTGTCCGATCCATTAATCTGAAGATATCTGATTTTCTTACCTATGAACATGGTGATAATTTTTTACAGTGTCATAAGAGTTATGCGGTGAATCTGATGCATATAGCACAGCTTGAAAAATATAGTATCATTTTAAAGAATGGTAAAGAACTTCCCATCAGCCAATCCCGCTATACAGAGACCAAATTAGCCTATGTAAAATATCTTGAGAATGAATAAAAGGTTGTCCTTGCGACAACCTTTTTTCATTCCTATGAGCTATCAAAACGGTGCCAGTGGCACGCTTCCTTATGGGGCTGTCACAAGGTACAGTATACGGCCAAGGATATTCCCCTTTTATTCCCATTTCTTTTTTGCAAAAAAATGTAAGGGATTCCTCTAGTCATTGAAAAAGACCCATTCCTTGATCAATTCATCTACATTTTCATAAAGCTTCTCGACTTCGTGTTGGCTAGGATGATCGACATAGATTCCACCGGTACAGATGACATTTTTTCCGGTTGCTTTACAGATCTGATCAGCCACATAGATACAGAAAGTGGATTCCGGATCTTCCATGGTTGTGATGATGGAGATCTCAGAAGAAGCTTTTTCCGGATCTTCCGGGTCTGTGGCCGGACAGGCATAAGCCGTACAGTCTAAGGCCGGCTGATCGCCACCGGTTAAAAGGATAAGAAGATCTTCTCCCACAGGAGTAACTTCCATCTGGATTTTTGTAAATAATAAGACACGATGAAATTTCATGATATAGTCCTCCACTTTGATTTCTATTTATTATATCAGAATTCGTGGAAAAATATATGTACAAATTTATTTTCTATGGTAGAATAAGAAAATACTGCATGAATTCAGTCGAGGATGATCCCTGTGACTTTGCATGGGCATGAAGATCTGAAGATCGATTAATTTATTGTAAATATTTCAAGAACGCCCTGCGTTCTTGCTGCGGAATGCGCGTCATGCTTTCGCATGATAGAGTTCCAATGCGCATTCCTGCAATCCGCCGGAGGGTTTTATCGAAGTCGGAGATGGAACTCCTGCTTGATGAAATTAATCTTTTACTCACCACTTATGGAAGTGGGAGTCTTCTTCGACGAGATGAAAAGAACCCTGACTGACGAGGTCAGATGAGGGGAATTGATAGATGATATAGAAGGAGAGAAAAAACATGGTTACAGTTCGTGAGATTTACAAAGACCGTGAAGCTTACATTGGTAAGAAGATTACCGTTGGTGGCTGGGTAAGAAGTATTCGTGCGTCCAAGCATTTTGGTTTCCTTGTAATGCATGACGGCACATTTTTTGAGACATTACAGATCGTATATGGCGAGGAGATGGAGAATTTCGCTGAAGTATCTAAGTGGAATGTTGGTTCTGCAGTGATCGTGGAAGGAACCTTAGTTGCGACACCGGATGCAAAACAGCCATTTGAGATTCAGGCAGATTCTGTGGTATTGGAAGGAGCTTCCTCTCCGGATTATCCACTGCAGAAGAAGAGACATACCATCGAGTATCTTAGAAGCATTTCCCATCTTCGTCCTAGAACCAATATGTTCCAGGCAGTATTCCGTGTTCGTTCTTTGGCAGCATATGCGATCCATCAGTTCTTCCAGGAGCAGGGATTTGTTTATGTGCATACGCCGATCATCACAGGTAGTGATGCAGAGGGCGCCGGTGAGATGTTCCAGGTTACCACTTTAGATCTTAATGAGATTCCTAGAACAGAAGATGGTGCCGTGGATTATTCCAAGGATTTCTTTAACAAGAGTACCAACCTTACGGTAAGTGGTCAGCTCAACGGTGAGGTTTTTGCACAGGCATTTCGTAATATTTATACATTTGGTCCTACTTTCCGTGCAGAGAATTCCAACACAGCAAGACATGCAGCAGAGTTCTGGATGATCGAGCCTGAAATGGCATTCACAGATCTGAAGGGCGATATGGAGACCGCAGAAGCTATGCTGAAGTATGTCATTCGTTATGTTCTCGAGAATGCACCGGAAGAGATGAATTTCTTTAATAAGTTCGTGGACAAGGGACTTCTTGACCGTCTGAATCATGTCGTGGATTCTGACTTTGGTGTAGTAACTTACACAGAGGCAGTGGATATCCTTGCGAAGAATAACGATAAGTTTGAATATAAAGTTACCTGGGGAACCGATCTTCAGACAGAACATGAACGCTATCTGACAGAGCAGGTATTTAAGCGTCCTGTTTTTGTAATTGATTATCCGAAGGAGATCAAGGCCTTCTACATGAAGCTCAATGAGGATAACAAGACCGTTGCTGCTATGGATTGTCTTGTGCCTGGTATCGGAGAGATTATCGGAGGAAGCCAGAGAGAGGATGATTATGATAAGCTTTACAAGCGTATCACAGAAGCTGGTATGGCGATGGAAAGCTATGATTTCTATATGGATCTTCGTAAGTATGGTTCCACACATCATTCCGGATTTGGTCTTGGATTCGAGCGTCTGATCATGTATTTAACAGGTGTTTCCAACATTCGTGACGTCCTTCCATTCCCAAGAACCGTAAATAACTGTGAACTTTAATCAAGCGAGAGCCGTGCAGTAAAAGCTGCGGGTACAAATCGAGTAAGAGCCGTGCAGTAAAAACTGTGGGTACCAATCAAGTAAGAACCGTGCAGTAAAAGCTGCGGGTACAAATCGAGTAAGAGCCCTGCAGTATATCACTGCAGACCTGGCTCTAAAAAGAGAATAATGCAAAGAAGCTATCGTCGTCTGCAGAGAAAACTGCAGGCGACTTTTTTCTGCCTATGCCTGTAATAAGATAAGCCTGGAAAATCCTTCTGGGCAAATGGGCAACATTTTCCATCAATAAGGCATATATATCTTTTGTATTTTAGCAAGAATCGTGTATAATGGTAATGAGTGTTCGATAGGAAGTAGAACAAAGATATCATTGCTGGAATTGCTTCATACTTTATGGAAGGTGATCAGGCAAGCGTCCAAGGAGTATAAGAAACTTTAGTGACTTATGATAGAGGAGGTAGGGCTTTATGCCAAAATGGATCGATTTGAATGAGGTAGATGACGATTTACTTCTCGGTGGCTTGAATACCGGTGGAAAAAGTATCATACAGGAACAATTGGCGGAGAAGGTATCCACCTATTATCAGCCGACGGAAGACGGGGGATATCGACCAAAAACGTCGAAAGTGAATCTGGAGGAAGAGGAGATTCTTCCTAAGAGATTTCAGGCAACGGAGGAAGAAGAAGAGGATAGCTTTGTATCGAGGAAGTTTGATGTGAATCTGGACGATGATGATATTCCGGTGAAGAAGTGGGGAGGATCCAGGATGAATCAGAGGAATGAATTAACGGCGAGCTATCAGGCATCGGAGGGTGATTTCCTCGATGTGATGGCACCGGCGAAGAAGAGTATGACGATCTTCTTTTTAATTGATGTATCAAAGAGCATGAAGGGAACCAAGATTGGTTCTTTGAATAGTACCATGGAAGAATTGCTTCCATCCCTGATCGGTGTCGGGGAGGCTTCCACCGATGTGAAGATCGCTGTCATGAAGTTTTCCACCAAGGTGGAGTGGATGACACCACAGCCGGTAAAGATTGAGGAGTATCAGTGCTGGAATCGTTTAGAACCGGAAGGACTTACCTTTATGGGAGATGCTTTTATGGAATTATCCAGAAAGCTTTCGAGAAATAGCTTTCTGAATTCTCCGTCCCTGTCCTATGCGCCTGTCATCTTTCTCTTGTCCGATGGCACACCGAATGATAACTGGCAGAAGGGGTTAAAAACTCTGCAAGAGAATAAATGGTTTCAGTATGGCCTTAAGATCGCCCTTGGTATTGGATCAGAGGTTGATATGGACGTCTTACGTGCCTTTACAGGAAATGATGAGCTGGCTGTGCAGGCTAAGACAGCAGATCAGTTAAGAGAATTGGTGAAGATGCTTGCAGTTACCTCCTCCCAGATTGGTAGCCGAAGCTTAGCTCTGGTTGATCAGAATCCACAGAATTATGGGACGAATCATTATGCCGGTAGGAATATGGATACCGCTTATCAGACGAATCCGGGATTCCGTGGAAGTCAGGCTGCCTATGGAGAGGAAGAGCAGATGGCAGAGCCATCCATGTCTCAGGCCAAGCAGCAGCTGTTAGTTCAGGAAATCAGAGAAGGAACCAGAGATATCCTTGGGGAAGCCGTCGATCTGGATGCCGTGAACTTTGACGAAGGATGGTAAATGATCCATTGCGAAGAAAAGAATGAGAAAATGGGTAAGATGTCAATGAAAAAGATTGACGAAGGATGGTAAGCAATGAGTATGAGAGAACTGAAGATCGGAGAACGTATTCCGATGGAAAAGGGCGGCGAAGCCGTCGTATATAAAGAGTTAGGTCGTGGCGGACAGGGTATCGTCTATCAGGTTCGCTATCGTAATCGGGAGTATGCCTTAAAGTGGTATTTTATCAGTCGAATCCGTGATCCACAGGCATTTCGTAATAATCTGCGTAAGAATATAGAGGACGGGGCCCCGAATGACCAGTTTATCTGGCCTTTATTTCTGACAGAGCCCAAGGCCAATGGTGCTTTTGGCTATCTGATGGAATTAGCGCCACGTGGCTATGAGTCTTTTACCGATATTTATAATGGATACCGCTGGGAGAAACCACGTATGAAGGGTCAGCCGGCCCGAAAGGTGACGGTACGTTTCGCTTCTCTTGATGTCATGATCACGGCAGCCATTAATATTGTCAAGGCCTTCCGTGCCCTCCATCTTTGTGGTAAGAGTTATCAGGATCTGAATGATGGCGGTTTCTTTATCGATACCAGATCCGGCCGTGTCCTGGTCTGTGACTGCGATAATGTGGCAGCGGATGGCGATAACTTCGGAATCGGTGGTATGCCGGGATTCATGGCTCCGGAGGTTGTCAAAGGAATCAGTAAGCCGAATGTGTTAACGGACCGATATTCCCTGGCTGTGGTCTTATTTAAGCTATTTTTCCGTGGAGATCCTCTCGAGGGAAGTAAGGTCTTAAAGTGTGTAGTCATGACGGAGGAGAATGATTTGATTCATTATGGTAAGGATCCGGTTTTCGTCTATGATCCCAATAATGCGTCCAACCGTCCGGTAAAAGGAGTACATGATAATGTGATCCGCCTATGGCAGATATATCCGGACTTTATCCGACAGGCCTTTACCTTATCCTTCACCTATGGGATTCAGGAGCCCAATGCCCGTATTATCGAGAAGAACTGGATCCAGATGTTGATCCAGCTGAAGCTGGATATCGTTCACTGCGGCTGTGGCAGAGTTTCTTTTGCTTCGGCATTTGAGAAGTCCGGAGAGCATACCATGATCTGTGAACGCTGTGGCACCACCATCTATACTCTGGCGGTGAATGATTTTGAATTTCCTTTGGTACAGGGCGCGAAATTATATCGATGCATGACCGAGAAGGCCAATGATGATTTTGAAACTGTGACAGCTGAGGTGATTGAGAATCGTCTGAAGCGCGGTCTTTTTGGCATTAAGAACCTGACCAGACAGTCCTGGCAGGCGGTCTTTCCGGATGGAAGTCTTCGTGAAGTTGCACCTGGAAAGGGTGTCCCGATCTGGAAGGGCTTAAAGATTGATTTCTCGGATAGTGTGAAGGCGGAGATCATTCTATAAGGAGGAATCCTTCCGAAGGAAGAAAATAGTATTTTATTAGAATGAAGAATAAAAATGAAACATTACACTTATAAGGATGAGTGATATATATGGATAAAAATATGGTTTCCCTCGCACAGATTCGTGAGGAGATGCGTAAGGTTAAGGATCCGGAGAGCGGAAAAATGATGATGAAGCCCGCTTATTTTTCCGGAATGCGTGCCTTGATTCAAGGAGCCTTCTCTTTCGCATCCTACTTTGAACGGATGCATGCGCAGCATAGAGTCTATACGGGGAATGATCCTTCGGGATTTCTTTTTGATCTTAAGACCGGTGAGATGGTTTGCTGCGTGGAAGAGTTGTTCGAAGAAGAATCTCCAGAGGCGGAGGTTATCAAGTCCGGAGAACATATTTTACAGATTACAGAGTATGCTGCGCCGGAATTACTGGAATCTTATCAGGAAGGAAAAGAATTTCATTTTAATGTGGAGACGGACCGATATTTTATGGCAGTCTTCCTCTTTGAATACTTCTTTCATACTGCTTCCCCATTTGAAGGGAAGATGATGGTGAATCGATGCTTCCTCTCCCCTTTGGAGAAGGAAATGTTTCGTGTAGACCAGGGAATCTTCTGCATGGATCCTGGTGAGCATGAGAATCAGCCGGTAAAGGGGATTCAGGATAAGCTGATCCGTTATTGGGATGTCTATCCGCTTCTCCTGCAGAAAATGTTCTGCAGAGCCTTTATGAATGGTGGAATCTCGGCAGAGTTTCGACCTTCCGCTGTGGATTGGATGCAGGTCATGGTAGCGATAAGCATGGATTATAAAGAGTGTAGCTGTGGTTATCATGGTTATTCCGCAACCTTACTCTCTCAGGAGAATGGCACCAGAATCTGTCCTAAGTGTGGAAAGATCTATTATCCTCTGACCAATGGTATGGATACCATCTGGCTGGCGGAAGGGCAGAAGCTTTATGAATGTCAGACGGGACGGATACCATTTCATAAGGATGAGGTGACGGGTATCGTCGTGGAGAATAAGCAGCATAAGGGTCTGTATGGGATTAAGAATCTGAGTAAGGGAGTATGGCGTGGACTTTATCCGGATGGAAAGACCAAGGATATCGGACAGGGGCAAGGGATTCCAATCTGGAATGGCATGCGGGTACGTTTTGAGACCGGTGAGGATTGGTTCTTGCGCTTACAGCTGTTGGAGATTCCGGTGGTGGAAGAAGAGGAAGCCTGTGTGGAAGAAAGGGAAGATAGAATAGAAAGAGAGAATGATTGCTCCAAAACGAGTGAATGATAAAAAGTAAAGTGAGAAGATGAGGTGTATTATATGATGAGTATTGATATGATAGATCCTTTGGAAACCATGGCGCCTGCCAAAAAGAGTATGGTTATCTTTTTCCTGGTGGATACTTCCACCAGTATGCAGGGCAGTAAAATGGATTCTTTGAATAAGGTTATGGGTGATGTTTTGCCGGAATTGATCGGCGTTGGCGAGGCTGGGACCGATGTGAAGATTGCGGTAATGTCCTTCGCATCCGGTTGTGAGTGGATTACGCCGGAGCCGGTTCTTGTAGAAGAGTATCAGCGTTGGGAGAATCTGGAGGCAGACGGAGTGACGGATTTGGGCGAGGCCTGTGAAGAATTATGTAATAAGCTTTCCAGAAATAGCTTTCTTCATTCTCCATCCTTGTCTTATGCTCCTGTCATCTTTCTCATGACCGATGGTTATCCGACCGATAATTATAAAAAAGGATTTGAGATGCTGAGGAAGAACCGTTGGTTTAAGTATGGCCTTAAGATCGCCCTTGCAATCGGTTCCAATGTAGATATGGAAGTTCTGCAGGAATTTGTGGATGATGAGGAATTGGTTTTGCAGGCCTATGGTGCAGATATGCTGAAGAAGCTGGTTCGTGAGATTGCAGTGACATCCTCTAAGATCGGTAGCGCCAGTATGCCTTTGACGGAGATCGAAGGCAGTGAACGTACCTTGGCGGATGTAGCCGGAACGAAAAAGGAGGCTATGGTTGAGGCAGTTCAGGAGATGAAACAAGATATTTTGGGTGTGGAAGATCTGACGGACCTTGATGATATGGACATCGAATTTGACGAGGGTTGGTAGAATGAAGACAGGTGGCATGAAGGGGATTCATACTACCGTAATTGGAGACAGTCACATTCGCAGACAAATCGTATGCCAGGATAGCTCCGGTGTATATGTCGGAGATGATTTCGCCATTGCTGTGGTGGCGGACGGACATGGGAGTGCCAAGCATTTTCGAAGTGATGTGGGTGCGAAGATTGCGGTAAAGATTTCCATTGAGCTTCTGAAGAAATATATGAGACAGACGGATTTCAAGAATCAGTTTCTGCAGCATCCGGATTTTATCCTGCAGCAGATGGAGAAGCAGATTCTGATGAAATGGCGGGAAGCCGTGGAGGAGTATCATAAGGAGAATCCTCTGACGGAAGAAGAGAAGAAGAAGGTTCCGGAGGAGAAGTGGAAGCAAACCAGGCTGGTGACTATTTATGGCAGCACCGTCCTGATCGCGGTCATGGCAGATGGATTTTCTTATGGTATGCTTTTGGGCGATGGCGGATTTGTGGTGCTTTCCCGGAACAATGAAGTATTTATTCCGGTGGAAGATCCCAATTCCCATGCGAATTATACCTCTTCTTTGTGTAACACCAATGCTGTGAAGTATTTTCAACATTGGTATTCGCAGGAGGAAGCGCTTGCTATGTTTGTATCGACCGATGGTTTATTTAAATCCTTTGCCAGTGAGGAGGATTTTCTGAAATATCATGGGCTGATCACACATATGTTATCGGATCCGGAAAAGGCGAGAGCCAGTCTGGAACGTAATTTTGAAAAAAGAACCCGCGAAGGCAGCGGAGATGATATCTCCATTGCTTTGATTTATGATGGAGAGGCATTTCAGGTTTAAAGGCGGAAAGTGCTTTTATGTATATTGAATGGAAGGAGGGATACCATGAAAAAGAAGGCCAGTGTTATTTTGGCGAAGTGTATCCAGGATAAGAAACTTTATGGTATTCGTATCGAGATGCGTGAGGATGACTGGGTGAGAACCTGGGCTTTTCCACTGCAAGAAGAGATGGCAGAAAAGGAAGGCTTTGATCAGACCAGCTTTAGTGGCAGCTTCTATACGGATGATGAATATCCGGGCTGTCCTTATTGTGGTGCAAAGAAGTGTTTTGTCTGTGGGGATTGTGGGAAGATCAGCTGTTATGATGGTTCCGATTCTGTGGTATGTAATTGGTGTAGTGCCAGTGGCAAGGCATATAATGATAATGCGAAGATGGATGTGACCGGTGGCGGATATTGATCCATTTATGGTAGGGGATTTTTGGTGATTTCTGTCAAAGAGTACAAGCCCCTCCGGGATTGAGGGGGTTCGAAGCACACTTTTATTCTGAGTTTAAGTCGTTTCGAAGAAAGGATATCGTTAAGATTATGGAAGATTCTATCAAGTCTATTATATTAGAGGCCTCACAGAAGGTGGCAAAAACCTGTGAGGAAAAGGATTATATTGTATCGAATGCCGGCAGACATCTTCCGGATCGAGGAAAAGTCATCGAAATTATCAAGGATTTACGTCGTGTGATTTTTCCAGGCTATTTTGGTTCGGAGAATATTACCTTGATCTCTCCGGAGAATTTTGTCGGAGAGCGTATGGCCAGTATCTATGAATCCTTGAAGCTGCAGGTAGCCAAGGCATTCAATTACCGTGATTATGGCACCAAGAGTTCGGAAGAGATTGAACGACAGTCCGAAGAAGTCTGTGCGAATTTTATTCGTAAGATTCCTTATATTCAGGAGATGCTGATGAAGGATGTGGAAGCGGGCTTCTATGGAGACCCGGCTGCAAAGAGTATGGAGGATATCATTTTCTCTTATCCGGGTTTATTCGCCATCTATGTTTACCGTGTGGCGCATGAATTCTATGTGCAGGATGTGCCATTTTTACCTCGTATTATGACGGAGTATGTGCATGGACGAACTGGTATCGATATTAACTCCGGTGCAACGATTGGAGAGTATTTCTTTATCGATCATGGTACAGGAATCGTAATTGGTGAGACCACAACCATCGGTAATAATGTGAAGTTATACCAAGGTGTTACCTTAGGTGCTCTTTCTACACGTAAAGGACAGCTCTTAAGAGATACCAAGAGACATCCGACGATCAGGGACAAGGTAACCATCTATGCCGGAGCAACGATCCTTGGCGGAGATACCGTCATCGGAGAAGGTGTGATCGTTGGTGGTGGTGCCTTTATTACGGAATCCGTCCCGGATTATGCCAAGGTAATGG
>R25__coassemble_1030_pt1 | contig 14815 bp, 12 predicted proteins | sample R25__metabat2_low_PE_006 | metagenome-assembled genome bin R25 | reverse complement strand
GGGGAGAGAAGAAAAACTTATGTTGGAAATATTTTCATTTGCCTTTAATGCCATTGCACCGATTTTGCTTTTGGTATTTTTGGGGTATCTTTTAAAAATAAAAAATGTTTTTTCGATAGAATTTTTTAAAAATATCAATCGCTTTGTGTTTCATTACTGTCTGCCGGTTATGATGTTTGTGAATCTATATGGTATGGACAGTATCCGGGATATTGACTATAAGCTGGCAATCTATATGATTGCCAGTATCATGGTTCTTACGGTCATCGGTCTGCTGATTGCCAATGTGATCACCAAGGTAAAGAATCGTAAGGGTGTGATCACCCAGGCAGGCTTTCGCTCGAATTTTGCGCTCATTGGTCTTCCCTTGTCGGAAGGACTTGCCGGTAATGCGGGCTTAACGGTCGCTTCCTCTATGCAGGCACCGGTGGTGATCTATTATAATTTCTTTTCGGTGGTATTTTTATCCCTTTATTCAGACGAAGCCAGTATTGATTTAAAGAAGATCGGGAAGAATATTGCCAAAAATCCGCTGATTCGTGGATTATTGGTAGGACTATGTGCTCTGATCCTAAGGGAAATGATTCCTACAGACTCGAGCGGGGAGTTAATTTTTCGACTATCCGATACATTTCCATGGCTTTTTACATTTTTAAATTATTTAAGCAGAGTGGCGACACCTCTTGCCTTATTATCCTTGGGAGGACAGTTTAATTTTTCTCAAGTGTCCGGATTACGAAAAGAATTGGTTACAGCAGTCAGCATGAGATTGCTTCTTGCTCCCTTGATTGGCTTTAGTCTCACTTTTCTGGCTGCCAGAAGTGGATTTATCACTTTGACGCCCGGTGTTATGGCAACCTTGATTGCTTGCTATGGCTCCCCTATGTCTGTCTCTACGGTACCTATGGCAGCGGAGATGAAGGCGGATGCGGTACTGACCGGACAGATTGTGGTATGGACTTCTTTATTTAGTATGTTTACGATTTTTGTTTTGACGGTAGTCTTTCGTGCCATGGGTCTGCTTTAAGTAATGATGCAATAAATATAATAAACAGTAGCCGTTCTTAAGGGCAGGGCTTCACGGATGGGAAGTCCTGCCTTTTTCTTCATCGCAGAAAATCATCCTTACAGTTTGTTTCTCCCAACAATAATTAGATTTCCCTTATTGATAAAAAATTCTCATTAAGTTATAATCAGTTTGAATATTTTGAAAAAAGGATAAGATTATATGACACTGAGAGATTTAAAAAAAGGAGAATCTGCCAGCATTATTCATGTTGGTGGAGAGGGTGCCACAAGGCAGCACTTTCTTGACATGGGTATTATACCCGGTGCGGAAGTGACCGTGGTTAAGTTTGCCCCCCTGGGGGATCCCATGGAATTACAGGTTCATGGATATGAGCTGACCATAAGATTAGATGATGCGGCGAAAATTGACATTAAACCGATCCACGAGAGAAGTAACCAGCATCAAAGAATAGAGACAATCGCCAAGTCAGAGCATCCTGGTTTGGGAGAGGCCGGAAAGTATCACGATACCAAGCATGAGAACCCTCTTCCGGAGGGTACCCTTCTCACGTATGCATTGGTGGGAAATCAGAATTGTGGGAAAACCACGCTTTTTAATCAGTTGACCGGTTCCAATCAGCATGTGGGCAACTTTCCTGGGGTTACTGTGGATCGTAAAGATGGTGCCATTAAGGGACATCCGGATACCTTGGTCACGGATCTACCGGGCATCTATTCGATGTCTCCTTATAGTAGTGAGGAGATTGTTTCGAGAAGTTTTGTACTTAACGAAAAACCCAAGGCAATCATTAATATTGTCGACGCCAGTAATATAGAGCGTAATCTGTATCTTACCATGCAGCTTCTGGAGATGGATATTCCCATGCTTTTAGCTTTAAATATGATGGATGAGGTTGTTGGGAATCACGGTTCCATCGATATCAATGGTATGGAGGAACTCATGGGTCTTCCGGTCGTTCCCATTTCTGCGGCCAAGGGAGAAGGCATCGAAGAACTCATTCATCATGCCATCCATATCGCAAAATATCAGGAGAAGCCTTGTGTGCAGGATTATTGTAGTAAGGATGATCATGGCGGTTCCATTCATCGTGCACATCATGCCATAGAGGCCATCATCGAAGACCATGCAGAGAAATACGATCTACCTCTTCGGTTTGCAGCTAGTAAAGTAATAGAAAATGATTCACTGGTTCTGGAACGTTTGCATCTGGATGCTAATGAAAAAGAGATGATCGAGCATGTCATCCTACAGATGGAAGCAGAAGGTGGTATGGACCGAAGTGCGGCCATTGCCGATATGAGATTTGACTTTATCGAAAGAGTTTGTGAACAGACGGTTGTGAAGCCAAAGGAGAGCAAAGAAAGAATTCGCTCGGAGAAGATGGATCGTATTCTGACCGGTAAATGGACGGCCATTCCATGCTTTATGCTTATTATGGCAACGGTATTTTGGCTGACCTTCAATGTGATTGGTGCTTTTTTACAGGATCTTCTGGCCCAGGGAATTGATCTTCTGACCAATATCGTGGCAGAATTTTTGGTTTCTGCCGGTGTGAATGAAGTATTGAAGGGGTTAATTATTGATGGCATTTTCAGCGGGGTAGGAAGTGTATTGAGTTTTCTTCCCATCGTAGTGACGCTATTCCTCTTTTTATCTCTTATGGAAGACAGTGGTTATATCGCCAGAGTGGCTTTCTTTATGGATAAGCTGCTTCGTAAGATCGGCTTATCCGGTAGAAGTATCGTTCCTTTGTTGATTGGATTTGGTTGTACGGTACCGGCGGTCATGGCAACGAGAACCCTTCCTTCTGCCCGCGACCGTAAGATGACCATACTCTTGACACCTTTTATGTCTTGTACGGCCAAGCTGCCAATCTATGCCTTTTTCGTCAATGCTTTCTTCCCGGGAAAGGGAGGCTTGATTATGACAGCACTCTATTTTTTAGGGATCCTTTGTGGAATCCTTATGGCTATGATTTATAAGAATACCTTATTTAAAGGGGAAGCCGTTCCGTTTGTTATGGAATTACCGAATTATCGTATGCCAGGACTGAAAAATGTATTACAGCTGCTATGGGAGAAGGCCAAGGATTTCCTGACCAAGGCCTTTACGGTAATTTTTTTGGCCACCATTGTGGTATGGTTTTTGCAGAGCTTTGATCTTCATCTGGCCCTGACGATGGATTCTTCCCGGAGTATATTGGCATCGATATCTGGCATTCTTTCTACTCTATTTGCACCGATTGGTCTGAATGACTGGCGCATCGTCACCTCCCTTTTATCCGGATTTATCGCCAAGGAGAGTGTGGTTTCGACGATGGAGATTCTATTTGCGGGAAGCGTGCATACGGTTTTAAATACTGTGGATGCGGCTACCTTACTGGTCTTTTCTCTTCTCTATACGCCGTGTGTCGCAGCCATTGCCTCCGTGAAAAGAGAACTTGGTGGCGGATGGGCCATGGGATTGATATTCTTACAGTGTCTGGTGGCATGGATGATGGCATTTTTGATACATTTTATATTGATTCTTCTTGGATAAAGAAGAATCCCGAGAAAAGAAGATACTGAGATGATCGCTTAAGAATGGTTTATGTGGACAAGAGTATGGATGGTTTCTCCCTTGTGACTATCTGGATACTTATGTGGAAAAGGGAGAACTGGAATGAGCGATTTCTTTATGGATTTAGTCTAATAAAGTTCTGCTTTTGTTGGCCTTTTTCTACATATTTTTAAAAATGATATTATTGCATTTTTACTATGCTTTGTTTATAATATACTTTAGTATGGTAAAACATTACTGTAATTATGAAGTAAATAAAAAAAGGAGTAAAACAATGAGAAAATTTATCACAGCAGCACTTGTTGGAATTATGTGCGTTGGAACATTGGCAGGATGTAGTTCATCTACTTCCACAACAACAACTACTTCAAATGAAGCAGCTACAACAGAAGCAGCAGCTACAGGCGATTCTGACTGGGCTTATGTTCAGGACAAGGGATCCTTAAAGATTGGTATGACATTATTTGCACCTATGAACTATTATGACGATAATAATGAGTTCGTTGGATTCGATACAGAGCTTGCTACTGCAGTTTGCGAGAAGCTTGGTGTAGACGTTGAGTTCGAAGAGATCAACTGGGATTCCAAAGAGATCGAGCTGAATTCCAAGAATATTGACTGTATCTGGAATGGTATGTGTATCACAGAGGAAAGAAAGGAAAACATGAGTGTTTCCGATCCTTATCTTTATAATACACAGGCTATGGTTATGAAGGCAGATCGTGAAGAAGAGATCATGGCAGACGTTAGCGGACTTACCCTTACTGCGGAGCAGGGTTCCACAGGTGAAGGCAAGATTGATGGTTCCATCGAAGATGATGATACCGTAGAAGTTTCTGCAAATGAATATTTTGCTTCTTGTAACTATGTTGCATCCGATTCTATGGCTAAAGCTCTTCTTGAAGTAAAATCCGGAACAGCTGACATTGCTTTAGTAGATAGTGTATGTGCACTTGCTATGGTTGGTCCTGACACAGATTATGCTGATTTAGTTGTAAATATGGATAACCAGTTCGGACAGCAGGAATATGGTATCGCATTCCGTAAAGGTTCTGATGTAACTGCTATGGTGAATGATGCGATTGCTGAGCTTTATGCAGATGGCACAGTAGCTACGATTGCTGAAAAATATGGTTTAACAGATGCTTTAGTTCAGAAATAATCTTTGCTTATCCCTGGCAGGAAAGAGATTTCAAAAAGTTTTCTGACCGGATCAAAATGTAATAATCATCGAGCGGGTTTTATACCTGCTCGATTTCTATGTTAATAAAAAGGAAGGTATATTATGGGCGGACCACTTCAATCACTTTTCGGTGGATTTGGACTGAATATTGAATTATTTTTAATTGTATTAGTTCTTGCTTTGCCTTTGGGTTTGGCAATCACCATGCTCTCCACTTTGAATTTTCCACCACTTCGCTGGTTAATTAAGATTTTTGTATGGGTTATCCGAGGAACACCTCTGATGCTCCAGTTATTTATCGTTTTATATGCACCAGGCTTACTTTTTGGAATTCCGATGTCTAATCGTATGCTGGCAGCTGTTTTGGCCATGGTCATCAATTATTCTGCTTATTTTTCCGAGATTTACCGTGGTGGTATCGAGAGTATTCCGAAGGGACAGTATGAAGCCGGACAGGTTTTAGGTATGACCAGATCCCAGATTTTCTTTAAGGTTATTCTTTTACAGGTTATCAAGAGAATTGTTCCGCCAATCGGTAATGAAGTGATCACCTTGGTAAAGGATACCTCCCTTGCGCGTGTCATCGGTTGTGCAGAGATTATCATGTGTGCAGAAAGATTTACCAAGCAGGGCTTGATCTGGCCACTTTTCTCCACTGGTCTTTTCTTCCTCATTTTCAATGGTATTCTTACTCTTCTTCTTGGATATGTTGAGAAGAAGCTGGATTACTTCAGAGTTTAGGAGGGTTACGACATGGCTATTTTAGAAGTGAAAAATATTAAGAAAAATTTTGGTAGTCTTCAGGTATTAAAGGGTCTGGATTTTTCTTTGGAAAAGGGAGAGGTTCTTTCTATCATCGGTGCTTCCGGAAGTGGTAAGACCACTTTACTTCGTTGCCTGAACTTCCTGGAAAGACCGAGTCATGGTCAGATTTTGGTAAATGATGAGGTTATCTATGATACGGATAATCAGGAGTCCTTAAGCGAAGCTGCCATCCGTAGAAATCGTCTTCATTTTGGTATGGTATTCCAGTCTTTTAACCTCTTTCCACAGTATACGGTGTTACAGAACTGTACCCTGGCTAAGGAATTAATGGCCCAGGAGGATCCGAATTATAAGAGTAAGAAGGCAGAGATTCTTAAGAATATTCAGGAGGAAGCCATCGAGATTCTGACCAGTGTTGGTCTGAAGGATCGAAAAGATTATTATCCGCATCAGTTATCCGGTGGACAGCAGCAGCGTGTTGCCATCGCCAGAGCATTGATGATGCGTCCGGATATTCTCTGCTTTGATGAGCCTACTTCCGCTTTGGATCCGGAACTTACCGGTGAAGTATTAAAAGTAATTAAAGCGCTTGCTGAGAAGCATACTACCATGGTAATTGTTACCCATGAGATGCAGTTTGCCAGAGAAGTATCGGATAAGGTTCTTTTCCTGGATGAGGGAAGAATCGCAGAGTACGGCAGTCCGGAGCAGGTATTTGAGAATCCGAAGGAAGAGAGAACGAAACAGTTCCTGGAAAGATATTTTGCAAATTAAGAATTTGTATATTACATAAAAGAATCGCAGAAATTGTAGAATCAATTTCTGCGATTCTTTTATGATAGACCTATCATCCCAAGTGAAGCAAGGAAGGCTTCTCCTCATTTATAAGCCGTAATATTTCGCTAATTTTTCAAAGACAGGAAGTGCCTTCTTAACACGCTCCTCCGGTACACAGTAGGCGATGCGGAAATGTCCAGGACAAGCGAAGATATCGCCAGGCACCAACATCAGATCCATTTCCATGGCTTTCTTACAGAAGGCCTGTGAATCAACTTCTAAGGAACGTGGGAACATATAGAAGGTTCCCTTTGGTTCCACACATTCATAGCCATAAGCTGTCAAGGCTTGATATAAGGTTTCTTTATTTTTTTCATAAACAGTTAGATCAGCAGTATCTCCACAGACGTCGATCAAGGTACGTTGCCAGATGGAAGCAGCGCCGTTTTGTCCGATGGTACGGGAAATCTGTGGACAGATCTCGATGATGCGGAGGGCTTCTTCGCATTCCGGATTGACTGCCAGATAACCGATACGCTCTCCAGGAAGAGAGAGAGACTTACTGTAAGAATAGCAAGTCAGGGTGTGGGCATAGTGATTGGCAATATAAGGGCTATCAACGCCGCGAAAGATAATATCGCGGTAAGGTTCATCGGAAATCAGATATATGGTATGACCGAATTCCTGGGATTTTCTGGTCAGAATCTCGGATAAACGATCGATGGTTTCTGTGGAATACACGATACCGGAAGGGTTATTCGGGGAATTGATCAAAACAGCGGCTACCTTTTCATCGAGAGCCGCTTCAAATGCCTGAAAATTCACCTGAAATGTCTCGATATCTGCAGGAATGATCTCCAGCTGCAAGGAAGCACCGGCGGTATAGGTCTTATATTCGGAGAAACAAGGAGCAAAGGTGACGATTTTATCCCCTGGATTCGTGACAGCTCTGAAGGCATGGGCCAAGGCACCTGCTGCGCCGATTGCCACGAAGATATGTCCGGCCGTATAATGGCATCCGTAACGATGGTTCAGATCATTTGCAATCGCTTCTCTGGTTTCCGGAATACCATAGCTTGGGCTATATCCATGAAGCGTCAGCGGATCCTTCTCCTTGATATTACGGATCAGTGCATCCTCAACTGTGACAGGGCTTGGAACAGATGGATTCCCCAAACTGAAATCGTAGACATTTTCCACACCGATTTCGGCAGCTCTGGCTCTGGAATAGTTGAAAATTTCGAAGATAACATCCTTTTCATTTAACATATATTTATAAAATGTATTGATCAATTTTCTGCCTCCTGAAATGTAAAAGTAATTTATAGAAGCTCTGTGAACTTGCTTTTTTGCTAAAGCAATTTTCTCATGTAATCGGTTGATGGTCAAAGACTTTACTGTTATAATGAAATGAAGTGTATCATAGCCTGGAGCAATGTGTGTTGCAGGAGATTTTTTGAAAGGAGAAGCCCATGGAGAATTATTCCATTTTAATCCCATCCTATAGTATAGGAAGTGATATTTATGATAAAATGAATGACTATTGTCCTTTATATGGTAAGAAGGTTGTTGTGATTGGAGGAAAAAAAGCGCTTGCAGCTGCAAAGGATAAGCTGGAAGCAGCCTTTGCCAAAGGTAATCTTGAGCCCCTCGATTATGTATGGTACGGCACAGAGTGTACCAGAGAGACTGCAGCCCGTTTGGAGATGTTGGAAGCCGTACAAGCTGCGGATATGATTTTTGCAGTCGGAGGTGGAAAGGCTGTCGATACCTGTAAGTTAATCAGTATCGATCTGCATAAGCCATATTTTTCTTTTCCAACCATCGCATCCAACTGCGCAGCCAGTTCATCCCTTTCTATCGTTTATCATGAGGATGGCTCCTTTGCTGAGTTTGTACATTTTTTAGAATCTGCCAAGCATGTATTTATCGATACAGAAATTATCGCTGCTGCACCGAAGGAGTATCTCTGGGCCGGTATGGGAGACACTTATGCCAAATACTACGAAGTCAGTATTTCAGCAAGAGGAGAACAGCTGGAGTATTTCAAGGCCATGGGTGTAAATATGAGCCGTATGTGTATGGAAACTTTGGTGGAGCATGGGGAGGAAGCTTTGAAGTCCAATATTGCCGGCAAACCATCCTATGACCTGGAACAGGTGGCGCTGGCTATCATCATTACCACCGGCTGGGTATCTATGTTGGTTGCCAGAGATCATACCATGGATTATAATGGCGGCGTGGCTCATGCATTCTACTATGGTATGTGTAATCTGCCGGGATTTGACGGTCCGGATTATCATCTCCATGGTGTAGTGGTTGGCTTTGGTGTACTGATCGCTCTATTGATCGATGGACAGGAGGAAGAGTGCCGGCGCTTGATTGCCTTTAATAAAAAGGTCGGTCTGCCAACCACCTTAAAAGACATCGATGTAACTGTGGAAGAAGTCAGAAAATGTGCGCCTGCCATGACCAAGGACGAAGATCTGGAACACTATCCTTATAAAGTGACGGCAGATATGATCGTAGATGCGGCGATTCGACTGCAGGGTTAATGGATTTTATAAAAACTTTATCCCCCCACGTGGCTTGTGGGGGATTTTTTTATTTGTTAGTATCATTGTATGAATACAAGGATGCAAGGTGCTTTAAGTCGTTTTCTTTTACCTAAGAATGCAAGATGCTTTAAGCCACTTTGATCTATACATATGATGAAAAGGAGAAATATATGCACATTCCTGAAAATTATCTCTCTCCTGCCAGCTGTGCAGTGATGACTGCAGCCATGGTCCCGGTTTGGACTCATGCAGTAAAAAAAGTAAAGAAAGATTTGCCAAAAGAGAAGATTCCTCTCTTAGGAGTTGGAGCAGCATTTTCCTTTCTTGGCATGATGTTTAATGTCCCGCTGGTTGGAGGAACGAGTGGTCATGCCGTTGGAGGAACCTTGATTGCCCTTCTTTTTGGGCCGGATGCTGCCTGTATCGCCGTATCCATTGCCCTACTTCTGCAGGCGGTTATCTTTGGAGATGGTGGAATTTTAGCCTTTGGAGCGAATTGTTTTAATATGGCTTTTGTACTACCCTATGTGGGATATGGATTGTATTGCCTGATTGTGAAATGTGCCGGAGATAAGAAGGCAAAGGAAAAAATTCATTATATTGCAGCAGCCATCGGGTCTTACATCGGCATGAATATGGCGGCCTTTTGTGCTTCTATAGAATTTGGAATTCAGCCAATTTTATTTAAAGATGCTACAGGCAATGCCCTTTATTGTCCTTATGATTTTTCCATATCAATTCCTGCTATGATGATTCCTCATTTACTGGTGGCAGGCTTTGTTGAAGTGGTCTTTACCCTTGCAGTTTATATGTATGTCAGAAGGACATCACCGGATCTGATCTATGTGAAGATAATAGAGGAATCGCCCGGTCCGGAGTTAAAGAAAAAAAATCATCTTCCGGTGTTTGTCTTAATTGCTCTTCTCATCATCGCAACTCCCTTGGGATTATTAAATAGTGCGACTGCCTGGGGAGAATGGGGTGCAGATGAAATCGCAGATATTGTGACCAAGGGATCTGTATTGGGTTATACGCCATCGGGTCTGGCTCATGGCTGGTCTTTTCCTTCATTTATGCCGGATTATTCCCTAAGTGGAATGAATGAAGGAGTGGCATATATTTTGTCCGCAGTGATTGGCGTTTCTCTACTGATCATTATTTTTAAACTTTTATCGATTCCAATGAAAAGTAGAAATAGTAGATGAGGTAAGTAAAATGGATAAAATTCCTGATTGGATGCAAGATACAGATTCATACATTCCTTTGGAGGATCGATCGCTCTTTGCCTTTCAAACGATCCGCTCCCTGGGCAGAGCCATGGCCCAGATCAGCATACAGAAGGGACAGGAAAGAGAGAGGCATATCCCTGCCCTTGCTAAGTTTTTTCTTACGATTGCCCTGATTCTATTGACATCTTTGTCTCAGAATTCGATGATTTTGCTCCTCCTCTCTGCCATGCTTCTGCTTTATTTAGCTACCTGGCCACCAAGAGCTTTGTGGAATATTATAAAAGGATCACTTATGGCAGCGGGAATTGCCCTCTTGCTTTTCTTACCTGCTATGATTTTAAAACCGGAAGGCTTTCATAATAATATGATACTGGTTTTAAAAGTATTTCTATGCGTAGCTATACTAAGTATATTTAATCATACCACTCAGTGGAATCATATTACCAAGGCTTTACGAAGGATTCATATTCCTGGTATTTTTATTTTTACTTTGGATATTACTTTAAAATATATTATTTTGTTGGGAAATCTGATCAATGATCTTTTAACTTCTCTGCAATTACGTTCTGTAGGGAAAAATAACCGGAAGTATCATTCGGTCGGTGGAGTGATGGGAATTACTTTCTTAAGAGCAACAGAAATGAATCAACAGATGTATGAAGCGATGCTATGTAGGGGATTTACGGATGATTATGATTGAATTAAAAAATATTACATTTTCTTATGATGTAGAGGAAGAAATCGTCTTAAAAAATCTGAATCTGCAGGTCAAAAAAGGTAGCTGTCTTGTCATAGAAGGGGAGAATGGTTGTGGAAAATCGACCTTATTCCGTATCTTAAATGGTATTTCTTTCCCACAGGAGGGACAGTACTTTTTTGAGAATGTAGAAATCACACAAGAGTATTTAAAGAAGAATAAAAATGCCAAAAGCTTTCATAAAAAGATTGGATATCTTTTTCAGAATCCGGATCTTATGCTTTTTAATGCTAGTGTTTATGATGAAATTGCTTTTGGTCCAAGACAGATGGGTCTATCCGATGAAGAAGTGGATCGTAGAACCAAGGATTGTCTGCAGATTTTTCACTTAGAGAAATTTGCCGATAAGGCACCTTATCATCTGTCCGGTGGACAGAAGAAGAGAGTGGCTTTGGCGGCAATTCTGTCTTTGAATCCGGAAGTTTTGATCCTGGACGAACCTTATGCCGGACTGGATCGTAAAACACAGGTCTGGCTTACGTCTTTTTTACAGCAATTAAAGGAGCTTGGAAAAACCATAATTATTGCTACCCATTCTGAAGAAATCAGAGATTTGTTGGCAGATGAGATTGTTCGATTGGAAGATTGATGTTATAATGAAGCAAGACGAATCGCTGGCTTGCTTTTCGTCATTTTTTAGATTCGAAAGTATAGGAAATATAGTGGTATGTGTAAGAAGGAGAGAGTAAGATCATGAAGGAGATGAATTTAGAAGGTCGGGAATTTGATTGTGGACATGATCTGATTCATTCCCAGGATGGGTATCAGAATCACATGCAGGATGAGAGTCAGAATCACACTCACGATGAGAGTCAGAATCCTATTTCTGTCCAAGAGGAAGGTTTTCCTCCTGTTCATTCGCATCCTCATAATCATTCGCATACCCATGATCCGGAAGAAATCAAAAAGATTTCCAATCGTTTGGCCCGTGCAGCTGGTCACTTGAAAAAAGTACAGCAGATGGTGGAGGATAATTGTGATTGTGCCGAGGTTTTGGTTCAATTATCTGCAGTTATCGGTGCTCTGAATAGCACGGGTCGTCAGATACTAAAGCATCATATTGATCATTGTATCGTTCATGCAGTCATGGAGAATGACCAGGAAGCAATCGAGGAACTGAATCGTGCGATTGATACTTTTTTGAAGTAGGTTTTTGATGGACCATATTATGAAATGAAGTAGTATCTATGAATCGTGATTTATGAATCAGGTTCTCTATAGATATAACAGGATGGATAAACGATTAGAATGAATGTCTTCATGCATGAGATACCTAAAATAAAAATAGGAATCATTATTGTTTTTATTGACTAACTCCCCATGAGAAAGATATAATACCATTAACACAAGGTATCATATCTTAGATGATTCAAAAAGGAGGAGTCAATTATGGCAGAGTTTAAGGGCAGTAAAACAGAACAGAATCTCATGACAGCATTTGCTGGTGAGTCTCAGGCACGTAATAAGTATTCCTATTGGGCAAGCAAGGCTAAAAAAGATGGTTATGTACAGATCGCGAATATTTTCGAAGAGACGGCAGCCAATGAAAAAGAGCATGCAAAGATGTGGTTTAAGATCTTAGAAGGTGGAGCAATTAAGTCTACCATAGAGAATCTGGAAGCAGCTGCAGCCGGTGAGAACTATGAGTGGACAGATATGTATGCAACATTTGCGAAAGAAGCAAGAGAAGAAGGCTTTGATGATATCGCTGCCAAGTTCGAGGGTGTAGCAGCCATCGAGAAGGAGCACGAAGCAAGATACTTAAAGCTTCTGGATAATGTGAAGAAGGAAATGGTATTTTCCAAAGATGGCGATGTAATCTGGCAGTGTGCAAACTGTGGACACATCTGTGTTGGAAAGAAAGCACCGGATGTATGTCCTGTATGTGATCATCCACAGTCTTACTTCCAGGTTAAGGCTGAGAATTATTAATTGTAGATTATGTTTCTTTTGGGGCAGGAGAAGATCCTGCCCTTTTTGTGTAGCTGCTTGCAGCGAAACAATTCCGAAAGCGTATCATATAAAAATTTCTTGTTTCTCACTGGAATCTGTATTAAAATTTATAAGGATATTCATTCCATTTATAAAAAAGATATCTTAAAGGAGAAGCTTCAAAAAATGTTTTCTATTATCTTTTTATTATCATTTATTGTTTTGCTTTTCTCGATCGTGCAGTATTTTCAATCCTATGCCAAGCTGCGCAGTCATATCAGCTACGATAATGCGGCCAATCGGGAGATGAAGCGTCAAGCCTATCAGGATCCTAAAATATCTTGTGATTACTGTGGTGCGACCATAGATACCTCGGTTCACAAGGTTTGTCCACAGTGTGGCGCGGATTATTCTCATGATAAAGAGTGGCTTGACCGACATCATATTAATCAGAAATGGGTTGACGAGCGTGCCGAAAAAGAGGCCCAGGTGGAAATAGAAAAAGCCAAAAAAGAAGCGAAGAAATATGCCAGAAGGATCAAGTGGATTTTGCTTGTGTATGGTATTTTCATTCTTTTTGTGCTCCTGGTTTATTTCTATGAGCTACATGTATCGAACGAGGGAAAATATGTAAAAAATGAAGAACTGAATTCGCATTCTTATGACAAGTATGAAGCAGTGGATTATGATTTGGAAGAAGATCGAGTGCTTGTCGATCATTCCGGCCTTAAGATCGAAGTAGAGGGAATCTATACGGATGGTTATCAGACAAGGATTGGTTATCATCTTGGCAACAGTAGCGGGCAGGATGTGAGGCTTTCTTTTTCCGGCCTAGCATTTAATGGATATGCACAGCGTTTTTGGTTCTGCTATGATTTGATCAAAAAAGGATCTGATCTCATGATATATGATAATATCTATACCAGTGACCAGATTGAATCTTTGGTATATGGAGATATCGTAATTCGAGATGAGAATTATAATGATCTATATCAATCAAGTACATGTAAGAAGATCGTGACTACGATCAATCAGGATACATCCCCTTCCTTCTCGGAGGGAAAGATATTATTTGAAAATGATTATATTACCATTATGGGACTGGGATTTGAAGAAGATCGACTCAGTCATTATCAGTTTCAGATTCTTAATAAGAGTGAGCAGACCTATTCCTTTGTTTGCAATGAAGCAACTTTAAATGGAACTTCCTTTGATATGAGTGGAGTTTATAATGATATTATTCCTGCAGGCTGTCTCTTTTATAATGGTGAAGTGTATAATAGAGAGGATGCTTTTGTGAATCGGGCAGCTTCCGATCTGGTGAAGGCCAACTTTATATTTACCAATGAGGAAGTACCGGAGCTTAGCTTTAATACAGGATTTATTGAATTGAAAAATTAGATATCGCGAAGAAAGAATCTGTCGGCAAGGTGTTGCCGGCAGATTTTTCATTTTAGCTTCTTTCTTTGGTACAGTTACGAATGCGAAAGATATCTGGGCAATGGCTGATATTGGTTATGGTTTGATGGCTTGGGCCAATATTATTGCCATTGTTTTACTTTCACCTTTGTGTGTGAAGCTTCTGAAGGATTATGAGCAAGAAAAAAACAGCAGAAGAATCCTGGATTCCATCCGGAGAAGTTTGGTGTGGAGGATGAAGCGGGTGTTTTGAAGGAATATAATGAGAAGCATCCGGAATCCTAAGAATGAAAAATAGAGTGTCATTGATTTCTATGTGAATGAAATCTAAAGCCTTGAAGCCCCATATGAGATTTCAAGGCTTTTTCTTTCTTATGTACAAAACTAAATGAGAAAGAATATCAATAGGATGAAAAAAAGCGTAATTGAAAAAGAGTATCAATAGGATGTTTGACATGTTAGTGACTTCTAACTAATATGGATATATCAGTGATATATATCATTGATATGGTGAAGGCGAATTTATATATCGATGATATATAATATTGATATGATGAAAGTAAATTAATATATATGTGATATATAACTTTGATATTTTTAAGGAAA
>R25__coassemble_1014_pt1 | contig 14994 bp, 11 predicted proteins | sample R25__metabat2_low_PE_006 | metagenome-assembled genome bin R25 | reverse complement strand
AAAACCAGCTATAAAAATCGTACCACCCACGATGCGAAACATAGGTTCTAGTGTGTAGTAATTTAAAAGCAGCTTTATAAAGCCTCCACCCAAGAGGCGAAAAAGAGGCTCGAGGGTGGAGGAAATGAAAAGCAGAGAGAGAAAGCCTCCACCCAAGAGGCAAAAAAGAGCCTCGAGGGTGGAGAAAGTGAAAAACAACGAGAAAAAAGGTACCACCCAAGAGGCAAAAAAGAGCTTCGAGGGTGAATCAGATTCATAGACTTCGAAAAAAGTATAGTATGAATGAATTCGAAACGAAATAACAATAAAATAAAGAAAGAATGACTTACAATTTCTAGATGAGTATGATATATTAAAATTTACGATTTCAAAAGGCTTTCAAAAACCTTATGATTTCGCATTTTTTGTTCGCTAAAATATAAATGATATACAGAAGGTGACATTATGGTAGAAAAAGTAGTAAAGAAAACGAAGGAGATGCTTCGTAAACTCTTAGTTGGTGTGGATGTTGGATCTACCACCACAAAAGTAGTCGTTCTTGAGGAAGAATCCGAAGAGATTTTATATTCTTCCTACAAGAGACATAATGCAGCGCAGGTCGATAGTGTAAAGCATGTGATCGAAGCAGTGGCAGAGCGCTTTCCGGGGGAGCAGATCCGTATGGTTATGACCGGCTCCGGTGCAAAGCCGATCGCCATGGGATTGGATGTTCCCTTTATTCAGGAGGTAGTGGCCAACTCGGTGGCCCTTAAGAAGAATTATGAAGATGTCGGTACTGCCATCGAATTAGGAGGACAGGATGCCAAGATCATCTTTTTTGGAAAAGATCGTCAGACAGGTGAACTGAATGTGGCTGATATGCGCATGAATGGAAGCTGCGCCGGCGGAACCGGTGCCTTTATCGATGAAGTAGCTTCCCTTTTAAAAGTACCCATCGAGGAATTCAATGCTCTGGCAGCCAAGGGAACCTGTGTCTATGATATCTCCGGTCGCTGTGGTGTTTATGCCAAGACGGATATCCAGCCTTTGTTGAATCAAGGAGCAGCCAAGGAAGATATCGCTCTTTCCGCCTTTCATGCCATTGCCAAGCAGACCATCGGCGGTCTGGCCCAGGGTCTGGATATCGAAAAGCCGGTAATCTTTGAAGGCGGTCCTCTGACCTTTAATCCGGTCCTGATCGATGTATTTGCGGAGCAACTGGTTTTATTTTCCGATGAGATTCTCATTCCGGAGCATCCGGAGATTATGATCGCTTATGGCGCAGCCCTTTCCCTGAAATCCATGTTTGCAGATTCGGAAAGTCTTTCCATAGAGAAATTACTTCATAAAATCGATCATGTGGAGATTCAGGTCGATGAGAAAGACCGCAAGCTCTCCCGACCATTTTTCAAGAATGCACAAGAAAGACAGAAGTTTGAAGAAGAACATAAGATGTTCTCCAAAGAGGCACCGAAGATTCAGGCCGGAGATCATGTTAGAGCTTATCTGGGAATCGATTCCGGCTCTACCACGACCAAGTTCGTTCTCATGAATGAGCAGGAAGAGATTTTAGATGTTTTTTATGCTTCCAATGAGGGAGATCCTTTGACCGTTGCGAAGAATGCCTTGACCGCATTAAATCATCGTTATAAGGATGCCGGTGCTTGTCTTGAGATTCTGGCTGCCGGAACCACCGGTTATGGAGAACTCTTATTCCATAAAGCCTTCCACGCAGAGTGCCACATGGTAGAAACCGTGGCTCATGCCCGCGCTGCCAATCATTATGTGGATGATGCCACCTTTATCCTGGATATCGGTGGACAGGATATGAAAGCCATCTGGCTGGATCAAGGCATCATTACCAATATCGTGGTAAATGAAGCATGCTCCTCCGGCTGTGGTTCCTTCTTGGAAAGCTTCGCCAAGAATCTGCATATCCCTGTAGAAAGGATTGCAGAAGAGGCATTTTCTTCCCAAGAACCAGCGGCACTGGGCAGCCGTTGCACGGTATTTATGAACAGTAGTATTATTACAGAGCAAAGAAATGGTAAGGCGGCCAATGATATCATGGCCGGACTTTGCCGTTCCATCATAGAAAATGTATTTACCAAAGTTATCCGTATCTCTAATGTAGAAAGCTTAGGAGATCGCATTGTGGTACAGGGAGGAACCTTCCGTAACGATGCGGTTCTCTGCGCCATGGAACAGTATCTTGGGAAACAGGTGACCCGCGCACCACTTCCGGGACTGATGGGTGCCATCGGTGCGGCACTGATCACCAAGGAGAGAATGGAGAAGGGAAGGATTACCCCATCCTTTATCGGCCTGGATGCCATGGAAGATTTCTCCTATGAGCAGACTGCCAACTACCCATGCCCATTTTGTGAGAATCACTGTAAGCGTACCATCGTTACCTTCTCCGATGGACAGTCCTGGGTCACCAACAACCGTTGTGAGCGAGGAGAGATTTTAGGGGATCCTAAGGATAGCAAGGTCAGGGATGCTTTAAAGGCCAAACAAAAAGCCAAGGATGAGGTGCCAAACCTCTTCACATTGCGAGAAAAATTATTATTTAAGAATTATGAAGTACCGGAGCTTCTGCCGAAAAGAGATATGACCATCGGTATTCCAAGAGTCTTATCTTATTGGGATACGGCACCTTTCTGGACCAGCTTCTGGAGATCTCTGGGCTTTACGGTGAAGTTATCACCTAAGAGCAACCGTAAGATCTACGAGGAAGGCCTACCGGCGGTTACCTCCTATACGGTATGCTTCCCGGCAAAATTAGTGCATGGACATATCCGGGCACTCTCCCGCATGGGCGTGGACCGTATCTTTATGCCATCGATCACCACAGTTCCTTCGGAGAATACCGAGGAAACCAGTGAGTCCATGTGTGCGGTGGTAAAGGGCTATCCGATCGTTATGCGTAATTCCGATAATCCGGATAAGAGATTTGATATTCCATTTGACACACCATTATTCCACTGGCACCACTGGAGCGACCGTGACCGTCAGCTGACCATCTATATGAAGGATCATTACAACATCCCGGCAAATGTGACGAGAAAGGCCATTCAGGCGGCGGATGAGGCGCAAAAGGAGTTCCTTTCCACTTTGCAGGAGGCCGGCGCCAAGATCATGGATGATGCCAGAAAAAATGGCACCTATGCGGTTGTCCTTGCCTCGCGACCATACCAGAACGATGCCCTGGTCAACCACGATCTGCCACAGATGCTTACCAATATGGGCATTCCGGTTCTTACGGTGGATTCCCTGCCGGAAGCCAACCAGGTGAAGCTGGATAAGTTACGGATTGATGTGGTAAATAATTATCATGCCCGTATGTTGTCCTCTGCAATCATGGCTGCGGAGCATGATTATCTGGAATATATTCAGATCGTCAGCTTCGGCTGTGGTCATGATGCTTATTTGTCCGATGAGATCATTCGCACCATGCATAAGATATCGAAGAAGACACCATTGGTTTTGAAATTAGATGAAAGTGATATTCAGGGTCCTCTTCGTATCCGTGTCCGTTCCTTTATCGAAACCATCGACATGAAGCGGGGAATCGGTTACGAAAGCAAGGTAAAAGAATTGAAGGACCCTTACGAAGTGAAATTTACCAAAGAGGATGTGAAGGAAAGGGTTGTACTTGTTCCAAATACCTCCCATGCCTTCTGCCGCATTATGTCTGCCTCCATGAAGACCCAGGGCATCCAGGCCATTCCATTGGAAGTCGGCCGGGAGGAAGCTATTCGCCTTGGCAAACAATATGTACATAATGATATCTGCTTCCCGGCTCAGATCGTGGTAGGTGAGATTCTTGCGGCCTTACGCAGCGGAAAGTATGATCTTGATAAGACCGGAATCGCCATGGCCAAATATATCGGTGACTGCCGATTGACCCATTATACGGCTCTACTTCGAAAAGCCATGGATGATGCAGGATTTAAACAGGTACCGATCGTCACCAATGATGATAAGGATTCCCATGATATCCATCCAGGCTTCAAGATGAATCTGCAGTCTTCCATTCGTCTGGCAACGGCTCTTCCAATGATCGATGTACTGGAAGAATTATTACGTAAGATACGTCCTTATGAATTGGTGCCAGGCAGTGCCAATGCCGCTTTTGAAAAGGGAATGGATTATCTGGTAGAAGGCATCGAAAAGAGTGGTGTTCGTGGTGCACAGAAAGGATTTTCCAAGGCCATAGACCTGATGAAGGAAGTAAAATATGATCGCTCTCATCTTAGACCGAGAGTGCTGATCGTCGGTGAGTATCTTCTGAACTTCCATCCGGGTGCCAACCATGATATCGAAGATTATCTGGAGAAAAATGGTTTTGAGATCATCGAGGCACGTATGACTGACGTTATCCAGAAGACCTATTTCTATCAGAATGCCCAGGTCAAGGAATATCACATTAAGAAGAAATTTACAGATAAAACCATGCTGCAGATTGAGAATTCCTTCTTTACCGTGGCGCATAATATTACGGCGAAGATTGCCAGGAAGCATCCACTCTATGAGGGAACCGTTCGTATGGAACAGCTGGTCAAGGATAGCGATTCCATCATTCATCATACCTTTGATGCCGGGGAAGGCGTCTTGATTCCGGGAGAAATCATCCATCATGCTAAGCACGGATGTAAGTCCTTCGTGATCTTACAGCCATTTGGCTGCCTGCCAAATCATGTGGTTGGCCGCGGCATCACTAAGAAACTGAAAGAGATGTTCCCGGATGTGCAGATCCTTCCATTGGATTATGATCCGGATGTCAGCTTCGCCAATATCGAGAATCGATTACAAATGCTGATCATGAATGCAAAATAAGCGGAAGCAATAAAAGCGTAAGTAAAATGGTCGGAAGCAAGAAAAGCGGAAGTAAAATGGTCGGAAGCAAAATAACTGGAAATGATGGAGAAATCGGGGATAAGTAGCATGAAAGAAAAAATCCAAATACCCAAAAGTGAACATTTTTTTACCCATAATAAAAATTTTTACCAGACTTTTTTCCGTTTGATGCTGATTTTAGCTTTCCAGAATATCATTACTTACACTGTAAATGTGGCAGATAACCTGATGCTGGGAAGCTATAGCCAATCCGCTCTGTCGGGAGCGGCGGCTGTAAATCAGATCCAGTTTGTTTTGCAACAGGTGATCGGTCTTGGATTTGGACAAGGTCTCGTTATTTTAGGAAGCCAATATTGGGGACAAAAGAAGAGTGAACCGATTCAGATTCTAACGGGAATCGCCCTGAAGATTGGTCTTGTGGTCGGAATTCTTTTATTCGCTTGTGCTTTCTTTATGCCGGAAAGAATGATTTCCATATTTACGGATGTGCCTTCGGTGGCAGAACAGGCGCTGCTTTATCTTTCCATCATAAAATATACCTATCTTTTTTTTGTAGTGACCAGTCTTTTGCTGGCATCCTTGCGAAGCGTCCAGGTCGTAAAGATTGCTTTTTTGCTGTCTGTCATGACTGTGTTTATTAATGTAAGCATAAACTATTGCTTGATTTTCGGACAGTTTGGTTTTCCGGAGATGGGAATCAAAGGGGCTGCCATTGGAACCTTGATCGCTCGTATTGTGGAATTGATGGTACTTTTGTCTTATATCAGACGGAGTAAGGCCATTCCATTTACCTATCAGTTAAGGAAGTTATGCAAAAAAGACCCGCTACTCTTGAAGGATTATTGGAAGGTTACCTTTCCTTGTGTGATATCGGAGGCCTTATTTGCAGGCTCCATCGCCATGCAGACGGCCATCTTTGGTCATCTGGATACCGACGCCATCGCGGCCAATGCGGTGACCAATACCATGTTCCAATACTGTAAGATGGTGCCACTGGCGGCAGCCGCCGCCAGCAGTGTTCTCATCGGTATGGCAGTTGGGAAGAAGGATTGGAAGAATATCCGTGCTTATGTGCATAGTTTGCAGCTGGTTTATCTCGGTATAGGTATTAGTTGCAGTCTTATTCTTATCTGTATTAGTCGTGTGGTTCTGCAGTTCTACGATCTGACACCAGCTGCGGAAGTTTATGCCAGACAGATGTTTTGGATCATGACAGTGATCATCGTGGCATCCAGTTACCAGATGCCGTGTCTGACAGGAATCATCCCAGGCGGTGGCGATTCCGCATTTGTTATGCTCAATGATGTCTGTTATGCCGGATGCTTTACCATTCCGGTCTGTTTGATCGCAGCCTTTGTCTTCCATCTGGGGATCCTTCCATTATTCTTCTTAATGAATGTGGATCAGCTTTTAAAATGTATTACCAATGGAATCAAAACGAATTCATATACTTGGGTAAAACGTTGGGTGAGGGAGTAATCCCTTGCCCTTTTTCTGCGTAGCATACAGAATAAAGTAGCAGTGGAACAGATTTTCTTATTGATAATTTTCTACCATGTAGATTCATTGACACAGGAAGGGAACTATGGTAATCTTTGGTTAGTAAAATCTAACATGAGTTAGATTTATAAAATCACACAATGATTCATAATGATTCCATGGAATGATAAAACATTTTATCAGATGGAGCTTGATGTTTCTGACGTCTTGCATCCAAATTTTTTTACCCATAAAGTTAGTGCTAACTAATATTTTTAAGTTACAACAAACTTCATAAAAGAGTTTGAAGAAGCAATCAAAACAAACTTTAAAAAAACGTTTGAAGAAGCAATCAAAACAAACCTTATAAAACGTTTGAAGAAGCAATCGAAGAAACGATGATAATTCTCTTATGCTCAGTAAAGATGTGGCAGGCTTGCTATGCATAATTAGAATCTGTTTATTTGGAAAGGAGCACATATGAGTGTAGTTATTATCGGTGGAAATGAAAGAATGGTATGCCAATACGAAGGCATCTGTAAGAATCATGGATGTAAGGCCAAGATTTTTGCCAAAGAAAATGGCTGTATCCGTAAAAAATTAGGATGTCCGGATCTGTTTATTCTATTTACCAATACCGTTTCCCACAAAATGGTAAAAAGTGCATTGAAGGAAGCAAAGAGAAATAATATTCCGGTCATGCATTGCCATAGCAGCAGCGCAACCGCATTGGATGAGCTTTTGGAAACTTGTGTTTCCCGTGCATAAAACAGATCGGATTCCTTTAGGATGTTTGAATCACAAAGGGTGATTTTGCATCTTATGTGGATGAAATCTTTTTCGAAAAGAAGGGAAGCTCATCATGACCAAGAAACAATTTGAACACATACTGGGAAGACATTGTTCTCCCACTTTATTGGGAATCAAACCGGCCAATCTGGTTTCCTTCCCCAAAGCAAAAGCCCCCAATCTTATGGAATTATTGAAAGTCTATCGACCACAATTAAGAGATCTTGGAATCCGTATGAGAATCGTCTGTGGATGCAAAAAACATTATCTTTTATTGGTCTATCGCCCGGAACTTTTAGAATCCTATCTGTCTCAGCCTCAGGTGGAAAAATATCTTGCATCTTATGGCTATACTTCCGGGGCAAATATCGAGCAATATCTTCAGGCCATGACCTTACGATATGCTAAGAATCAGCAGTGTCCCGATGAGATTGGTATATTTCTGGGATATCCTTTGGAGGATGTCATCGGCTTTAGCCACGATCCGGGAGATGCTTGCAAATATGTCGGCTTCTGGAAGGTATATGGAGATGTTCCTTCCGCCATCGAGATTTTTGCGCGATATAAAGAGTGCATTGCATTTACTTGTGAAAAGATAAAGGAAGGTTTTTCCCTTGCACAAGTGATTCAATATAAAGAAACAGTTTTATTTATTTAAGGAGGACATTTTAAAATGACAGCAACAATTGTTTATTTCTCATCAACAGGTAACACAACAGCTATGGCAGATGCCATTTCCGCAGCAGCTGGTATCCCAGCTATCGATGTAGCAGACGCTTCCGCAGCTGACGTATTAGCAAAGGATATCCTGGTTCTTGGATGCTCCGCTATGGGCGCTGAAGAACTTGATGCAGATTACATGGAGCCATTATTTGAAGAAATCGAAGGCAAATTAAGTGGAAAGAAAGTAGCTCTTTTCGGTTCCTATGGATGGGGAGACGGCGAATGGATGAGAACATGGTATGACAGAGCAGTCGCTGGTGGCGCTGAAATGATCCAGGCAGAAGGCCTTATGGCTAACGAATATCCGGATGACGATGCACTGGCTGCATGTACTGCACTTGGCGAGCAGATCAAGGCTATGTTATAATCCGGCTTTATGATCTTGAGCTTGTTTTGACCCATAAATGAAGATTTTATCATTTTTTCCTATAAACCCTGGTTTTCTTTGCAAAGCCAGGGTTTTCATTTTTCCTTAATATACGAGACAGTCAATGTGAAATCATTTCATTTATGGCAAAAAACTAATGTCGATGCGAAATCTTTTCATTTATGACAAAAACTTATGTGACTGTTATTGCCTATGATTGAAAAGTTGAGTTTATTATGTTAAAATAATATCTGAGAAGTTTTGGCAAAGACGCAACCTTTATGATTGCGCCTTTTTATTATCTATGATTTGGAAAATGAAGCCTCGGTGATTCTCAGACGCAGTATGTGAAAGGTTGCGGTTCGTTTCACCCTGTCGTGGCAAGAATGCCAGGATTTTTTCAAAATATAGGTAGTGCCAGATCAGAATCTGAAATCATTTCAGAATTTATGAGGAGGGAAAAGTATGTATAAAACAACCGTATGGATCACCGGTGCTTCCGGTCGAGTTGGTTCAGCTTTGAAGAAGGCGCTGAAGAACAAGACAGAGTACAAAGTGATCGCCACAGGAAGAGAAGCAGATATCACAGACTTAAAAGCCATTGAACAGGCCTATAATATCTATAAGCCAAATGTGATCATCAATTGCGCCAGCTTGTCTAATGCAGATTATTGTGAGAAGAATAAAGTGGAGGCCTTCCGTGTTAATGCTTTAGGTGCCAGAAACTTAGCCATCGTGTCCAGATCTCACAGTGTGAAACTGATCCACTTATCTACCGATGATGTATTTTCCGGAATTAATAAGCGTGCGAAGAATGAGTTCGATATTCCGACACCGGATACGGTATATGGACAGTCCAAGTTTGCCGGTGAGAATTTTGTAAAAGAGTTAAATCCACAGCATCTGATCGTGCGTAGTTCCTGGGTATATGGTAATGATCCGGAGGATTATGTATCTTATGTTCTGAATAAAGCAAAGGCAGGGGAATCCTTTGAGGCCCCAGTCGATCATATTAGTTCTCCGACTTATATGAATCGTATTGCAGAATTTATCATTAAGATGCTCCCATTGAAAGAGTATGGTATCTACCATGTGGCAAGCCAAGGAATCTGTACCAGACATCAATTTGCCACAGAGATTTTGGCACAGTCCGGCTATGATACTTCTCTGGCCATTCCTTCTTCCGGAAAGAAGGATTCCGCCATTGTGTCCACAGTACTTGAGAATCTTATGCTTCAGATGACCGGTTTATATGACATGCCGGAATGGAAAGAGGATCTGGATGCCTATCTTGCCACTCTGAAGTAGATAAGAGATTTACCTGCCTACTCTACAAAGGCATGTTGTGCAGAAGGACGTGTTGTGAAGAAGAGCATGCTATGCAGAAGGGCATGTTGCAAGTGACGCGTTTTCTGTTTAAGACAATGGATTTACGTGTATTACAATAAACTTGATAGGAGAAATGATATGGAAGGGAAAGAAAAAAAGAAATTAGGTCTGACCTCTAAGATTTTTATTGGTCTGATCGCAGGTTTGATTGTCGGTGTTATCTTTAATTTATGTGTACCGGCAAGCTTTGTCAGAGATACTGTATTTGTGGACGGTATCTTTTATGTCGTAGGTAATGGTTTCATCCGCTTGATGAAGATGCTTGTTGTACCATTGGTATTCTGTTCTTTGATCTGTGGTGCTTCTGCCATTGGTGATACCAAGTCTCTTGGTAAGGTCGGTGGTAAGACTATCATTTTCTACCTTTGCACCACAGCTCTTGCGGTAACAGTTGCTATCACAGTTGGTACCATCATTCGTCCTGGTATCGGACTTGATATGTCCGCCATCGAGACAGCAGAGGTTACCACAGCAGAAGCAACCTCCGCAGTAGATACGATTTTAAATATCATTCCGGAGAATCCAATCGGTTCCCTGGCAAATGGTACCATGCTTCAGATCATCTTATTTGCCTTGATCGTCGGTATTCTTCTTGCCAAGATGGGTGAGAGAGCCAATCTGATCGCCAACTTTATATCCCAGTGTAATGACCTTATGATGGAAATGACCATGATGGTTATGAACTTAGCTCCGATCGGTGTATTCTGCATGATCGCCAGAACCTTTGCCAACTTAGGTTTCAATGCTTTCGTTCCATTGCTGAAGTACATGGGCAGTGTCGTGATCGGTCTGGGAATCCAGTGTTTCGTTGTATATATGGTTCTTTTGGTAGTATTTACCCGTCTGAATCCATTTGTATTCTTAAAGAAGTTCTTCCCGGTTATGGCATTTGCATTCTCCACATCCACATCGAATGCAACCATTCCTATGAATATCGATACTTTGGATGAGAAGATTGGTGTCTCCAGAAAGATTGCTTCCTTTACCATTCCTTTGGGTGCAACCATTAACATGGATGGTACCTCCATCATGCAGGGTGTTGCTGTCGTTTTTGCTGCACAGGCTTATGGCATGCATCTTGGTCTTAAGGGTTATCTTACGGTTATCGCAACCGCTACCCTTGCTTCCATCGGTACAGCAGGTATTCCGTCTGTCGGTCTTGTTACCTTATCGATGGTTTTCACCTCCGTTGGTATTCCGGTAGAAGCGATCGCTCTGATCATGGGTGTTGACCGTATCCTTGATATGCTTCGTACTGCAGTAAATATCACCGGTGATGCGGTATGTACTACAGTTGTTGCTTGTCAGAATGGAGAATTGGATAAGGAAGTATTCTATTCGAACCAGGTCGACGAATAGTGAAGTGTCCCTGCGGATGAATAGGAAAGTGTACGAAAGTATCTTATTGGAAGCAGGTCGAGGAATAAGAAACTATCATTTGATAAATATTTGAGAATGAAATGGAGTAGATATAGAATGATGAAAAAATATGGTGCTGTTCTCATGACGGTACTTATGGGAAGCGCCTTTGTACTTTCCGGCTGTGCTTCTGGCACACAGAGTTCCGGGCAGGATGCCAGTGCAGAGGCTACGACTCTTGCGGCTGCAGAGACACAAGAGGATGCTTCGGAGGTTGTTCTTGAGAAAGATTCTTTTATCGAGAGTATCATAGAAAGGGGCAAGCTAATTGTCGGCTGTAAGATGGATGTTCCGGATCTTAGCTATTATGAAGAAGATTCGGATACCTGGTCCGGCTTGGAAGTGGAGCTTGCTTATGAGACAGCAGGATTGATCTTTGATGTGAGTCCGGATGAAGCCAAAGCACAGGATCTTGTGGAATTTGTTGGAGTTACGGTGGCGGACCGTGAGGAGAAGCTTGAGGCAGGTGACATCGACTGTATGCTGGCCACTTATACCATCACGGAAGAACGTGCCCAGCGCTTCGCTCTGTCCGATAGCTATTATACCGATTACATCGGTCTTATGGTTTTAGACCATGGAGAGAATCCGAATTCATTGGGTGGAAATGATATCGAGTCCATCGCTGATCTTGATGGAAAATATATCGGCGTCCCACGAAATGCAACCACCAGAGAGGATTTCTTGAATTATATTGACACCATGAATACCATTAAGGTTAGCCCGATTTTCTGTGAATACGAGAGTTATGAACAATTATTTCAGGCTTTGAAGGATGGTAATATTGATGCCATGTCCGTCGATGTCAGCATTCTAAATGGTTACGTGGATTCTTCCACCAAGATTTTAAGTCCACGCTTTGCAGGTCAGCATTACGGCGCGGCAGTATGTAAAGAGAATGAGTCTTTGATCGCTTATCTGAATCAAGCGATTGCTCAATAGGGTTTTCGTATCTATAAGGCGTCGCAGTAACGTTTCTTCCCATTCCTGACGGAATGGGAGAATCCTAGCTGCTGACGCCTTTTTTGCATGCTTCGGATCTGGGATTTCAAACGGCGGCTGCATGTAGATTATGAGAATTATTCTATTCTGATTGACATTCTCAGGGCCTTTCGCCTCCGGCTACATACAGACTAGATGGTTTGTTCTATTCTGATTGATTCTCTTTTCCATGATATCCGAAAAAAGAAAGAATATATTCCATAAAAGGTAATATATGGTTATAGTATAGAATTATAGTGATAGCAACTTGACTTTATCTTATAAAAAAGTATAATTCAGAAATAGGAAGTCTATAAACATACAGGAAAGAAGAATGAGAAAAACAGAGATGAAGACCGAAAAATTTCAGCAGCTTTATGATATATTAGGCCCATATCTGAAGGATCCGCATGTGCAGGAGATGAAACAGTATATCCAGCATGGAAAGGTCACAACCTATGACCATTGTGTCAGTGTGACCAAGGCCTGTTATAAATTAAATCGCAGATTTCATCTGGGCGCAGATGAAAAGGTTTTGCTTTCGGCGGCCTTGCTCCATGATTTTTATCTATATGATTGGCATGGAAGGGATTTAAGTGATTGGACGCACAGTTATAAGCATCCTATGATTGCAGCAGAGAATGCCATTCGCTACTTGGAGATCGATGAGCAGGTAGAACATGCCATCCGTGTTCATATGTGGCCCTTTACTTTCTGGAGATTGCCGAAATCCAGGGAGGCCTGGATCCTGGTCATGGCAGATAAGTATTGTTCTTTGAAGGAAACTTTATTTCAGCGTTAGTATAAACCCGGAGCGTATAGGCACGAGTGTGAATGATTTTAAGCATGGTGAGATAGCTAAGTATGCAAAGCATTACGAAGTATCCCTTGTGGAGCATCGCATGTCGCAAGGAATATTTTATAAAATAAATTGAGAGAAGAGGATTTTTTATGATATTAAGTCGATTATTTTTATGGTTTTTAATCTATAGCTTTGGTGGATGGCTTTTTGAGACGGTTCATGGTGTGATCGTCACGGGAAAGTGGGAGAATCGCGGTTTCTTATATGGACCTTTGGTGCCGATTTATGGAGTAGGGGCCGTTGCAATCACTGTCTTGAACGGTCTACTCATTTCCCATGGCTTGAACTTAAGGGCATGGCAGATTTTTCTGATTTCATTTGTAGGAAGTATTTTTCTGGAATACGGAACCAGCTGGATCCTGGAGAAGAGATTCCATGCAGTCTGGTGGGATTATAGTAATATGCCTTTTAATGTTCATGGAAGAATCTGTCTTCCGGCTTCCACTTTATTTGGTATTGCAGGAGTGCTGGTCATAAAATTTTCAGCGCCTTTTCTCGAGAGGATCACCACCTATATCCCTATGATCCTGGTGGAAGGAATTGCGCTGCTCATGATGGCTCTCATTTCCATGGATACTACCTTGACCGTTTCTGCTCTGACAGGATTTGAGAAGATGATCGCAGAAGCAGAGTCAGACCTGAATCATTATATGGAAAACCGGGTGGAATTTTTGCACGAGAAGACCTCCGGTGTTGCCCAAAAGGTTTTGGAGGAAAGAGACCTTATCTTTACGGAACACATGGAGAGGGTTGCCGAGCAGCTGGATCGTTATAAGGTGGGTGCCATTGGGCGTATTCGCGGTTTCCGTGTGGATCCGAAGAAATATACGGAGCATACGATTGCTCTGAAGCATAAGGCATTTGAAATCATGAGTAAGAAGTTTCCGAGATGGTAGTGTATCATCCTTGCGCAAGCATAAATGAGTCATTGACGATACTCTCCCTTGCGCAAAGTAGGGAAGCAGGAATGGATATCAGATCCTGAAGTGAAATCTTATAATTACAAGTTGATGTAAGAATAGATAAAAAGGGGGTATTAGTATGGAGAAGATGGTTATCAGTAGTGTGAAAACAGAAGCTGGTCTGGCACAGCTTACAATCGTAGGTTTGGTGGATGAAATTGGTGCGATCAAGTCTGTTTTTCATGAATTATCGGAGGAGAAGATCGTCATTGATATGATCTTACAATCTCCGGGTAAGGATGGCAAGGTAGATGTTATATTTACCATTAATAAAGAGATTGCTGATCTTGCAGCCGATGTGCTTATGTCGGCCAGAAAGAAATTAAAGTTTGACACCATTCAGATGAATAAAAAGCTGGCGAAGGTCACTCTCACTGGAAGCGGTCTTATGTCTCACAGTGACATTGTTCCTCGTGTTTTATCCTGCTTCAATGAATGTAATGCCCCTATGGATGTTATCTCCACCTCAGAGATTGCGATCAAGGTATTTACCGATGTGGATAAGGCTGCCCGTGCAGTAGAGCTTCTGCGCGAGGAATTCGATGATTATGGATTATGATCGGAAGGATGGATCATCCTGTGATTTTCATACATAAAGAAAAGCTGGCGTCAGCAGCTGCGATTCTCCCATTCCTGATAGATGGGGAAGAAGCGTAACTGCTGATGCCAGCTTTTTTCTCCCGGATAGGTCCGGGATAGATCGTTCTACTCTCACATCGGCCACTACTGTGTATAGGCCTTCATGATCGCTAAGATCGACTTATGCAGATAGGGCTTGAATTCTTCCATGGACACCGGCTGCTTAAAGAGGATGCAGCTGTAAGAAGTAGAGCTGATCAGCTCAATTAAGGTAAAGAGCAATAATTCTGGTTCCTCGCAATCTACTGCAAAGTGGGTGATCCGGTCGACATAATAGTTATAAAATGGAATGGATTCATCCGGCACATCCGTCTCTAAAGCATTACGGAAGATGCCCCAGCTTAAGTTTTTGGCGATAAAGTGAAGAAGACGAGGGTCTTTCTCGAATCGTTCCACAAAATAATCGCATAATTCCACAACTGTATCTTCAAAGTTATCCGGACAGACTTCTTTTTCCATCATATTCTGGTGTGCCTCTTCGAATAACTGGCTGGCAATATGGGCTGTCAGTTTATCTCTCAGATCATATTTATCTTTAAAAT
>R25__coassemble_985_pt1 | contig 15225 bp, 10 predicted proteins | sample R25__metabat2_low_PE_006 | metagenome-assembled genome bin R25 | reverse complement strand
GAGCCGCACCATAGGGAAAAGAGAAGAATGATTCCAACCAAACGAACGATGCGAAGTAAACTGATTCCACTATAGATAAAGGAAACCGATATGATCGGCAGGCTTGATAGAAAGATCAAAAAATTATTTGCAATCAGCAGATACATCTTCGCCAAAATGTGATATTTGATCACTCCGGGAATCATGATAAACTGTTCCGTTACCTCCCGGTCCCTATCTTCCATGGAGGATACCGAAAAGGGCATGATAAAGAATACTGTCAGGATCTGAAAAGAACTGATGATCAAAAACTGGACCAAAAAAGAGGAATGTCCGCCATAATATCCGGCCTGGGAAGATTCATTATTAAAGAAGATAAATAAAATCGTCATAAAAGCGAGAATCGCATTATAGAATATAAGGGTGATCGGAAGTCGTATACTTCTTCCCTCCTTTAACATCTCCATTCTGAACATTGATTGTTGCATCTATATCCTCCTTTATCGCGTGCCATCTGTCGTGAAAGCTTTCATTACATATATCGTTCCACTTCCAGTGGATCTCTGATAAAATGATGCACCAGAGCACCTGCACTTACTAACTGACTTAAGAGTCTGGCTTCTTCCAGATCCTCTCCTGAAAAAAGCAAAATCACATCCTGTCCATTGACCGTGACGCGCTCTACCAAGGGATTCTCTCTAAGAACCGCAAGAGCAGCATCCATCCCATCAAGAATTCGTAAACGAATCGGACTCTTTCTCAAAACTTCTTTATATACGGAGGAAACCGTTCCCTTCGATATCATTTGCCCCTCTTCTATTATGGCAATATCCGTAATAAATTGAGTGATTTCCGGAAAAAGTCTGGTATTGATCAGCAAGCTCTTCCCATCCTCCCATAAGATACCAAGATATTCCAGCATTCTCTTTCTTTGGGAAGGAGATAGTTCTTCAAATGGTTCATCCAAAAAAAGCCAGTCCGGATCATGTAAGATGGTTTTTCCAAGATTTAAAAAGGGTTTTAACTCCAAAGGTAATTCACTAACAAAAGTATCCTTATAAGATTCCAGTTCAAAAAACTGCAGGACTTCGTCCACTCTTCGATTACGATAGCGTCCGTTTACCTTGTAAAGGGCCAGAAAAAGTTCGAAATATTCTCCCACCGTCATCTGGTCATAAAAGTCAAATTTCCTGGACATATATCCGATCTTCAGATAACAAGTATCTGAATCATGGATAGACTCTCCATCCAAAAGAATCTTGCCGGCACTGGGGCGAATACTGCCCACGGCCGCCTGCAAAATAGCAGATTTTGCCAGGGAATCTTCGCCCACCAGCCCAAATATCGTCCCTTCCGATAGACTAAGACTGAAATGATCCAGGATTTTTTTTCGCTTCTTATGTAAACTTATATTTTGAAATTCCAGCATAGATTTCTCCTTCACAAGACTACTTTTCCAAATATACCATTCTTATTAATAAACAGTTTTTTGATACCATAAAGAAAGAATCGGCAGAACATTCTCCTCATCCTTATGGGAAGCCTCATAAGTCAGCTTCATCTCCTGGTCTTCTGAAATATATGGATCAAGATCCTCTGCATTCATGAGATCACCTGGCTTCTTCAAAATCTCCTCCTTCTCTCCGCTCCAGTAGTTATAGGCGAAAATTCTTCCATCAAAATCATCTTTATTTCGAACCAGATATTTTACTTTTTCATTCTCCGGAAATTGATAGATCACATCTTCTACCTTTCCTTCTAATAATTCTTCCTGAAGCTGCGTGAAGGATTCTTCCTTCAAATAGGCAAGATTCAGATTCACCTGACAATCGGCATTCTCCTTAAAATGAATTTCCGCTTGATTTTTATAAACCGATACTTGATTGGCCAAAGAGCTTCCATCCTCTAATAATGAAAATCTTTCATTTTCTGCGATTCCAATGACGATCAAATGATTCATATCAGAATTATGATTCAGATAACGGTAAGACAAATAGTCACAGATATCCGCAATCACAGAATTATCCTCCATGGAGGACATGGCAGCCACATCTTCTGATTGGGACCAGGTCTTAACCTCTTCCCCATCGATGGTAAGAGATTCCTTTGCTTTCATTTCTCCACCGATCCAATATTCATTTCCACGAATCGCGATCACCTTGGAAAAATCATGCTTCGAATCATTACGGATCTTTCCATAGAAAGAGGAATAGGTTCCATTGACTTCAACATGAAAAACATCCGTCTTTTCGCCATAATTCCTCGTTTTATTCTCCGACATCATCAGCATACGTATGGTTCCGGGCGTTGCTTCATTAAATTTAATATGATAACCGCTCTCCGTATCCGTAATGGTATATTCTTCCTGGATGGAAGATAAAAGGGTATCTTCTGTATTCTCCTGCACATAATCAAAATCCATCGGTGTAATCCGATCAATGGAGGCGTTCATATTTAATTCCAGACTTTCTCCTTCTTCATTCTGATAAAGGAGGAAGATGGAATTCTTTTGAGCAGAATCGTCGATCACTCTTATGGCGGAAAGAGAACTTTGTGTCTCGGAAGAGGTGCCCTGAGAATGGAGTACGATAAATAAAGTGAAACAAAGAGAAAGAAAAGGAACCACCCTCCATACCAGTTCTCTTTTTTTCAAACGATTCAACATAAAATAGGCAAAAATAACCACGCATGAAAGATAAACCAGGAAGAAAATGCCATAATAAAAGGCATTCGGCATCTGTGAAGTATTAAAATCATGAAGTGCCATCTCCATACTCCACAGTCCATTTTCTTCCTCGAAATCACTCACAATCACATCCTCTAAAAGATGCTGAAAAACATAGCCTGCCATATTGCTCAGATGATTCCACTGAAGAATGGCTTCATCATTGAAACTGAAACGTAAAATCTCTACACTGCCATTTCCGTAATTTCTCTCATAATAGGAGGCAGGATCTGACCAATCGATCCTCTGCCATCCGGCATCCTCCTCAAATTGGATCTCATCCAGATAAAGTCCGAGCTCTCCGGAAAAATCCGTATCACTCTTAAAATAAATTCGCGCATTCTCCACCTGGCCGATCTGAATCTGCAGATTTTCTGAAAGAGGACCGACATCTTTTTGTGCGTATTCTCCCGTTGCAATGATAAGCTTTCCACCCCGCTTGACCCAATTCAGCAAGAGGTTTCTTTGTTTTTGTGAAAGGTTAGCAATCTCATAATTATCGATCAGAACACAGGATAACATATCAATCTCGTCTTGTGTTTCTGGAAAGTCAGTCTCATCAAGAGAAATCGGACGAAGGGCAAACTTTCCCTCTTCCGAATCCAGCATCAGATCACTCAAAAAAGAAAAATGACTATATTCCTCCGATAAGATACCCATACAGATCTGACCATCGGATTCCGATGATTCATCGACCCATTCCGAATAAGCCGGCTTCTCTATTTTCGAAAGCAAGGTATTCCCATAAGCATCCAACATCTCGAAACAGAAGTAGGAAGCATTTCCCAATTGAGGAATGGAAAAATGAAACTGCGACTCCTGATTCTTCTCGCAGCTTATGGTATTTTGATAAGCAACTCCACCGGAATTCGTTCCGGGAAGGGTGATTTTAATCGTTCCCTCAAAATCTTTCTTCGAGGATAAAATCGTAAGCTGGACAGGAATATTGGCATTTCTTACCGTGTAACCCTTGATTCCAAAGACGACCTCGCCCTGTATATCCTCGGTTTCAAAATGATAGCCATAGCCACCGGAATCAAATTTCTCTTCTTCCCAGCGAACAAGATCTCCCGCACTGTCCTTGCTGCGGTGACAGCCGAAAAACCAAAAGACGATGGCACAGCCGATCAAAAGTACCGCAACAATTATTTTTTTGTAGGGTCGAAATAATTCGTTTAACATACCTTACACCTACTTTAGGATAACGGATCAACCAAAGGAATCTCAATCTGAAATCTGGTTCCCTGATCTCCACTCGTCACCCAGATATTTCCATCATGCAATGTGATAATATTTTTGGCAATGGCTAAGCCCAGACCAGTACCCCCGGTTTTTAAGGAGCGAGAATTCTCCACACGATAAAATTTATCAAAGATCTTCTCCAGGTCCTCTGCCGGGATCACTCTTCCGTAATTCACAATTGCCACAAATGCATAGTCCGACAAATGACCGGTATAAATCTCTACCAGCTTACCATCCTCGCCATACTTGATTGCATTCGATACCAGATTACCGATTGCCCTGGCTAATAATTCTCCATTTCCAAGAATATTCAAGCTACCTTCCGAAAAATGGGTCTGACACTTGAGCTGATGATCCATAAAGCTTGGATAAAATTCATCGACTAACTGTGGCATAAAGAGATTCAAATCCAGGATATCCTTCTGGATCTGAACCTTATTCTTCTCATAGCGGGTATAATCGAAGAGATCCTTGATCAAGGTTTCCAGCTGTCTGGCCTTCGATGCGACAATCCCCAGATACTTTTTTTGCTGTTCCTCCGTCAAAACATCCTTTTGCAGTAAAAGATCCAGATAACCCAAAATAGAAGTCAATGGTGTGCGCAGATCGTGCGCAACATTAGTGACCAATTCATCCTTGGTCTGCTCGATCATCTTTTGTTGTTCCAGCGTTTCCCCTAGATTCTTTCGCATTTCATTAATCGAGTCTGCAATTTCCGAAAATTCATCATTTCCTTTTACCGGAATCTCTTCCATAAAATTCCCATTTTTCATCTTTTCAACACCGGCGATGATCTCTCGGACATAGACCACAAAATTATGGGAAAAGAGGATAAAATATAAGATGATCAGCAAAACCGAAAAGGTTAAGAGAACAAAGACATCAAAACCATTTAAACTCTTGAGAGAAAAGAGACTATATACCAGCTTGCCGGAAGTCGTCCCATTCCCATACTCTCTGTAACGTCCGGCAGACAAGGTTACTTCATAAAAATAAATGCCAAAAAATAACAGGAGTTCTGTGAGAATCGTGGCAAATATACTCAGACAAATATAGAGTACGATCTTAAATCGAAAACTCCTAAATTGATTCGCTCTCAATTTTATATCCTACCCCCCAAACTGTTTTCAAAATCTTAGGACTACGGGAATTATCTTCAATTTTTTCACGAAGACGACGAATATGAACCATAACCGTATTATTTACTTCATAAACCTTTTCATTCCAGACTCTCTCGAAAATCTCGTCGGTACTAAAGACACGATCCCGGTTCGAAGCCAATAAGTAAAGAATATCAAATTCAATCGGTGTCAGCGCAATCTCTCGTCCATCCTTCTTTACCACATGGGCGGACTTATTAATGGTAAGATTCTGTACCTTCAATTCATCGGATTGTGTTTTTGTCTCTTCCTCTCCGATCGTAAGAGCTGTGTAGCGCTTCATCTGGGACTTCACACGAGCCAGCAATTCCAATGGATGAAATGGTTTCGTCAGATAGTCATCGGCTCCGGTACCAAAGCCGACGATCTTATCCATATCCTCCGCTTTGGCAGAAAGCATGAGGATCGGGATGTTACTGGTTTTACGGATGCGGCGGCATACCTCAAGACCGTCGATACCAGGCATCATAATATCCAGCACCAGCATACGGATCTCCGGATGCTTTTCCAATAATTCCAGGCACATCTTACCATCGGAGGCTTTGATCACCTGATATCCGTCATTCACCAAATAAATCTCCACGAGATCTGCGATTTCTTTATCATCATCAACGACTAAAATTGTTGCATTTTTGTCCATTTTTTTCTTCCTTTCTTATCTTTACGTTTTGTCATCCTTTTTTATCCTAATCATACCATAAGATCGGCCGGAAAGTCTTTACGAACTTCTTACCTTGACAATTCCTTCACTGCCGGCTGTGACAAATCCTGGATTCTTCAGGAAGTCTTACCTTGACAATTATATCCTTCTTTGTTAGAATGGGTGAGATTCAGAGTCGGATAAATGATCGCTTAGTCCTCCTCATGGAGGAACGAGAGGAAAGTCCGGGCTTCGCAGGGCAGGGTGCCGGATAACGTCCGGTGGAGGTGACTCCAAGGATAGTGCAACAGAGATATACCGCCAGCTTGGCTGGTAAGGGTGGAAAGGTGATGTAAGAGCTCACCGATCTTCTGGTAACAGGAGATGCCATGTAAACCCCACCTGAAGCAAGACCAAATGTAAAACATAGAACCTGGCCCGGGTTGTTTTCAGGTAGGTCGCTTAAGTCTGCCGGCGACGGCAGATTCAGACAGATGATCATTCACGACATAACCCGGCTTATCGTCCGGCTCTGCATCATTTTTTAAGCAAGGCGACCGAATCGACTTGCTTTTTTTCATGCATCAGCCGTGTAAGCCTTTCCTTCATTTCCTTCACTTCCCCATCGATTTCCTTTAATCTTACTTGCAGGGATTCCGGATTCTTCTGATGCTTTCTCATGGCACTTGCGATTTCTTCCCGCTTTTTTATCTCACGATTCAGATATTCCTCATAGACCGCTTTACACTCACTATGAAGGCAGGCACCATAAGCATAAGCCGATTCTGAAGCATAGCTCTCCTGTCCCGGCATGGCTTTGATAATAAGATAATACTTGCCTGCATCCTTTAAAAACCATTCCTCTGTGATCCGATAGCCCATATGATGAAGAGTATGTCTTACCTTAAACCATTCCGATTGTGGCTGTAAGATCAATTCAACTCCTTGGCTGAGAATATCTTTTCCTGCCTGAAGAATACGACTGGTAAGATCTCCTCCCATACCGGCGATCACGATACTTTCTGCTTCACCTGCTTCTAATTTATCCATACCATTGCTCCGTCTGGTTTGGATCCTTTCCTCCAGGCCTTCCTTTAAAATATGCTCCTTGGCCCGTTCTAAAGGACCTTGATTCACATCCATGGCTATGGCCTTAGGACAACTTCCCTTCTTCACCAGATAAATCGGTACGTATCCATGATCGGTACCGATATCCGCTAAAATCTTACCGGGGGTAACCGCATGAGCAACGGCCTTTAAACGTTTTGATATATCCATCTCTTTTCTCCAGCTTCATGGAACAAAGAGGAGGTCTCCTCTCCCGCTCCTTCTATTCTCACTCGTGAGGAATTTATACTCCTCTTTCTTCGATTACTTGCAGCTTCTGTATCTTGTTCTTTAATGAAATTAATTCCTGCCAGCGCACGATATCATTGGTATGAGTCATCTCCTCCTCGATGCTGGCAAGCTTCACTTTCTTAACGATATCATTGAGAACCTTCGCATTCTTCTCCTCGTCCGGCCGGACCTTCAGACGGGCATTAAATAGAGCGGCCACTTCCTTTTGTTCTTCTGCATCTTCAAAACGGTTTAAAATGCTGGCAGGCTGTATGGTCTCTCCCCTTTCCAGCTGTTCAAATACGATCAAAGCAACCGAATGATGCAAGGGCAGAAGAAAATCATCCGGCCCGATCCACTTACGAATCATAGGATAGATTTCCGGCCGTTCAATCAGCCAGGTCAGGAGAAGTCTCTGAGGCTGCGCCTGCTGCCTGGACTTTCTTTCTTCCACGCGATCTTTACTCTCCGGCTCTTTTTTATATTTTTCATTGGCCTTTTCAAATTGATAACCTAAGCCATATCGATTCACCAGATCAAAAAGATCCTTTTCATTTACCATGAAGCGATTGGCCGCTGCATTCACATAAGCCGCCCTCTCTACCGTTTCCTCGATGGCAGCCAGATTTTTCGCCATCTCCTTGATAAATTCCGTTCGACTCTCCGGATCATTTTGATCATATTGATCTCGAAGAACCATCAATTCAAACATGCGGCCCGATTCCGCTTCCTTTAATCGCTGGAGATAAGCCTGGCGTCCTTCGGCCTTGATCAATTCGTCCGGGTCCTTATATGGCTTCATTGATACTACTTTTCCCCGAAGACCATTCTCCCTGAGAATCGGAAGTGCACGAAGTGCTGCCTTAATCCCGGCTCCATCACTATCAAAGGATAAAATTACCTCCTGGGTGTATCGCTTTAAAAGCATGGCCTGTCCCGTGGTAAAGGCTGTGCCAAGAGGTGCCACTGCATTGGTAAATCCTGCCTGATGTAAGGAAATCACATCCATATATCCTTCACATAAGATTATGGCCTTCTCCCGGCTCCTTCTGGCATAATTCAGACCATAGAGATTCCTTCCTTTGTCAAACAAAATCGTTTCCTTCGAGTTTAAGTACTTCGGTTCTCCATCTCCCATGACACGGCCGCCAAAGCCTACCACTCTTTGGTTCACATCCATGATTGGGAACATGACACGGTTAAAAAACTTATCATAGCTGCCCTTGACCGCATCGATGGTGACCAGGGAGGAATCCTTCAGCTGCTGATCGCTATATCCCTTTTTACGCAAATATTGGTATAAATCATCCCGGTAAAGATCTGCATACCCCAATCCAAAATGTTTGATCATCTCCTCCGTGATTCCACGACGCTCCAGATATTCTTTGGCCTTGGCTCCACGCTTGGAATGCAATAAGAGCCAATGAAAATAAACCGCGGCTGCTTTATTCATCTCTTTTAAGGTTACACGGGCATCCGCCTGTCTTTTCTCTTCTGCGGATACTTCCTGCTGTGGCAATTCAATGCCGACACGTCCTGCCAGCTCCTGAATGGCTTCCACAAAGGATAAACGATTATATTCCATCAAAAAGGTATAGACATTCCCACCCTGACCACAGCCAAAGCAGTAATACATCTGTTTTTCCCTGCTTACAGAAAAGGAGGGAGATTTCTCATTATGAAAGGGACATAATCCAAAATAGGAGGATCCCTTTTTCTTCAGGGAAACATAAGAGGAAATCACATCAACGATATCATTACGCTCCCGAACCTCTTCTACCACTTCGTCACCATAAAACATCTTTTTCCTCCTTTCTTGCCTAAGCTTCTCCCCTCCGGATCCCTTTGATCAGGAATGTTTGATTTCTTTACCTTCCGATCTTATTCTCATCCAGGATTGCGATGGCATCGAGAGATACCTTCATCAATTCTCTCACTTCTTCTTCCGTAATCCCCATACGCTCCGCTAATTCCTGAGGTTTTGCCTCTCTCTCATACTCCTTGGCAAATGCCGTAGCCAGATCATTTAATTCATTGACTCTGGAAGCGATCTTCATCGCAGATCGGGTGGATTGATTATATTCCTTCAAAGCCGCCGTGATCTGCGCACGGATGATGCGAGCGGCATAAGGCAAAAATTCTTCATGATAGGCCGGTTCATATTCATTGACTGCTATCATAAGACCGATGTTACTCTCCTGGATCAAATCACTGAGATCAAGTCCTCTGTTCTTATATTCCGATGCAATATCTGCTGCAAAAGGCAGGCTTGCTTCGATCAGAAGATTTCTGGCATTCTCATCACCAGCCAGGATCCTTTTGGCGATTATGTTCGTCTGCTGCGGAGATACCTTCGTCAGATTTTCCGTCTCTTTTCGATAAATAGAAACCATCTCCGCATCCAGAGGATCTTCTTTAAACTCCAGTTCCTCCTCGGAAATCTCCTCCTGCTTGTCCACACGATTCAAAATACGAATCTTATGTCCTTCAAAATATTTACAGATGAAATCAAACTGTTTTTCATCCAGATCCATATCCACGAAATAATTCGTAATCTCTTCCATGGATAACTGATTTCCATTACTTTCTCCGATCTGCTCTAATTCCCGGATCATCTCCATAAATTCAATCTGTCCTGCCATATCTTAAATCACTCCTATCTTACAGGATGAACAGGCATTCATTCCATTCTATTTTTGCTTCAGGATTCATAGGAATCCATTCCATTCTATTTTTGCCTCAGGATTCATAGGAATTCATTCCATTCTGTTTTTGCCTCAGGATTCATACGAATCCATTCCATTTTTCTGTGCCTTCTCCAGGACTTCCATGGTAGACAAGGACAATTCCTTACACTCCTTGGTCCCTATGCCGGTATGAATCATATGAATAAAAGCATTGGTCTCATGATGAAGAATATTATCGGATTGCTCAAAATGAATGGACTGATCCACCTTTCTTCTACGGATACGTAAGTCCTTGATATTATCGATCTGGCGGATCAGCATGGAGCCTTCCTCTCCCTGAATCTGACTTTCTGCCGCAGAATCCGTGATTTTAGAGCAGACCACCTGGCCGATCATATCCTCATATCCCATCAGAATCGTTCCGCAAACATCTATTCCATTTGCCAGCTTTACCACAGTCCCACTGACGGATTCCGGCGGACCAAAGAGACGAACCATAGCCGCAACAGGATAGACCCCTTCTTCCATAAGGCATCCGGCAGATCTCTCAGGATTAAAGCCGGGAGAAATCACACCTCTCTTATACTGTTCATAGCAGATATCATTATGACAATATTCAAAAGTCACCTGACGAATCTTACCCAGAGAGGCCAGATAGGGCTGCATCTGCTCAAAGGCTGGCGCATACATAAAAGGATACCCCTCCATCAGAATAAGATCTTTCTCTTCCGCCAAGGCATATAATTCCTCCATCTCACGGAGATTCTCTGCCATCGGGGCCTGACTCAGCACATGTTTTCCGGCCCTAAGCATAAGTCGGATGGCATCTGCACGCTCTTTTATGCCGCAAGAGATATAGACCGCATCGATCTCCCGGCAGGCAGCCAGGTCCTCTTTTTCTTCCATACAAAGAACCTGTCCCTTACCATAAGCAAATTCCGTCGTCTGCGCCATGGTTGGTCCACATATGGCTGTCAGAGAAAACTGCCTTCCAAAATGATTCGCTTTACAAAAAAGCTCCGCATTCTGCCCTGTTCCAAGAAGACCAAAGCGAACACGCTTTCCCAAGGATACCGGCATCACCGGCTCCGGCTGACTACGCTTCCAGCTGCCAAGCCTCCGCACTCCCCGCTGCTCTCTCTCCAAAAATTCAAAGATTTTTCTTTCCAAAGCATCCACAGAATCTGCCAGAGCTGTCGCGCCCGCCTCCTTTAATTCCTCCTTGGATCCATAGCCATAAAGCACACCGATGGAATCCAGGCCACAGGCGCAAGCGCCTATAATATCATAGCTTCGATCTCCAACCATGATAGCCTCAGAAGAAGCAATCTGCGCTCTTCGAAGAATATAAGTGATCAATTCCTCTTTGTCGGAACGTCGTCCATCCAGCTCACTTCCTACGATCAGTGTAAAATAATCTCTCATACCAAAATGCTTGAGAATCTCTTCCGCATAAACCGTCGGTTTGGTGGTTGCTACTGCCAGGTCGAATCCTGCCTCCTCCAGGTGTGAAAGCATCTCCTTCATTCCCGGATATTCCTTATTCTCGTAGATTCCTCTGGGTCCATAATACTCTCTATAATAAGCAACTGCCTTCTCTGCGTCCTCGGAAGACATATGATAATATTTCATAAAAGAATCCTTCAAAGGGGGACCGATAAATGGTATTAGTTCTTTTAAATATGTTACTTCGATGCCAAACTTCTTAAGGGCATACTGAACTGCCGAAGTAATTCCGATCATAGGATCTGTCAGTGTTCCATCCAGATCAAATAAAACCCATTTTTTCATCATTCTACCTTCTCTTCTTCTCCATATCGTACTCATGTTCTATCTTTCTTAAGTATACGAGATTTATCCGCAAAAAACAACTCATATTGACATGATTGTTTTCATTAAATATAATCTAAGATATATATTTCATGATTTAAAGGAGTTGATATTTTTGGACCCCGGATCCATACGCCAGATTATTGTCTTATTCATTTTATTACTTTTATCTGCATTTTTTTCCTCTGCAGAAACTGCCTTGACTACCGTCAACCGCCATCGTATCCGTGCTTTGGCTGAGGCTGGAGATTCTAAGGCAAAAAGAGTCTTATCTCTTGTAAATAACTCTGAAAAGATGTTAAGCACCATTTTGATCGGGAATAATATCGTGAATCTGTCGGCGTCTTCCCTGACCACTACCCTGGCCATCCGATTGGCTTCTAATCTTGGTTTTGGCAAGAATGCCAGCACATTTATCGGTTTTGCCACTGGTGTTCTTACCATTTTAATCCTCATTTTCGGTGAAATTACGCCAAAAACCATCGCCACAAAGAAGAGTGAATTTTTATCCTTACTCTATTCCGGACCCATCTATGTCCTGACTGTGATCCTCACGCCGGTGATCTGGATCGTGAATGGAATCAGTATCTTCCTTTGTCGATGCTTCGGTGTAGATCACAAAGATACCATTAACATTAAAAAAAAATAGCTTCGTACCATCGTGGATGTCAGTAAGGAGGATGGGGTAATCGAGGAAGAAGAGAAAGAACTGATCAATAATGTATTTGATTTTGGGGATTCGGTGGCAAAAGATATCATGATTCCACGAATCGATATGACATTCGCTTGCGTCGATATGTCTTATTCTGAAATTGCTGAGATTTTTGCAGAAGAACAGTATTCCCGTATTCCGGTCTATGAATCCTCCAAAGATTCCGTGATCGGTGTACTAAATCTCAAGGATTTATTCATTTACCGACAGACCCATCGTCCGGAAGTCTTTGACATCCGGGATATTATGCGTAAACCATTTTTTACATACGAATTCCAGAAGACGAATGTTCTGATGGAGGAAATGCGCAACAAGTCCATCAGCTTTGCCATTGTTCTTGATGAATATGGCACCACTGCCGGTTTGGTAACCTTGGAGGATCTGATTGAAGAAATCATCGGGGATATCCGTGATGAATTTGATGCGGACGAAGCAGACGCCATCCATCAGATCAGCGATCATGAATACGAAGTGGAGGGCAGTCTGAAGCTTGATGATCTCAATGATTTTATCGGAACCGATATTGAGTCGGAAGATTACGATTCCATCGGAGGCCACCTGATCGAGCTTTTGGGACATTTTCCGGAAGAAGGCGAGACTGTCCGGGAAGGAGATTATTTATATTCCGTACGTAAAATGGATCAAAATCGTATTGCCCGGGTATATATCCGCACGAACACAGAATCCTAAGAACAAGCTTTCCTGAACTTTTAAGACTGCGGCAGAGCAATTCCGAAAGCGTATCATACCATGTGGAGCGACGCATGTCGCATGGAGTATATAGACAAAAACCAATCGTAACCCAGACGACTTGTATCATACCATGTGGAGCGACGCATGTCGCATGGAAGTTTTTATCGATAGAAAATAACTCCTACTATCCGGGAAGCCTTGATTCACACAGGAATATTAGGTGCAGAAAGGAATGACGCAAATGATAACGGATAAACAAAGGCAGCGTGATTATGAATACGAAGCCGATTATCAAAGCAAGAGCCGTTACAATGTCGAACAATGGCAAAATATTCTGAATAGCCAAACCTTTAAAGAAGAGCAGCTGTCACTGTTACATCAGATTTATGCAGCCTACAATCATGCAGCAAGCTTAATGGAACTGGCTTTTCATAACAATAAGAAAGAAGAAGAGATCCTTCAGGAACTGGATGACTCCGCTAAGATTTTAGGAGAAGCCAATTCCATGAATCCTGAGGTAGATTTCGAGGGCAAGGAATATTGGTGGTATCTTTTTGCCTGGGGGAAAAATACCAGCGATTCCGGTCTGGAATTAAAGCTTCATCCGGAGCTTACGGAGGCCATTGGAAGCCTTTGGCCGGAGATGGAGGAAGCATATTATGCCCTTGTCAATGACATAGATCGCAGTCTTCAGATCCGATACAATCAAGAGGATTCTGTCTGGATTGCGGCTGCCGTGCTTCTTTACGAAAAGTATTATCGTTATCCCGGCATCAGTCCCGATGATATTCTTTTGATGCAATACGAGGTCCAGACACGGGCCCAAAAGGTGTACGGGCAGGATGTCAATGCCAATACCATCACACAAATATGTAATGCGGATGAGCGTGGGCACCGTTTCAATTATCTGCGTGATATCTATAAATATTACCGTGTTTCCTTCCCAGGGGAGTTCGATGGAGACAGAGAGCGCCCGGAAGAAGAGAATCTCGACTATAATGCCTATGTAAAAACCATTTATGGTTATATGCCACTCAGAATCATTGCAGATTTCATCGATCATGAATATGCCCATTTGGTGGATGAATCTTATGTAGAATTAAACCAGTCCAATGGTTTTGTACGTATTGCTGCTTTCCTCACAAGGCAAGGCGGAAAAGCTTTCTCCATGGAAGATAAGAGCGAGAGTGGACTTGCCATGCGTGCAGATGGAGAGGACTGCGAGACGACCTTCCATATGCTGGCTGAGGCTCTTTGTAAAGAATATCCGAATTTTACCTATGCCGGAAAGGCCAGCTGGTTTGATGATGAACGGAGCCGGATCGTCGAACATTTTTGCGATCTTCTCTATATAGAGGCTTATGCTTATAGTAAGGCTTGCATTGCCATAGAGACTGTGCGCCAGGGAGATGCTGTTTCGATTCTTATCTCCTTGAATCTTCCGGAATGTGCTGATTCAGAAGCCATGCTTGATATAGAAGATAAGTGTAATATGCTCACCCTTATGACGGCTGCTCCATTTAAGGTAGAAAAAAGTTCCTTAGAAGCTTTTGATCTGGCAGATGGTGGAATGAAGCTGAAGGCTTCCGTTCTATATCCTTATCAGGACTTCATGACCATGACGGAGGAGAATATTCTTGGTATGATGGCAAGCTCCTTACAGATTTTTGCTTCGTACTATACGGACATCTGTCAGAATTATTATCCGGCAGAAAGTAAGGAGGATCCTTTGGCTGCGGCTCTCGGTTCGAAATTAGTCTATCGGAAGGCTGCAGAGGTTGCAGGACCTCAGATTATCTATAAAGAGGCCGCCAGCTCGCCAACAACCGATTTCATCACCAAGGCGCTGCAGGATTACGAAAGAAGACAGTCCGACGAAGAAATCGTTGCAGACACAGCTTATGTGGAAGTTCCTGCAGCCTATGAGGAGAAGCCTGTGTCTTCCTTCAATGAGAATTCCACCACCTCTTCTTCCGGATCTTACCAGGAGGAGAGTCCTGCTGTCTTTGATTCTGTTGGGACGACTTCCAATCGCGCTGCCAGTAATTTTGCAAATCAAAATACTTTATACGCAGATGCTCCATCGATGCCTTCCCCATCCTATATGCCGATGCCATCGGAGCCAAAAGTTATTATGTCGCAGCATCCGGATCGGGAAGAGCAGGGTTTCCGTCTTTATCCAAAGAATACCTTGATCCGTGGCCCGGTCAAGACTGGAA
>R25__coassemble_973_pt1 | contig 15345 bp, 12 predicted proteins | sample R25__metabat2_low_PE_006 | metagenome-assembled genome bin R25 | reverse complement strand
CTCCAAAGGACAGCCATCCATGTCACATGGAAGGCTGTCCTTTCTGTTATGTCTTCGTTTTTTGTGCCTTAAGGTCACCTTCTCCGTGATTACTTTTACAGATTTCAATCGAAAAAAGATTCTATAAATGAGTGCAAATTTCATGAATCTCTATATCCGTAGGTATCTCTCTGTTAACATCAAGAGAGATTCCATGATCGAGAGAAGCAATCTGGAAGGTTGCAGCTTGCATACCGTCATTGATAAATATCTCTATACTATAACGATCCACAAGAAAACGGATTTTTAATCGGTTTTTGATAGGAGACGCATCAAAATAACGTTTGGAAACGATATCTAATTTCACTCCGGCTGCAGACCGGTCTGCCAGAAATTTCTTCTCATTTCCATCATAATCCAAAAGAAAAAGATCGCCTTCTTCCTGTCCCAGCATGATTCTGAAATGAAAGGCCGGCATATATGCTGCTTCCTTCGCCTTTTCGGAAAGATCAAAAGTGAAGGTCAGATCATAAACATCCATAGGACCTTCTTCGTAAATCCATTGATCTTTGATCATACTGCTTTGCTGAAAATGTGCTCCATAATAGTGGGCAAGCTCTCTTACCGGCAGTTGACAGAGTCGTCCCTCTTTTAGGAATAGCTCCCTTGGAAGGATCATCTGTCCGAAGAGAGGACCGCTCATCATGTTATACTCTTTATAGGCCCAATTATGTAACCAGGCAATCATGATACGTCGTCCGTCCGGGGATTCCAAGGTGGTTGCTGCATAGAAATCAGTGCCATATTCCAATGCCTGTACCTGAGTTTTGCGAAATGTAAAGTTCTTTCGATCCAAGTGACCCAAAAATCCCAAACTGCCATGGCCTGCATGGAACTCTCCCTTTGCTCTCATTTCCATAGGACTGATCAGAAGGATATCTTGTCTTTCCAGAGAGAATAGATCAGGACACTCCCACATACTGCCGTAGCTGCCATCATTTTCTAAGAGAGTGGATACATAATCCCACCGGTAAGCATCTTCACTGCGATAGACAAGAATGGCACCCTTTTGATTCTCGAGCTGGCTGCTGACGATAGTATAGTAATCGTCATTTTCTTTCCAGATCTTAGGATCACGAAAATCCAGACCATTATGGCCTTGAGGAAGCATATTCGCAGGAATGGCAGGATTTCCATCCCATTTTTTATAATTCCTGCCATCACCGATGGCAATGCATTGATGCTGATAATAAGTACCGGTGATGGGCGTGAGTTCCCCTGTATAGCAACCAGTATAGATTAATAATTGATGTTCCGGATCTAATTCGATGGCACTGCCGGAAAAACAACCGAGTTCATCAAAGGTCTGATCCGGTGCCAGGGCGGCAGGCAGGTAGTCCCAGTGAATCAAATCCTTACTTTGCGCATGGCCCCAATGCATGGAACCCCATTTGGTATCATAGGGATAATATTGATAAAAGAGATGGTAGATGCCTTGAAAGACGGAAAATCCATTCGGGTCATTACACCATCCTGTGGCAGGAGTGAAATGGATGAAAGGACGCGCTGCATCGCACTGATTTTTATGTTCATTTTCGTAGGCTCTGGCTTTTTCCAAGTTAGATAAAGACATATTTCTTACTCCTGAGCATTTGATTTGCTTTGCTTCTTCTTAACGTCTAGCTTTGTAGCTTAGTGCGATCAATAATCTGAACTGGTAAAATCTTGCGGTTATTCTTGATAGGTTCGTGTTCAATCTGCTGAATCAAATATTCAACACATGCATCTGCTAACTGTCCAATCGGTTGAACGATGGCACTCAAAGGTGGATAGAATAAATCAAGGAAATCGGTGCCGTCATAAGCAACGATACGAATATCCTCCGGAATCTTCTTTCCATGAGAGAGCGCGACAGAAGCATATTGAATCGCTAATACATCCGTTGCCATAACACCATCCACATCAGGATGAGACAGATAAACCTGTTCTGCCAAATTCCTTATGCGTTCTAAACTGCTGGCGCTGATGGTCTGGACTTCTTCGTAGATAATATCTTCCTGTTCACGGATGATCCGTTCGAACTCCATATGTCTTTTTACATATGGGAAGTCGTCAATGGTTAGCTTTACATCGGAAGCAAAATTCTTAAGGTCCAAATCGACGCCATCTCGGAACTGCAGTACATGCTTACATCCGGATTCGATCATTAGTCTGGCTGCTTGCTGACCACCGGTTTTATGGTCGCAACATACCATGGGGATATCGGGGGAAAGAACACTATCAAGAGAAACAATTGGCTTTGTAATCTTAGCATAGCTGCTGTTGGAAAGAAGATTAGAAGCGGTAATGACTCCATCTACCAGATTCTGATTCAACATATTCAGATAGATTTCTTCATTGGTTTCCTTTCCAAAGCTATTACATAATAGTGTCTTATACCCTTTCTTTCTTAAGAGGTATTCTAATTCATTGACAAAAGAGGTATAGAAACGATTGCTTAAGTCAGGGACGATGACAGCAACCGTATTGGTACGATTATGTAGGAGATTACGCGCTACTTCATTCGGGGTATAGTTCAGAGCTTTTACAGAAGCCATGACTTTATCGCGGGTCTTTTCTGAAACATATCCCTTTCCACTCAGCACACGTGAGACAGTACCAACGCCCACATGCGCATGCTTTGCAACATCAACGATACTAGTCATAGGATACTCCTTTTTGAAAATCATACATATCAAGTAATGTGAAAGATGTCATGTAAAATAAAGCATATCCAATGAAATCAATCATGCTTTATTTAAAGACATTTAGTAGAAATTCACATGTGGAATGCATTCCACATGGATATATTTACTATACTAATGAAAATAAAAAATGTCAAGTTTTTATCTTGTCGAAGAAGATTCCCACTTCTACACATGAGGGCCGATTGTGGCAGAGCGAAGATGCGCATTGGACATTTTGTCATGGGAAAGCATGACGTGCATTTCCCTTCAAGAACGCAAGACGTTCTTGAAGGGAATCCATCAGAAGAAATGGAAAAAACATAAAAATTATATAAAAAGGGATTGACATTTCAGACTTAGTGTTGTATTTTAAGTGTGTCGACATGGAAACCTTTCCACAATGTGCTTTAAAGAAATAATGTCTCCTCATATTATTTTTTTTACCACATGTGGAAACCTTTCCACAATATTTTAGGAGGTAGAATTATTATGAAAAAATTTATGTCCACAGTTCTTGCAGCTTCTATGGTATTATCTTTAGCTGCATGTGGAAGCAGCTCCTCTGATAGTGCGGATAGCACAGGTGCAGCAGCTTCCTCTGATGTTTCCATTACAATTTTCAACTCTAAGTCTGAGATTCAGTCTCAGTTCGAAGAGATGGCTGCACAGTACTCCGAAGAAACAGGTGTACAGGTTGAAATCTATTACTCCAGCGATACCGTAGCGGCTCATATGGCTACAAAGTATGCCGCCAATGATCCTTATACCATCTCCATGGTTGATGCAAAGGATGTATATTCTCTCGGAGAAGAGCATGCCATCGATTTAAGCGATCAGGATTGGGTAAATGACACTACATTCGCTATTTCTGTTGGGGATGAAGTGAAAGGTTTCCCGGTTTGTGTAGAAGCACGTGGTCTTATGTATAATGCAGATGCCATCGAGAAGATTACCGGTAAAGAATTTAATCCGGAAGATTATGAGACATTGGATGCTTTCAAGGGCTTATTGGAAGAATTAAAAGCTGGCGGTATGGAATCTCCTGTTGGTATCATGAAAGAAGACTGGTCTCTTGCAGGACATTTCCTTTCTCAGGTATATGAAGAGCAGGAAGATTGCAATGCTTACATCGATGCTTTATATGCTGGTGAAGCTGATGTAGCCGGAAATGAGAAGTTCAATTCTCTTATGGACTACTTTGATGTTATGAAAGAAAATAACTATGCTGCATCTTCTGCAATTTCCGCAGAAAGAGAAATTTCTGAGCAGAAACTCGCAGAAGGCGAAATCGCATTCATGTTTGGTGGTAACTGGGATTGGTCTATGATCAATGCTTATGATTACACAGAGAATTTAGGTATGATGGCTATTCCTCAGAATACAGACGATGGCACAAATACAAAATTAGTTGGTGGCGGATCGAAATACTTCTTTATCGATTCTTCCGAAAATACATCCGATGAACAGCGTCAGGCTGCTAAGGATTTCTTAAATTGGCTGGTATACGAAGAAGAAGGTAACACATTCCTCACAGAAACATGTGCACTTGTTCCTGCTTTCTCTAATATCGAAGCAACAAACCTTGATCCACTTGGCGCTTCTGTAAAGGCTTACGCTGATGCAGGTAACTTAATTGATGGTTACAATTACCTTCCGGATGATCATTACTCTGTAATGGGTGCTGAAATGCAGAAATATCTCTCTGACCAGTGTACACGTGAAGAGCTTGCTGCTTCCATCGTTGATTACTGGAAGAACACAACTCCTGTAGAGCGCTAATCTTCATCGAAAGAGATTATATTCCATTGGAATCTTATGATAGACCATGGTGAAGGAGACTATCTGACATCTGCCAGGCATATTCATTGAATGGTTAGCTTTTCTGAATCCATGGTAAATGATAACGATAACCCGTGAACCTCCTCAAATTCACGGGTTCACCCTCCCAAGAGATTGGGATTTATAAATTTCTTTTTCATATTTTAAAGTGAAACAAAGCAGTCATGAAAATGGTGTGTCCTCGCCATGCTTCATGGCTGCTTTTGTATGTTTTATCGATAAGTGCAAGAATTGACAAAGCGAAAAAGAATCGGTATCATTAAGAGATAAAACTTTAGCATAGGAAACGGGAATTCCCGATCTTGCAATGATTAGGTAGTTCCCGATTATTTTAAGAAGAATAGATATCTATTTCTTAAGAAAGGAAGCAGGGATATGGCAAGTCAGGGTGCTACAAAAGAGAAAACGAGATCCAGGATAGCAGAACCGAAACAGTACAAGGTAATCATGCATAATGATGATTTTACGACCATGGAGTTTGTCGTGGAGATCTTAAAGGATATTTTTCATAAAAATCACGGAGAGGCAGAGAGAATCATGCTGCTTGTACATCAGAAGGGAAGCGCTGTCGTTGGAAAGTATTCCTATGATATGGCACAGACCAAGATCATACAGTCTATGACCAGAGCCAAAGAGCAGGGGTTTCCTTTTCGTTTAACCATGGAAGAAGATTAAAAGGAAGAAAACGTTTTCTGATCTCATGGGAGCTGGAAGCGGATTTTTTCGTAATTTGCAATATTGTGAAAAGAAGTAAGTATTCACAGAGTAAGATATAGAGGAGGAGAATATCGATGCAGCTATCAAAAGCAGTGGCTGATATTATAGATCTTTCATTTGCCTATGCCGAACAGAATCATTATGAATATGTAACACCGGAAGTGATTCTTTATGCTTTTGCGCAAAATTATATTTTCCGGAGTGCCTTTGCAGCATGTGATGGAGATATCAATCAATTAATAGAGAATTTATTATATTATCTGGAAGAGAATCTGAAGCTAGAGGAAGTTTCTTCCACAGAAGATGATGGAAGGATGATGAAACCGAAATTATCTGTAGCTAGCGGTCAGCTTTTGCTCACAGCCCAGGCCCATGCGCAAAGTAGTGGAAGGCAGATCGTGGAAATGACGCATCTTCTTTATGGAATCTGGCAGCTGGAGGAGTCCTATGCGGTCTATTTCATGGCCATACAGGACGTCGATGAGACAGCTATGCTGCAGGCTATGATTGATCTTTTAGAAGAATGGGAAGAAATCGGACAGGAGGATTCCGGAGTCTTTTGTACCAGTGATCATGAAGGAGAGGAGGCTTTTAACGCCGGGGAATCGACGGAAGGGAAAGAATCCCAAAAAGCAAAAAAGGAAGCGCATTTCACGGAGTATGCTCCTTGTATGAACGAGCAGCTGGCTGATCGTAATCCTTTGATTGGAAGAGAGAACGAATTAGAAAGGACCATTCAGATTCTCTGTCGTAAGGATAAAAATAATCCTCTTCATATCGGTGAGGCAGGGGTAGGAAAAACAGCAATCACCTATGGTTTGGCCAAGAGGATCAACGATGGAAGGGTGCCACAGCCCTTAAAAGGAGCCAGGATTTATGCTCTGGATCTGGGAAGTCTCTTGGCTGGGACTCAATATCGTGGTGATCTTGAGAAACGATTGAAGAAATTATTAGAAGAGATTCATAAGGAAGAAAATCCGATCATTTACATCGATGAGATTCATAATCTGGCGGGAGCCGGCGCGGTAGGGGAGAGTTCTTTTGATGTATCCAACCTTCTGAAGCCCTATTTGGCCGACGGATCGATCCGATTTATCGGGGCGACCACCTATGAAGAATATAAGAAATATTTTGAAAAAAATAAGAGTTTAGCCAGAAGATTCCAGAATGTAGAAATCAGCCAGCCATCCGAGGAGGAAACGATAAAAATCCTGCAGGGACTCAAAAGAAGCTACGAAAAATTCCATGGAGTAAAATATGGAAAGGGCATACTGGAATATATTGTAGGCATGAGTGCAAAACATATCAATGAGCGATTTCTTCCGGATAAAGCCATTGACCTTATGGATGAGGCAGGAGCCTATCGCAAGATTCACCCTCTGGATCAGAAGACACAGTCCGTGGGTAGAGATGTTATAAATGAGATTCTGACGACCATATGCCATGTCCCGATTGATGTTAGCAAGGAAGAAGATCAGAACCTTTCCGACTTGGAAGATAGAATTTTATCCAAGGTTTTCGGTCAGGACCAGGCAGTGAAACAGATTGTCAATGCCATAAAGTACTCCAGGGCGGGTTTGCTTGCAGATCACAAACCACTCTCCAGCTTTTTATTTGCAGGACCGACCGGTGTGGGTAAGACGGAAATCGCTAAGACCTTAGCGGAAGAACTGGGGATTCCGCTGGTCCGCTTTGATATGAGTGAGTACGGAGAAAAGCATGCCGTAGCCAAGCTGATTGGATCACCGGCAGGCTATGTCGGTTATGAAGAAGGAGGTCTTCTCACGGAAGCGATTCGTAAGAATCCAAACTGTGTTCTCTTGTTGGATGAGATTGAGAAGGCTCACCCGGATATCTTCCATGTTCTTTTACAGATGATGGATTATGCGACCCTTACGGATAATCAGGGAAGAAAAGCGGATTTTCGTAATGTCATCATTATTATGACTTCCAATGCCGGTGCCAGCCAGATTGGCAAGCGTGGCATTGGTTTCCAAAAAAATGATGTGACATCCTCCATCATCTCTGAAGAGATTAAGCGTATTTTCCAACCGGAATTTCGTAATCGTCTCAATCAGATTGTTGTGTTCCAAAGTATGAATGAGGCCATGGGAGAAAGAATCGCCGGAAAGAAATTAGGAGAATTGGCAGATTTATTAGCGCGGAGAAAGGTGACATTTCTTTATTAGGAAGATGTAATTTCTCTTCTTTCCCAAAAGGGAACCAGTATCGAATATGGTGCCAGAGAGATGGATCGTGTCATCGAGCAAGAAATTAAGCCATTATTCGTGGACGAATTGCTCTTTGGAAAATTGAAGAAGGGTGGAACTTGTCTGCTGCATGTAGAAGAAGATCATTTTCTTATCACCTGTGAGAAAAGGAAGCATGGAAAATGACGAGATAGAGAAAAAGGATGTAAGAATAAAAACCGCCACATAACAGATCTCTTGTTATGTGACGGCTTTTTTTGTGCGATAAGGCCGACAAGCGGCTATCGGTCTTCACGGAAGTAAGGCAGGCCCAGACTTGCCGGTGGCTGACTCTCACGCTTATTACGCATACTGGTAATGACAAGTACCACAAGGGTAACAATATAAGGAATCATCTTATAAAGCTCCTGGAACTCCATATGGTCCATACCACTAGGAATATAGAGGTAAAGGATGTAAAGACCACCAAAGAGGAAAGAAGCCAGAATACTTAAATCCGGTTTCCAGATGGTAAAGATAACAAGAGCGATGGCAAGCCAGCCTCTGTCACCGAATGCGTCATTGGACCACACACCACAGGCATAATCCATAACATAATACAAACCACCTAATCCGGCGATCATACAGCCCAGACATGTTGCGACATATTTATATTTTGTGATATTGATACCTGCCGCATCCGCTGTTTTTGGATCCTCACCGACAGAACGAAGATGCAGACCCACACGAGTATGCTTTAATACATAAGAGGCAAGTAAGGCAATAATGACAGCCAGATAAGCCAGAAAACCATAAGAGAAGATCAGTTTTCCCACAGCTCCCAGGCTGCTTGCAAATGGAAGCGATTTACTAAAGTAACTGCTGGTTGCAGATAGAGCGATGGTTGGAACATCAGAGTTACTTAATTTGATCAAGGATCCACCAAAGAAATTACCAAAACCAACACCAAAGGTAGTCATGGCAAGACCGGTAACGTTCTGATTGGCACGTAAGGTAACCGTAAGTAAACAGTAAAGCAATCCCATGAGTAAAGAGCCAATCAGACAGCAGAGGGTAGGAATCAGAATAGCCAGAACAGGATTTAAGCTGCTGGTGGAACTCTCATAGAAGAAAGAACCAATGACTCCACTGATGGCACCGACATACATGACACCAGGAATACCTAAGTTCAGATTACCGGATTTCTGTGTGATGATCTCACCGGTACTGCCATAAAGAAGTGGGATACCCTGAACGATGGCTCTTGGAATAAAGTTAAGTAAAAAACTAAACATTATTTCTGCACCTCCTTACTGTCTTTCTGACGGAATGTTAATTTATAATTGATAAAGAATTCACTACCAATGATAAAGAATAAGATAATACCTGTCAGGATGTCAGCGTAGGACTGATTCAAGCCGAACTGCGTAGAAATCTCATTGGCACCACGATTCATAAATACGATCAGGAAGCTGGAGAATATCATGGTGATCGGATTAAATTTCGACATCCAGGAAACAAGAACGGCAGTAAAGCCCTGTCCACCGGCGATGGTAGTGGTAATCGTATGATTGATACCGCAAACAAGCAGGAGACCAACCAGACCACAGATGGCACCGGAAAGGATCATCGTACGGATAATGACACCTTCCACATGGATTCCGGCATAACGTGCCGTGTTGTGACTTTCGCCGACGACGGCAAGATCATAACCATGTTTGGTTTAATTCAAATAAATATTAAGTAATATGGTAACAAGAATGGCTACAAGGATCGGTAAAAGATATTTAAATCCGAAAACCTGTGGAAGCCAGCCAACACTGGTATACTGATTGATGATACCAATCTTACCGGACCCATTTGGAACTTCCCATACGATGGTATAATAAGCAACTAACTGTGTGGCAATGTAGTTCATCATCAGTGTGGAAAGGGTTTCATTGGTATTCCATTTGGCCTTGAAAAAGGCAGGGATCAGACCCCAGATGGCACCTGCAGCCAGACTGGCGATGATCATGATCGGGATAACGACTACACTTGGCATGGATGCACCAAGAACGATCATGCAGGCAGCAGAAGCAAGGCCGCCGATCAAAACCTGTCCCTCTCCACCGATGTTCCAAAACTTCATCTTGAAGGCAGGAGTTAAAGCGAGGGAGATCAACAACAAAATAGAAAGATCCTGTAAAGTGATCCAGATCTTACGGGTGGAACCAAAAGCGCCTCCGATGATGGATTGGAATACGCCAATCGGAGAGATACCTGTCGTGATGGTAGTGATGATCGCACATACCAGGATGGAAAGGATGATCGCAATTCCACGAATCGCCCAGGATTGATACCAAGGCATGATACCACGCTTGGAAATGTGGAACAATGGTTCTTTTTTCTTATCATTCATGGCTGGCACCTCCTTCGATACTTGTCATCATACGACCAACCTCTTCTTTACTTGTATTACGGGCATCGACGATACCGCTGACCTGTCCACCGCAGAGAACGAGAATACGGTCGGATAATTCCAGAAGAACATCCAGATCTTCGCCGACGAAAATAACAGCAACGCCGTTTTTCTTCTGCTGGTTGATCAGATCATAAATCATATAAGAAGAATTCACATCCAGACCTCGAACAGCATATGCAGTCATTAAAACGGTAGGAGCATTTGCAATCTCTCGACCGACAAGAACCTTCTGTACATTACCACCGGATAAACGGCGGACAGGAGTGGTGATGCCCGGTGTAACGACTTCAAGCTGATCTACGATATCCGTTGCAAGCTGTTTGGAAGGCTTCACATTGGTAAATTGACCCTTTCCTTTGGTAAAAGAACGAAGCAGCATATTATTGGTAATATCCATATTTGCGACCAATCCCATACCAAGACGGTCTTCCGGTACGAAGGATAAGGTGATACCCATATCTGAAATCTTACGAGGATCTTTGCCGAGAAGACCTTCTTCCTTCTTCTCTTCATCGATATAGACGATGGAACCGGACTCGGCATGCTGTAAACCGGCGATGGCTTCCAGTAACTCCTTCTGTCCACAACCGGAAATACCTGCTATGCCAAGAATCTCTCCGGAATTAGCGGTAAAGGAAACGTCCTGTAGCTTAATGACACCATCATTACCACGTATAGTAAGGTCTTTCACCTGGATACGAGGCTGAGGATCAACCGGGTCCGGACGGTCGATATTCAAGGTAACCTGTCTGCCGACCATCATATTTGTCATTTCTTCTATGCTGGTCTCTTTGGTGATCATACTACCGATATATTTTCCTTTTCTCAGAACGGCAACACGATCGGAAAGAGACTCTACTTCATGCATCTTATGGGTGATGATGATAATTGACTTTCCATCTTCACGCATCTTACGAAGTACCGCAAATAATTTTTCCGTTTCCTGAGGGGTTAATACGGCCGTTGGCTCATCTAAGATCAAGATATCTGCGCCTCGGTAGAGAACCTTTACGATCTCTACCGTCTGCTTCTGGGAAACGGACATATTATAGATCTTCTGATTCGGATCGATATCAAATCCGTAACGAGTGCAGATCTCGTTAATTCTGGCAGTTGCTTCCTTCAGGTTCAGCTTTCCCTTCATTCCAAGAATAATATTCTCCGTAGCGCTTAAGACATCAACTAATTTAAAATGCTGATGAACCATACCGATTTTTAAGCGAAAAGCATCCTTAGGAGAACGGATCACTTCTTCTTTCCCATTGATAAAGATCTGGCCGGAATCCGGATAATAGATGCCGGAAAGCATGTTCATCAAGGTGGTTTTTCCACTTCCGTTTTCACCTAAAAGTGCAAGGATTTCACCATTATAGATATCGAGGGAGACATCCTGATTGGCAAGAATACTGCCAAAGGTTTTTGAAATATTTCTCAACGATACCGCTGGGATTCTGGTATCCATGAAAATTCCTCCTTTATATATTAATGTAGGGCTAAATTGCGAATTCGTCGATCTTTATTCCGTATCTTTTCGCAGGTGAATGGAATAGGAGTGAAAATCGACGTAAGTCCGCCCCTTTTCTGAGAAAATAGCTTCGGAAAGATATCTATTATATCAGAAAAAGGGCGGCATACGTTATCACGCGATGCCGTCCTTATGACTATGAAAAATTAGAACTGTGTATCAAGAAGAGTGATACCATCGATCTGAATATCAAAGAAAGGAGCAGAACGTAATCCATCACCGGATTCATTGAAGTAACCATCTACGATTGCTTCATGATCAGGAGTGTAATCTGCATCTGTATCTACGTCTGCCTGATAGCTATCAAGTGTAGCGCCATCTACTGTGAAGGTAGCAGTATCAAATACATGTAAGGAACCATCTTCCAGAGCTGCTTTGGCTTCATCGATTGCTTCCTGTGTTCCTTCTGCTACAGCAGAACCAAGCTCGGTAAGTTCTACAGAACCAGTAGCAAGGGTACCTGTCCAGTCAGCAGCGATTGCTTCGCCATTTGCGATACAGTTAAGTGCATATTCGAAGTATGGTACCCAGTTGATTCTGGAGGATACCAGGAAAGTATTTGGGCAAGCGCTGCCTGTGCTACCATTGTAGGAAACATCAGGAACACCGGCTGTCTCACATGCAGTAGGAGCACCCATGGAGTCAGCATGCTGGGAAATAAGAACACAACCATTCTGGATCAGCTTATTTGCGCCTTCCTTTTCTGCAGTTTCATCATACCAGGAACCGGTAAATGTAACTTCCATTGTAGCAGTTGGGCAAACAGAACGAGCGCCGAGGAAGTAGGATGTGTAACCAGAGATAACCTCTGCGTAGGTATAAGCACCAACATATCCCATCTTAGCCTGGTCAGCTGTGATAGTTCCATTATCAATCATTTCATTTAATTTCATACCAGCTACGATACCGGCAAGATAACGTCCATCATAAATAGAAGCAAATGCATTATGGAAGTTATCAAGACCTTCAGTATGAGCCTTTGTACCAGTTGCATGACCAAATTCTACATCAGGATATTCCTTAGCAGCTTCGATCATATAATCTTCATGGCCAAAAGAATCGGCGAAGATAAAGTTACAGCCTGCATCAGCAAGTTCACAAGCAGCATCGTAACATTCCTGACCTTCCGGGATGTTTGTCTTGATTGTGTATTCGATGCCAAGGTTCTCACAAGCTTCTTTTGCAGCATTGATGAAGTTCAGGTCATATGTGGAGTTCTCATCGTGAAGACAGATAAAACCAGCCTTGATCTCGGAGGTGGCAGCACCTTCACTGGCAGCTTCTGTGCTTTCAGAAGTAGAAGAACTAGATCCACAACCTACGATTGTGCTTACAGTTAAAGCCATAACTGCAAGAAGAGCAAAAATTCTCTTTTTCATGTGTCATTCTCCTTTACTGTGTGTAAAAATAAAATTGATGGATAAGAGTACGATTCTTAAAAAGAACAGACTCATTCCTTGTAAGTATAATCAGTTTAAGATTTTTTTTCAATAAGAAGAAATAGAAAAAAATATTTTAATTCTGATACATTTTAGGCTTTTTTGGAAAATTTATGGAATAAGAAGAAAAAGGAAAAGGAAAAAGAACAAAAAAAGAACCCTGTTGGACAGGACTCTTTCATTCGGTAAAGCACAAAAGCATGCATCGGCATGTTTTTCTAAAGTCTTTTCTTTTTATTACGTAAAATATAACAGATGCAGATCAGTGCAAAGATGACAGCAATCGCCATGGTAAGTGGCAGGATCAGATGGGAAACTTCCACAAGCAATAAGCTTAAACCGGTCTACATCGTTAATATACCGAATATGGCAAATATGACAAAGGCCAATTTATTAAGAAATCCATCCGGAGTTTTGCTCTTCAGAAGATAACCGATCAGCATGCCAAGAATATCTGCAGCAAAAAGTCCGATGGAACAAGCCAGCCAGACGATCAAAGCATTGGATAATCCCTCGTTTGCGCCGAAAGTGATGGCAGTTAACTGTGTTTTATCACCGAGCTCTGCCACAAAGAAAGTACAAAAAACAGTGAGTGGTGCAAAGGAAAAATGATTTTCGGAAGTATTTTCCTCCTCTTCGTCTTCTTCATCCCCAAGAGAAGTTACGGCGAAATATAAAAAAGCAAGAGCAGCGATGATTTTGATCAGCCATTCCGGAATCAGGGTACTGACTAAGCCACCTGCCAAAACGGCCAGACCATTTAAAACAAGGATGGCAGCAGCGGTACCCAGTATGATATCTTTTAATTTAAACTTAGAGGTCATGGCGACAAGCATCAGCTGTGTTTTATCGCCCATCTCCGCTATGAACTCTGTGAACATAATTTCTAAAAATAATAACATGTTTTTTATCCTTATAATAATGTGTGTAAGATATAATAATGTGTGTAAGATATAATAATGTGTGTAAGATGAATCTGTAGGAAATACTCATTTCGACCTTGGCGCTTCCTAAAGTGGATCATCGTATGATAATATAGGCCAGATATGCAAGATACAGAGCAATCATGACGATTCCTTCCCGGCGACTGATTCGATTTTTGGTGTAGGCAAAGAGCCAGACGATCAAGGTAAATACCAGAAGGACAGTGATGTCGATGATGTTTTCCATAATCAAAGGAATCGGACTGATGGCAGAGGCTACACCTAAAACCATTAAAATATTAAAAATATTCGAACCGATGGCATTACCAAGCGCCATACCAATTTCATTTTTACGAGCCGCCACGAAGGATGTTACCAGCTCCGGTAAAGAAGTACCGACAGAAACTATGGTAAGACCCACCAAGGTCTGACTCATGCCAAGGTCGATGGCGATACGACTGGCAGAATCTACGGTGAGATCTCCGCCGATGGCGATGGCAGCTGCACCTAAGAGGATAAAAAGGATACTTTTGATCATGGAGATCTCTACAATCTCTTCTTCTTCCACAGCCTGTCCGGCTTGTCTGGCTTTCAGTGCCCGGCGAATCAGGGAAATGATAAACAGGATAAAAATGAGCAGGAAAAGAATTCCGTCAAGATGTCCCAAAATCATCTTATCTCTATCTCCGATTCCGAGATAGCCCAAGGCCAGCAAAAGAATGGCACAGATGGCTGAAAATGGGATGTCGCTTCTGATCGTATCCTGACTGACGGGAATTACATTCAGACAGGCACAGATTCCAATGACGATCATCAGGTTAAAGATATTCGAACCAATGGCATTCCCAATGGCTAACTCATTATTACCGACCAAGGAAGCTGTGACACTGACAGCGGTTTCCGGTAAGGAGGTTCCCATAGCTACGATGGTAAGACCGATGATCAAAGAGGGTACCTGAAAACGCTTGGCGATACTGGAACTGCCTTCTACGAAATAATCGGCCCCTTTTATTAAAAGAACAAAGCCGACGATCAGAAGTAGGATGACCAAGAAAAGTGGTGAATGATTAATAAGTTCTTCCATGACATTTCCTTTCTTATCTCTTTCATATAATGAATCATTTTCATTCCAGGATGCAATTACCTTAGAAGATAAGAATAGGAATGCAAAAAACGATCCTCCTCCTATGGTATGCCAGTGCAATCCTGGTATGATGAATAAGATGAGAGAGTCCGATGAAAAAACTCATGTGTACTGCACGCAAAAAATAGTTCAGCCATAAAACTGCCCCTCTTGTATGTAGTACACATGAGTCTCGCTTTTTAATGAGTGCCAGGAGAAGAAAATCTCCAGTATGTTGACAATCAACGCTATTCGCGCAAACTACTCCCTCATGAGTTTTTGGATTCTTAGGTTACTATAGCAAAGAAGAAGGAAATCTGTCAATTGCTTTTTCTACTTTATATTTTTAGAAATTCCCTGGAAAAGAGTAACAGTTCAGCCTTATAGTTAAGTCAACGGGCAATGCACCGGCTAAAATATA
>R25__coassemble_961_pt1 | contig 15424 bp, 15 predicted proteins | sample R25__metabat2_low_PE_006 | metagenome-assembled genome bin R25 | reverse complement strand
AGTATATATTTTGTGAGATAGATTACGATTTTAAAGTTAAGATAAATCGAAGAAAAGTCAGATAGGAGGGATATCGTTTGGAGACCAGAGTACAGTTTCAAAAAAGAGTAAGAGAAGTTTTAGATGAAATTGGGGAAGAAGCGCTGTCTTATGATGAGAAAGAGTTCTGGATGATTCAGTCTCCCTACGAATATATCGAGTTTTATGCGGTGGAGAATCGTTTGTGGAATACAGCGATTGCCCTGGAGCTTGCCAGAGGTTTGCATGATGGTGTTTATCGTAAGTCGACGATCATCCATGATGGTGTTACCTATCGATTGCCATACATGATTCATCCATTGTTAGTCTGTCGTATGTTGATCGATCTGCAGGTTCCTTTATCCAAGGATGAGGAAGATATTCTTTTGGCAGCAGCTCTCTGTCATGATATGATCGAAGATATTCCATTTGCTGAGAAGGGGCGGGAGATGGTGACCCAGTTCCATCTGGATGAGAGAGTCTATGAGACAGTGAAATGCGTATCTAAGCGTAAGGATTTTACCAGAGAGGAAGAGCTGGATCATTTTCAGAAGATAGCGGAGAATAAGCTGGCTACTTTGGTTAAACTATCAGATCGAGGAAATAATGTCGAAGATCTTTATAATATGTCGGTCTGGAAGGTACATGAATATGTTGGAGAGACGAAAAAGTTCTTTATTCCGATGTATAAATATGCCATTGTTCATTATCCGGAATTAATTACTTCTTTAGAAATCCTGCAGGATAAGATTAATTGTCTGACGGGTGCAGCGGAGGTTCTGGTGGATCGTTTTGATCAGCAGGAACAGGAACTTCGGGATAAGGTACATAAGCTTCGGGAGGAGAATGATCGTCTGCGTACCAGCTGGAAGAATCTGTGGCAGGATTCCTGATTTCTGACGGACCTTATTGGGTGGATCTTATCGGAAAGTGAATCCATAGGTGGTAGAGGAATTTCTGAGGTGGCTAATGATCAGATTTCCTTATATGGAGCTTGGACGGAAGATATCTATCCATGTCGAAAAAGATAGAATAAGGCAGTCATGGATAGGATAAACATATATAAAAGAGGAAAAATATGGAAGAAAGAATCATAGAAGAGTCTCAACGAAGAGCTTATGAAGATGGACTGGAGTCGGCACTGAATTTTATCGGAAAGAGTGCATTTTTATATGAAGATCTGATGGTATTTGCCCAGGTGGAGAAAGTGTATCGGTCGGTGGAAGCCTATTGTGAGCAGAATGCTTTATTACAATCGGCCATAGTCATTCGATTATTGCGTGGATTATATGACCGCGCTGTAAGAGAGAGGATGCCATATGATGCTGCCTATATTGAAGTGGATCTGGATAAAATCATGGAGAAGCAGGAAGCGGAAAGCAGCAAGAGTGAGAGCTTGAAGGTAGATTCGGAAGGAAGCCGTGAGGGAGGCTCTGAGAAGATGGATGAATATCAGTCCTTTTATTCCTACCGTTTCGGACATACCTTATCTTTGTGCCGTATGCTGATCGATCTGCAGGTTCCGATTTCTCTGGATGAGGAAGATATCCTTCTGGCCAGTACCATGTGTTATGATATGCTGAAGGTTATTCCTATGGAAAATATGGGAGAGAAGTTATTTACCCGTTATCAATTGGATATGAGAATCTATGATATTATTAAACTCATTTCCCGCCAATGGAATGCCAAAGAAGTGGATAAGGAAGTTTTATATCAGCAGATCCAAAAGGATAAGCTGGCCCTACTGATCGTCCTTACTTCCCGTGGGGATCTGGTACAGCAGTTATATGGTATGACCATATGGAAAGCCAGAGAATATGTTCATGATACCCGGGTTTATTTTCTGCCGATGTGTCATTATGCCAAGCAGCATTATGGCGACATCTTTATGGTAGTGAATATCCTGATGGAGAAGATCCGTTGTCTGATCGAGGTAACCGATATTCTGACCAGTCGTTACCAACAGCGAGAGATGGCTTTGATGAATGAAATGCTTAGCCTGCAGGAGGAGAATGCCCGTTTCCGCGGCATGATCACCAAATTGGAAGGAGAGTATATGATTTAAGCCATGACGTGACGGCTACCTGAAGGACATGGAAAGAAGAAGCGGGAGAAACATGTGATTGCTCGTATAAGGACATGGAAAGAAGAAGCAGGAGAGAGTCCTCTTGAACTGGAAAGTGAAGATTATGGATCGTGAAAGTCGTATGGCGCAGGAAAGTCTGGGAAAGCTTATGTTATCCATGGGTATCCCTACCTTCATCGCGCAGTTAATTAATCTCTTATATAATATCGTTGACCGAATCTATATCGGACATATCCCCGGTTGTGGCGCACAGGCACTGACCGGGGTTGGTTTATGTGTTCCGGTCATAACCCTTGTATCGGCCTTTTCCCAATTCGTAGGGGCCGGAGGTTCACCTCAGGCAGCCATTGCACTGGGGATGGGAAAGAGGAAAGATGCGGAGAAAATCCTGGCAAATGGTTTTTCTATGCTGATATTCTTTTCCATTAGCTTAATGCTGGTATTTTATCTGGTCAAGGAGCCTTTTCTTTATCTCTTTGGGGCCAGTGAGAATACCTTTCCCTATGCCAATCAGTATCTGTCGGTTTATCTTTTGGGTACTCTTTTTGTCCAGATCAGTCTGGGATTAAATCTATTTATCACAGCGCAGGGACAGTCCAGGATTGCCATGGTGACCGTTCTGATCGGCGCGGTGGCCAATATTATCCTGGATCCCATTTTTATTTTTGTCTTGGGTTATGGTATTACGGGAGCGGCCATAGCCACTGTGATTTCTCAGTGCTTTAGTGCCGTCTGGACCCTTCATTTCTTGCTCTCCCAGAAAGCCACCCTACGATTAAAGCTAAAATACATGAAGCCGGATTCGAGAGTCATGTTAGGCATCGCCTCTTTGGGCATCTCACCATTTATCATGTCATCGACGGAAAGTCTGATCACGGTTGTCTTTAATCGTGGTATGTTGCTCTATGGAAATGATCTTTATGTGGGGTCCATCACGATTCTACAGAGTATCCTGCAGATGATATTTACGCCGGTACAAGGCTTCTCCCAGGGTGTTCAGCCGATTATCAGCTATAATTATGGTGCAGGGAACCTGGATCGTGTGAAGGAGACATGTAAGCGCTTGATTATGATCACGACCTCTTCAGCCTTCCTGCTTACCCTTTTGGCCATTCTATTCCCGGCGAAGGTGGCAGGAATGTTTACGACAGATTCCCAACTGATTGCAATCTGTCAGGATATGACCCATATCTTCCTGGCAGGTATGTTGATCTTTGGAATCCAAAGTGGCTGCCAGCAGTCTTTTATGGCCCTGCGTCAAGCACGGAAGTCCCTATTCTTTGCTCTCTTCCGTAAGGTGATCCTTCTGGTTCCATTGGCCTTAATCCTGCCCATGCTCACAGGTTCGGTCATGGGTATTTATGTGGCGGAGCCGATTAGTGATGCAACATCCGCTATAGTCTGCGGGTTAACATTTTATCGATTTATCCGGAATCTAAAGAGAGTGGAATGAAAAATAGAGAGTAAAACTGTGGGTTTCTATATAGAAAGAAAACAAATACCGGAGTGAAAAGAAATATGAAATATGATAAGGAAGAAAATCAAAAGCAGAGCTATCGCCTGGTTGCCCTTGATATGGATGGTACGCTCTTAAATTCTGAAAAAAGAATCACAGAATATACCAAAAATCTCATCAATCAAGCACTGGATTCCGGAAAAGAAGTCGTTCTTTCCACGGGACGCTGTATCCCGGAATTAGAAGATACCTTTGCCGAGTTACCCAAGCTTCGTTATGCCATCTGCGTCAGTGGATCCTTGATCTACGATGTGAAGAACAGAAAAACAATCTTGTCCTATCCACTATCTCCCAACCTGTGCCATAAGATTCTGGCAGAGGGAAAGAAGGAGGATGTGATGGTTCATTTCCTTGGAACGAAATCTGTCGTTCAGGAAGATAAATTAGACTGCATGGATCGCTACGGCATGGGCATATACACCAATATGTTTAAAAAAGTGACGAGTCCGGTCAAAGATATCTATGCCTATTATGATCAGTATGAAATACCCTTAAATAAGCTGAATCTCTATCATACTTCGGTGGAGGCTCGTGCCAGAAGTTTAAAACGCCTTGCCGGTTTGCCTCTGGAGCTGGTATTTGCCGAAGGTCTGTCCCTGGAATGCTCTGCCATTGGTGTGACCAAAGGAAATGGTCTCCTGGACCTGTGTCATTACCTGGATATCCCGGTGGAGGAAACCATCGCAGTGGGTGACGCGGACAACGATCTTGCCATCCTGCGTACGGCGGGACTTTCCGTCGCCATGGGGAACGCCAATGAGAACGTCAAGGCAATCTGTGATATCCAAGTGGCAGACTGTGATCACGATGGCTGCGCCGAAGTGATTGAGAAATATCTACTTTCTTAAGCTCTGAACGAATGGTAGAATGATCGAGTATAATCATACGCCGAAGTGATCGGGAAATATCTACTGCCTTAAGCTTGTGAGGAGTGTGCTGCCATGATTCAGGCTGAATGAAGGATTGATGAAAAAGTCCTTGACAAGCTGCTTCAAGGGTGCAGACTTTTAATTTGTCAGGCATTCATCATTATTTTGCGTTGACAGTGCGTTAAAAACAAATATAATAAAAATATCATCCATATACCCTTAATAAACAGGGGTTCCCATTGGACAAGCTCGTATATGGAGTATTCATTTAGAAAGAAAAAGAGGAATAATTATGTCAAAGAAAGCCAGACAGGTTCAGAGAAACTATGGACAGAAATCGAATCGAAGAATTCGTAAACAGATGCAAAAGGCTGCTGCCAATAATGCCAATGATGCAAAGCAGATCAGTGCTCCGATGCAGAATTGGAGAAGGATTTTGATGGTTCTGGCAGGATTAGCAATTGCCTGTTTTTTAGCTTCTTGCTTTCTTCACGGACAGCTTCAGGTCGCAGTATTGATCACAGGAGCATTTGTCATCGCTTGTATGCTTGCCATCTGGGGCATTAAGTGGAAGTGTCCACATTGTGGATCTCATTTAGGAAGAAATGTATCGAATACTTATCGATGTAAGAATTGTGGAAAGATCATATAAGTCGATGGAAAATCTATCGGATTCCAGATAATAAGGGCGTCAGCAGTATTTTGCTGACGCCTTTATAGTACGATGTATATTTATAGCACGATGTATGCATGGATTCCCGGCATCATGAATCCCAGTACCATAGTTGCGATTAAAAATAATATGGCGGTTCTTTTTACAAATCTATTATCCATCATGGTTTGTTTCCTCCTACTGCTTCTCTCATAAAATTTGACTCTTAGCTCCACGTTTCTGTCTTCTATATACCTTCCTACTGCTTCTCTCATAAATTTTAATTCTTAACTCTTCATATTTTTTACACTCATCCTATATTACGCAGATATGATTAAGGAGTCTGAAATTTTTTTTCGCAGTTTTCTTTCTTTTTTCTTATTGATTTCTTTCAGAGAAAGAGGTTCTTGTGAGAATGATTCCAGGCGAGATATACCATGGACTAACTTAAGGCACTTTGGAATAATTACTGTGAGAACAATGTTTATGTATCTGAGGATAGTTTTGATGATGTAGGCTTATGTATTTGAACTTAGTTTTGATGATGTAATGAGACAACTTTATAGATTGCAGAAATGCCAGGATTTTAAGAAAAAGGAAGAAAATTGACTTTTATGTCCGCTTATTCTATTATATAGAGAGTCTACATTGTTTCAAATGATATTAGAGTCTATATTGTTACAAATGATATTAAATCTATATAGTTTCAAGAGCAGTAGATGTCCGCAGATATGATTGTAGATATGGTTCCTGGGTTTAGAGGAGAAGATTTCCTTCCTCACGGAATTCCAAAAATCTACCATATCTTGTGAGAATGAAAGAAAAAGGGAGAAGAAAGTATGAATAACTTACAAGAATTTATCCAGGCAAATATTATGCCGGGACGTCAGCGACAGAAAAGACATAAGGTCATTTTCTGGATTGTTGTGCTTATCCTAATCATTTCGGTTTTGATCGTTATGATAAATGTACCTCATAATCTCAGCGACCATAATCCATTCTTTATCGGATTTGGACTTGTCGTGATCATAACCGGAATCCTGGTCTATCTGACTGTATCACCGGCAGGTGTGAAGATTCTGAATATACGTTGCTGTATGCCTAAGCCGAAGAAACTGAAGATTGTCGATGTGGAGATCATAGAGAAGAAGCATCGAGTGGAAGAGCGTCTGGATATTGAAACAGGTAAGAAACATAAGATCGATTATTATATCGTTGGTTTTTGTGTCTTGGGTAAGAGAAAAGAGAAAGAGATGTCTATTTCCAATGAGCCGAATCGAAAGTATCCTGCTGTTATGCTGAATAAAGATAGCTATGATCAGTTAGTAGAGGGTCAGACGGCAGAGTTTGTTACGGATGGTAAGAAATATTATGCGCCTGCAGTGATGAGATTACCATTCAAGGTTGCCAAGAAATTATAAGCGAAAGTGATCTGGTGATGCCGTAGCAACTCTTTTGTTCATTCCCCAAAATGGGAGTGAATGAAAGAGTTGTTGCGGCATTTTTTTTGTGCTCTTTTCTGGTCGTTATTGTGCATGCCGGCCGGAGCCAGCAAATAAGAGAATGGAGCAATTTACATGCCCGGGGACATGTAAATATAAAAACGGCACGATTCATGCATGAATCGTGCCGCCAGGAACTAGTGATTTCTTACTGCGATAGCCCTCAAGGACTCCCCAAGGGCAAATGCGTTTGCTTTATTTACTGCAGCAACCTCTACTCTTTGTTATTGTTGTTCTGCAATCTGTGCCTCCATGATATGCTCAATCTTCTTACCACGGTTGATCGCGCAGATGATACCCTTGATCGAAGCCATGGAGATGTTATTATCTACACCAACGCCAAAGAATTCATTTCCCCATCTGTCACTGAGCTGGATGTAAGCGACCGCCTTGGAATCAGAACCACGGCTGATGGCATGCTCTTTATAGTCGAGGAATTCGAAACGATTCATACGCTCATCCTTGATGGCATTAAAGAAAGCATCGATTGGACCATTTCCATCGCCATTTACCTCGAAGACGGTATCCTTATGCTGCAACTTTCCATAGAAATGGGAATGGGCTACACCATCGATCACATCAGCATTTAACTTACTATTCAGTACCTTATATGGTCCATCTACCTTCAGATATTCCTCTTCGAAGAGCTTCCAGATGGTATCGCTCTTAAGCTCGATACCCTGACGATCGGATTCCTTCTGTACTACTTCGCCGAATTCTGCATGCATAGCCTTTGGCATATCATAACCGAACTTATGATGCATAATGAAAGCAGCGCCACCCTTGCCGGACTGGGAGTTGATACGAACCGGTTCGTAGTTACGTCCAAGGTCTGCAGGGTTGATTGGAAGATATGGCACCATCCATGTGGAAGTATTCTTTTCAACCATGTAGTTAAAGCCCTTATTGATGGCATCCTGATGGCTGCCGGAGAAGGCGGTAAATACTAAATCTCCGCCATAAGGTTGTCTTTCCGGAACCTTCATCTTCGTACAACGTTCATACATCTCGATGATATCTTCCATATGACTGAAATCAAGCTCAGGGTCCACACCCTGTACATACATATTCATGGCAACGGTGATCATATCAACGTTACCGGTACGCTCTCCATTACCAAAGAGACAAGCTTCCACACGTTCTGCACCGGCAAGAAGACCTGCTTCTGTGGTGGCAACACCACAACCACGGTCATTATGTGGATGAAGAGAGATGATGGCACGCTCTCTGCCAGGCAACTGGCGAATATAATATTCCATCTCATCGGCGAACTGGTTTGGCATACAGTTCTCGACAGTGGTAGGAAGATTAAGGATTACCTTATGATCTTCATCTGCATGAAGATGATCCAAAACTGCTGCACAAATCTCTACGGCTGCATCCATTTCTGTTCCCATGAAGGATTCCGGACTGTATTCATAACGAAGATCCATACCGGAAGCGATGACAGGCTGTGCCATCTCATAGATCAGGTCAGCTGCATCGATGGCAATCTGTTTTACCCCATCCACATCCGTGCGGAATACTACTTCACGCTGCAGAGTGGAGGTGGAATTATAAAAATGGAAAATAACATGTTTGGCACCCTGGATGGCTTCGAATGTCTTCTTGATCAGATGTGGACGTGCCTGTACCAATACCTGAATGGTAACATCATCCGGAATGTGTCCGCCTTCGATCAATTCACGACAGATTTCATAGTCAGTGTCAGAAGCGGATGGGAAACCAATCTCAACCTCCTTTACACCAATCTGATCAACTAACATATGAAACATTTCTAACTTTTCATCCATATTCATAGGGTCGATCAGGGCCTGGTTACCATCACGCAAGTCTACGGAACACCAGATTGGTGCCTTGGTGATCAGATTATCCGGCCAGGTTCTATTTTCAATCTTCTGTGGGACAAATGGGATGTACTTTTCATAACCTTTCATGTCAAAACTCCTCCGAAAAATATAAAATAAAAAAACCCCGTCTCTTATTAAAAGAGACGGGGATAATATACCCGCGGTACCACTCTTATTCATACATAAAGTATGCACTCTCATCAGATACGGACGATACTTTCGCCTTATATCCTCCTGCGGTAACGGTCAGGTTCCGGCAATGCCTACTGCAAATCCAAACGATAGATTCCATCAAGAGGAAATCTGATAAATCTGCGGTTCAGCACGCTGCTCAGAGGCGAGTTCAAATCGTTCCTGCTGCCACTTCACACCAGCCAGTGGCTCTCTGAAAACCTTCCGGATCCTACTATTCCTCTTCATCGCATTTGCATATACTTTAGCATAAATTAAAAATTGTGTCAATGTTTGAAAAAAACGATTTTATAAGTGTATACGACTTTATAAAGTAAAGTTCTTTTGACTCTCAGGACCATTGCTTCCATTTTAAAAATATAGTAAAATAATAAAAATGTGTTGCATCATGCGATATAGAGTAATTCTTGCATAAGGCAAGTCCTTTGAGTGAAATGCGTATCATACCCATGTGTGGTGGTGATTCATACCATGTGGAGCAAGGCAGATCGGTTGGCTTTCTTCATACCATGTGGAACAAGGCAGATCGGCTGGCTTTCTTCATACCCTTGTGGGGCGACGCATGTCGCATGGAAGTTTTTTATATTAGGAGAAGATGGATATGAGATATCATGATGGATTCAGGAATTTATTTCTTAGTCTGCTTTTGGTGATGGTGATGCTTGCTTCCTTTCCTGGAATGGCCAGGAATAGCTATGCTTATTCCAGCATCGGATCAAGCAGAGGCCGTGAAAGCAGATTAACCATTAACTATATGAGAAGAAAGGCACAGGTTGTCACATCGTCGGCTAATATCCGCGAAGGCGCAGGCACAGATTATGATGTGCTCGATGAGATGGAGAAAGGGGATATTTTTACGGTGACCGGCCAGGTTTACAGGAACGGTGACCCTACCAGCTGGTATGTGGTAGATGCCACCGATGTGGACGGATCTTTGTGTAATGGTTATATCAATGAATCAACCTTCACCTTTCAGACGGATAAAAGCAGTGATTCGGATTATAGCATCAAAAGAGTAAGAGGTACTTCGAATTACCTGGGACTTCGATATGAGCCGACGGATGATAGCGATGCCGAGATTGGTCGTCTTTATAATGGGGATGAAGTGGAGCTTATCATGAAGAATGATACCTATGCTTACGTATATTCTTATGATCTTGGCTTATATGGTTTTGTAAAAGTGGCTTATCTGAAGTAAGGGGAAAATGCTTTTTCTTTTGATTTGCTTCAATATACGAAAGGAACTGCTGTGGCCGGTCCTGTAGAAGGATTGCTTTATCAGGAAATATGGAAATGTTGTTTATCTGGAAAGCGATAAAGTGGCGATGAAAAGATTCTATAGAAGGATTGCTTTATGAGGGAGGATAGTAATATGCGGATGCCAGAACATTTATTATGGGCTGTCTGGAATAGTTCGGCTTCTCATCCGGGTCTTTGTGGATTACAGATCTTGTGTGAGAAGACTCAGAGAGAAAGATTAGCCAAGGAATTTCGAAATATTTTGAAGGCGGAATATTATAATGAAAGATCTGCCACAGAATTTGCTTACTGTGAGAATCTTTTAGAAAGTATTACAGAGACAGACTATGGCCTTTGTGTGAAATTAGGACCATTGGCTATGTTTGTGACAGAGGAGCAGTGTATCTCTCCTTGTTCTTGTTGTGTGGATGACAGTGTGGAGGAATTAGTGCGTCGTTATCCTTCCATTTTGGTCCGTGGATATATCGGATATGCCTGGAAGGATTATGCCAATGGTGGCGTGATTCAGTATGAAATCGGGCAGGCGCCTGACGTCACATCAGCAGAATCCCTCTATCTGTATGATTTTATGAAGGATAAGTTAGCAGAAGCCCGGAAAGAAGAGAGATTCACAGAGTATCTGCAAGAAAATGATTCACAGATTTCTGCCCAGGAGAAGGCAGAGATCGAATCGGTCCTGAATGCATTATGAGAGAAATCAGGATGATCTTTACTCTATCGAGAGATTGTTATCTTTGTGTGAGCCACAGATAGGAGTAAGCCACAGATAGAGGTAAACCACAGACAGGGAGAAAAAGAAGAAAAGAAGATAGGAATCTGTGAGCAAGTCACTAAAAGAAGAAAAATGATATGTATGTGAAAAATAGCGGATTACTCCACATAGTAATCCGCTATTCTTTCGATTTCACTCCATTGATTTTCATTGGATGGATCAGGCACAGCAAGAACATCGGCATCTGTTTCGCTGGCACCCTGTATGGCATAAAGTGCATCCTCACATATCAAGGTTTTCCGGATATCATAACCCATAATCTGGCAGGTTTTTTCGTAGATTCCGCCACTTCTCTTATCCATGCCCAATTCACTGGCGGTAAGCACTCGCTCAATGTATGGGGCCAAATCATTTCTCTTAAGAGCAGCCCCAGCCATCTCGCCATCGGAGGTAGTCAGTACACACATACGGCAGCCCTCTGCAGCGGCCACAGGAATGATGTCCTTTGCCCATGCCTTTGCCGGAATGACATATCGATATTCCTCCTCGATAAAGGACATAATCTCTGCGATTATCGTGGAATTATCCTTATCCACTCCCAATTCCTTGCGAAAATAGGTCGCGGATTCCTCCATGGTCATGGCCTCAACGATTTTCTCCAGATCATCCGGTGGAGTGATGCCTAAAGAGAGGAGATAATCACGTCCCAAGGTCTCCCAGTATGGCATGGAATCCAGGATTGTTCCATCCAGATCCCAGATGATATAGGAATGATTTTTCATGATTTCTTTTATATTCATTTTGACTCCTTTTACCATAAATCCTTTCGAAATCCATATCATGTGCCATAGCTCGAAAGATATTTTATGGCATAGTTCGGAAAATATCAAATATCTTATACTATAGCTCGAAAGATATCTTATGTTCTTTGTATATGGATCTTAAAGCATCTCGGCATTTCCTGCCATGTATTTGTCCGTCTTTTTGTTGATGGTCAGGACACCTTCCGGATTATAGTTGATCTTTACATAGGTCATGATTCCCGGAGCGCCCGCTTCTACGGCTACGATCTGACACTGTTTTACCACTTCCATCAATTCGTCATAATCACCCTCGATGGTTGTTTCAAATGGGGAAACAAAGGTTTTTAAGCCTGTGCTCTTGATGTAATCGATGACAGCATCTACCACTGGGATTAATTCATCATCCGGAAGAGCCGGAAGTACCTGAATAGCTACACTTGCGTTCATTTTTTTCCTCCTATTTCGATATCATATTTGTGCTTCCTGTCACGTGGAGCGAGCCAGCTTAGCTGGCATGCATGTAAGTTTTTTATCATCCTACATGAAAACGCACGAAGTCATCATACCCAAGGTGGTATGCCCCTTCGTGCGCTGCAGTCTTTTCTAAGAGTAGCATTTTCAAAAGGAATAGTCAATCAGAAATGCTGAAATCCATAGCATATCGTAAATGATGGATTCTGAGCTTGCCTCCAGGATGAAGTGGACGAAAATCCATCGTTTTTAGTCTCATTCTTCTCATCCCATGTTGTCATGCAAAAATAATTGTTCCACCTTCTTAATATAGGCATCCTTATCGACCACAAAGCTCATAGCATGGGTAGCTCCCTCCACGATCAGAAGATCCTTATGGTTACTGCATGCTTCGTAATTTTCCTGGCTCATGGCGCAAGGAACAAAAGTATCAGCATTTCCGTGAACCAGCAAGACCGGTAGGGTGGACGCCTTCATGGCGTCAATGGTGCTCCAGGAGCGGATATCCACCCCATATTTCTTCTTGCAAAGGAAACGAATGCCATCCATCATCGGGTGCTGTGGAATATGGAACTGTTGCTTTCCAAGGGTACGAATGATTTCATAAGCGGATGTGAATCCACAATCTGCCAGAATTCCTTTTACTTCCGGTGGATAGTTTTCTGCCGCTGCCATCAAAACAGTGGATGCTCCCATGGATACGCCAGCCAGATAGATTGGAATATGGCAATTGATATGCTCCTGATACCAATGAACCCACTGTGGTACATCCAGTCTTTCTTCCAGACCAAAGGTCATATGATCCCCGTCACTATCTCCCTGCCCTCTTTGCTCTACGATGAGAAGGTTACAGCCCATGGCGTGGAGAAATGGAGAACTGGCGGAAAAGTCACGATGCCAGCTGCTGTGCCAGCCGTGAAATTCGATGATGGTCCGCTTGGCATCTTCGCAAGGAAAGTAATGTGCTTTCAGATGCATTCCCTCTTCATTTACCATCGTGACCGGATGGTTATCATGGGCAAGCAACCATTCCTCCCCTTCCTTTGCCATTCCTTCTAATTCTACGACGGGATCGCCGACCAGGAGATTTACCTTTGGTTTCTTATCAAAAGCCACGCTGCAGAATACGTAGACTCCGGTGGCAAATGTGCCGATTGCAGCCAGAGCAGAGGCAAGGCCGCCCAAGAGTGCAATATTTTTCTTTTTCATGATAATTTTAACTCCTTTCTATGTGGAATTACAAAACTGCTTACAGCGAATCTTTTTTTGAATTTTAACAGAGAAAATCGAATTCTTCAATCAATGACAGAGAAAAAGGAATTTTTTGATCTATGATAAAGAAAAATAACTTTTTAGCGGAGCATTTTCGTGACTTCTGTCGGATGGTATGTTAGCTACAAGGATATCATTTTCTAAGAGCAAGAATAAGATTGTTTCATTTTGTGAATTATGTTATTCTTTCTTAAAAGATATGAAACAAAGATAGCATAAAGGAAAGAATTGCGATTGTTTCATCGTATGGAACCGGTTGAAAGCACGTGTTTTAAATCGTGCAAGACTTCACTACACACATATTCTAAATAAAGGAGAAACTATTATGAAGCATTGTATTCTTGTAAAGTACACAGAAGAAGTTACCCCGGAGAAGAAAGAGGCATTAATTCCGGAGATTACAGCTGTATTTCAGCCGCTTATGACCATGGAAGGTATCCATGGAATCGACGTGATTCCTAATGTGGTAGATCGCCCGAACCGTTATGATCTCTGCATTCGTATCGATATGGATCAAGAGGTTCTCACCGAGTATGACCACAGTGAGCCACATAAGGTATGGAAGAGCGAATATGCACATTATCTTGCCAAAAAAGCGATTTTTGATTATGAATAAGTGCAGTATGCATTCAGAAAATATGTAATAGAATACATATGTGTTCCGCGAAGAATGTAATAAGATACATATGCATTCAGAGAAATATGTTATAGGATACATATGTATTCCGCAAAGCATGTTTTCAATTCCGCATAGAATTATGCTTAGTATGGCGTGAAAGAAGAGTATATTATGGTAAGAAAAATTGTACATATTGATGAAGAAAAATGTAATGGCTGCGGCGCATGCGCCAACGCCTGTCATGAGAATGCCATTGGCATGGTAAATGGAAAGGCAAAATTATTAAGAGATGATTATTGCGATGGCATGGGAGATTGTCTGCCGGAGTGTCCGACAGGAGCCATCACATTTGAAGAAAGAGAAGCATTGGCTTATGACGAGGCAGCGGTAAAAGCCAATCAGAAGCGTATGGAGATTCAGAAGAAGATGAAAGCCATGGTTGGGGGCTGTCCTGGCAGCCAGATCCGTCAGATGAATCCGGAGATGGTTTCAGTATCCGCAAAGCCATCGGGATGTCCGGGATCCACACCACGGACCTTAGGGGCAGCTCCTTCTGCTTGCCCAGGTTCTGCACCGGCATCTATCGCAGTGGAATCTGCGGACGTCACTGCTTCTTTCGCACCGGTCACGGTTCCATCCCAGCTTCGTAACTGGCCGGTTCAGATTAAGCTGGCACCGATTAAGGCACCATACTTTGCCGGAGTGAAGCTTTTGATCGCGGCAGATTGTACCGCATACTCCTACGCATCCTTCCATCAGGATTTTATCCGTGGTAAGGTAACATTGATCGGCTGTCCGAAGCTGGATAGCATCGATTATAGTGAAAAACTGACACAGATTATCGCAGAGAATGATATTCAAAGCGTGACGATCGTACGTATGGAAGTTCCTTGCTGTGGCGGTCTGGAAATGGCTGCCAAGAAGGCATTACAGGCCAGTGGTAAGTTTATTCCTTGGCAGGTTGTGACCATTTCCATCGACGGTAAGATATTGGATTAGCCTGAAAAAGATAGGGGCATCAGTAGTAACGATCTCTTCCTTCCGAAAGGAATGGAGAGCATTACTGCTGACGCCTTTTTTTGCAAATGAATGGAATGAGAAGAATAGAATGTTACATTTTTTTTCACAAAAATTGAAATAGACTTGACTGTTTTTCTTGAAATTTCCGTGATATTATCTAAACATAGAAAAACAAAAGAAAAAAACATAAGTTTTCAGATAATAACAGAAGATTTTTAGAAATTTTTGATATAGAGAGTCAGAACTTACATTAAGTTCTATATACCTTCTCCTCTCAATGCGAATCATTCGCAATAACATGTTTTGTGGTAGTGAGATTCCAGATTAGCCTTGCGTTGTCTACCTCCTCCCTTCTCCTCCCTTTACAGACATTATGATCTGGAAATCCACACCACAAAAGCAAAAACGTTTTTATGATCCACATTCGATCCGTCGGATGTGGATTAAATCCGTTTTAAATGAGTTATCATAGAATCTATTTCCTAAGCATGATTTATGTGAGATGCTACATTGTAAATTAATGTTTTTTGTAATGAAAATTGACATTTTTATTTTTTTTTATCCCATAGCATGGTATAGTGA
>R25__coassemble_947_pt1 | contig 15514 bp, 13 predicted proteins | sample R25__metabat2_low_PE_006 | metagenome-assembled genome bin R25 | reverse complement strand
GGAAAGGAGATCATGGAAAAGGAGGATAAAAATGGAGATATTTAAAATTATTTTATTATTCTTTTTGATCATCTGTGCGATTGCTGCCAGCCTTTCCAAAAATCTTTTGAATACGATTTTGGTTTTTATGTCCTATAGCTTGATCATGTCTATCATCTGGATCTTATTGGAATCTCCCGATCTGGCCATCACAGAGGCAGCTGTCGGCGCTGGTGTCACAAGTATTTTATTCTTTGTCACCTTAAAGAAGATCCATGCGATTATTCGTGAAAACGAGGAAGAGGGAGGAGAAAAACATGAGTAAAAAAGTAACGGACGATCGTTATGAGAAGACCTTTTCCTATCGTTTCAAACAGTGGTTTGAAGGCAGCAAGGATCCCTACCTTGATATTGTGGAGATGAAGAAGCAAGAAGAGTATCGCCTGTCAGAGGAAGAAATTCATTTTCGTGAGCAGGAGAAAAAATCGGCCTTTGAACGGGTCTATGATGAGGATCGGAATGCCGGTAAGAGGATATTTGACAGGATCTATAAGATATTCAGCGTAATGTTTTGTATTGCCTTGGTTTTTATTCTATTGGCAGCTGTTTCGAATCTGCCCACTTTGGGCACCTATGACCGACCGATTAATAATGAAGTTTCTAAGAGATATATAGAAAATGGTCTGCAGGAAACCGGTGCGGTCAATATCGTTACTGGTATGATCCTGGATTACCGTGCTTTTGATACTTTGGGAGAATCCCATGTATTATTTATTGCGACATGCACGGTGCTGATCTTATTGCGTCTGGATCGAAAAGGAAAGGAAGGAGAAGGGCTTGGTTCCGAGATCAGCAGTGACCGTCTCTATGAACCGAAGAATGATGTGATTCTTCAAACAGTGGCCAGAGTCCTGGTTCCTGTCATTACGATTTTTGGAATTTATGTTATTTTATGTGGACATTTGGGACCTGGCGGAGGCTTTTCCGGAGGCGCGGTTATCGGTGCAGGATTGATTCTTTACCTGAATGCCTTTGGATTTAAAAAGACGGAACAGTTCTTCACCATGAAGATTTATAAACGTATGAGTTTTGCGGCCCTGGCATGCTATAGTATCGCGAAGAGTTATTCTTTCTTTACCGGAGCCAATGAGATTCATAGTATCATTCCATTGGGAACGCCGGGGGCAATCTTAAGTAGTGGACTGATCTTGATTCTTAATATCTGTGTTGGAGTCGTTGTAGCCGGAACCATGTTTACCTTCTATGTCATGTTCCGAAAAGCCAGAGCTTAAAAAGGAGAGCATATGGATATTATAAACCTTTTACATAATTATGAAGAGGCGGTGGCCATGATCCTTTTTGGAATCGGCTTTTCCAATCTGCTTCTTCAAAAAAATCTGATCAAGAAGATCGTAGGCTTAAATATCATGGATACGGCCATGTATCTTTTCCTGGCACTTAAGGGTTATATTGTTGGCCATAAGGCGCCGGTAGTTGTTGATGGAATACAAAGTGTGGATGCCTACATTAATCCGATTCCCAGTGGTCTGGTTCTTACAGGAATCGTTGTATCCGTTTCTGTGACAGCTTTGATGTTGTCCTTAACCATTCGATTATACCGAAGATATCATACTTTGAATCTGGATGAGATCTCCACCCTTCTTCGAAAGGAGGGATTGTGATGGCATTTGTTCAGAATTTTCCCTTCATGAGTATTATTCTGTCTTTATTTTCCGGTCCATTTTCCATGATGCTGAATAAAAAATGGGCCAAACGTGTGAATCTCGCAGTTTTACTGATCATCGGAGCGATGTCTGCAGCAGTCCTTGCCTTTACCTTAAAGACAGGAGATGCCTATACTTACCGTATGGGTCACTTTTCCGCACCTTGGGGAAATGAGATTCGTGTTGGCGTCTTAGAGGCTTTCATGGCGGTCTTTTTCTGCATCGTCATGCTTTTATGTATGGTTGGCGGAGAGCATGAGAGAAGTATCCACATCGAACCGTCCAAGGAGAATCTCTACTATATTATGGTGAATCTTCTTCTGTGTTCCCTATTGGCTTTAATCTATACCAATGATATTTTTACAGCTTACGTATTTGTGGAGATTAATACCATATCTGCCTGTGGTCTTATTATGATCCGGCAGAACGGCAGAACCCTGGAAGCTTCTGTCCGTTATATGATCATGAGTTTGTTAGGCTCCGGTCTTTTATTATTGGGAATCTGTTTTTTATATGATCTGACCGGACACCTCTTGATGAGTAATATGAAGGCTTCTGTTCTTCAGATATGGATGAATCATGAATACCGCATTCCTTTGATGGTATCTTTGGGACTGATTTCTGCAGGTCTGGCCATCAAGAGTGCCCTTTATCCTTTCCATACCTGGCTTCCGGATGCCTATGGATATTCGACGGTTTCTTCTGCAGCGATTTTATCTTCCCTGGTTTCCAAGGGATATATTTTCCTTTTGATCAAGATATTTTTCCGTGTCATAGGATTTGCCATCGTTAAGCAAAGTAATGTCATTCATATTCTTTATGTTTTTGGTATCATCGGTATGATCATGGGTTCTGTGAATGCCATTCAGGAGAATAATATCCGACGAATGATCGCCTATTCTTCCGTGGCACAGATTGGTTATATCTATATGGGAATTGGTCTGGGTACTACCATAGGTGTGATTGCCAGTGTGTTCCACATCCTTTCTCATGCAGCAACAAAAGCATTACTGTTCGTAGCCGGATCTGGTATTACAGAATGTTCCGATGACAAGACAGCCTTCCAGAACCTGACCGGTGCCGGTTATCGAAATAAATTAGCTGGTGTGGCCTTCACGGTGGGATCCTTATCCATGATTGGTTTTCCGATGTTTTCCGGATTTATTTCCAAGCTTTTATTTGCGCAGGCAGCCATCGGTCATACCTATAAGATGCTGCCGACCTTGATTGCTTTGGCCATCAGTACGGTTCTGAATGCGATTTATTTTATGAAAACAGTCATTCGCATCTACACACCGGTGCATGATGGTCGAGGATGTATTGTAAAAGCACAAGAACGTCCCGGAAAAAGTATTGCGATGATTCTGTTCATCATCCTGAATCTGGTTCTTGGACTTCTTTCCGGACCAATTATCACATTGATCCAGGAAGGTATCAATATGTTTGCCTAAGGAGGAATTACAATGGAAGGTATTTTTTTGATCCCGGTAGTACTCCCGGCAATGATAGGAGTATATCTTTTAAAAACATCTTTTTATGAGCATAGAAACGCAACGGTTTTGTCCCATGGTAAGAAAAATAATCCGAAGGAGAAGCATTTGTCTCAGCTTCATGAAACAGTTATTTTTTCTATGGGTATCTGTATGCTTGCGAATCTGCATTTTATGTGGAGTGGAAGTCCGTCCTTTACTTTATTTAAATTTTTGAGGAATCTTCCGATTTATTTCCATATTGATCCCCTGGGTCGTGTATTTGGAACCATTGTTACCATTGTCTGGGCCATGGCTGGTTTACATTCCATTGCTTACATGAAGTATGAACACGATGAAAGAAGATTTTTTGGATTTTTTATGATTATTTATACGGTTTTAATGATGCTTTATTATGCCGGAAATCTGATCACACTTTACTTCTTTTATGAAATGATGACTCTGACCTCCATGCCTTTGGTACTTCATAATGGAACCAGGGAATCCATCATGGCCGCCCTGAAATACCTATTTTATTCCATGTGCGGTGCCTACTTTGGCTTATTCGGAATCTTTTTCCTTTATCGTCATTGTGATAGTCTGGTCTTTATGGCTGGTGGAACACTATCTGCAGATGCTGTCAGTCATAAAGGCATTCTTCTGATCGCAATTTTCTGTACCTTGATTGGTTTTGGAGCGAAATCCGGTATGTTTCCATTACATGCCTGGCTGCCTGCAGCCCACCCTGTTGCACCATCTCCGGCATCTGCTGTTTTATCCGGTTTGATCGTAAAAGGTGGCGTTTTTGCCATTATCCGAACGGTTTTTTACATCGTAGGTGCTGATTTTATTCGTGGAACCTGGGTGCAATATGCCTGGATGAGCATTACCTTATTGACGGTATTTATGGGATCCATGATGGCCTACCTGGAGCCTGTGACTAAGAAACGATTGGCTTATTCCACGGTGAGTCAGATTTCTTATATTTTATTTGGTTTATCCTTATTAAATAAATCCGGTTTTATTGGCGCTATGCTTCATGTCTGTTACCATGCCATGATTAAGTGCGGTCTTTTCCTTACGGCAGGTGTATTTCTTGTCTATACCCATAAGAAGAAAGTATCACAGCTTAAGGGAATCGGAAAACAGATGCCGATCGTTGTTGGCTGCTGGACCTTCTTCTCTTTGGCATTAATTGGAATTCCTCCTTTTGGTGGTTTTATCAGTAAATGGTATCTGGCAGTCGGTGCTTTGTCTGCCAAGGTAGGAATCTTTGGATATCTGGGACCGATCGTTCTTTTGATCAGCGCTTTACTTACAGCAGGATATTTACTTCCGGTGACCATCCATGGATTTTTGCCGGGAAAGGATGTGGGATATCTGCATCGGATCTTTGTTTCGAAATTAATGCTGGTTCCTCTGATTACCATGGCTTTATTGGTATTACTCGGAGGTATGTTCCCGAATGTTTTGATCAACTATTTTAAAAATATTGCTGCTATATTATTTGCGAGAGGAGGAATCTGATATGAATGAATTACTCATGGTGATTGCCATATTATTTCCCATTCTTTTTGGTATTTTGATTCCGATTCTTCCATTTAAAAAAAGGAATCATAGGTTGATCTATACGGAGTTGATCGTTTTACTTACCACTTGCCTGGTCTTTTATCTGGTGATCTATCCACCGCAAGGTATTTTTACCTTATTCCAATTAAAGGATGATCTCAGTATCAGCTTTCATCTGGATGGTCTTGGGAGAACCTTTGCTGGCATGGTTGCTTTTTTGTGGCCTCTGGCAACCCTGTATTCCTTCGAATATATGAAGCACGAGAGTCATGAAGAATACTTTTTTATGTTTTATGTCATTACCTATGGTGTGACACTGGGTGTGGCGCAATCGGAAAATATAGTAACACTTTACATGTTCTTTGAGGCATTAAGTCTGATTACTCTGCCATTGATCATGCATACTCTGACGAGAGAAGCCATTCATGCCAGCCGGACGTATTTCATTTTCATGACAGGAGGTGCTGCCTTTGCCTTCGTTGGTATGATCTATCTTCTGTCCTATGGAACAACAGCCTCTTTTGTCTTTGGCGGCGTCTTAAATATGTCTAAGGTCGGAAAGAATCTGATGATGCTTCATATCGTCTATGTGCTATGTTTCTTTGGATTTTCTGTGAAAGCAGCGATTTTTCCATTTTGCAGCTGGCTGCCGAAAGCCGGTGTTGCACCGACGCCGGTCACCGCTTTATTGCATGCAGTTGCCGTTGTAAAGACCGGTGTATTTGCTGCCATGCGTATCACTTACTATAGCTTTGGAACAGATTATCTGATTGGAAGCTGGGCCCAGCATGTGGTGATGATATTTGCCATAATCACCGTTGTTTATGGTTGTAGCCGTGCATTAAAAGAGACCCATATCAAGAGAAGACTTGCCTGGTCTACGGTCAGTAACTTATCTTACATCTTATTTGGTGTCACATTGATGTCCACAGCCGGCCTGCATGGTGCCATTGGTCATATGATCTCCCATGCCTTTATGAAAATCTGTGCCTTTTTCTGTGCAGGCGCGATCAATTATAAGACAGGCAGACATTATGTTCATGAACTTGACGGAATGGGACGTATGATGCCGAAGACCTTTTTTGCCCTTACGGTATCCGGTCTTGGTTTGATGGGAGTTCCGGGATTATGTGGTTTTGTCAGTAAGTGGAATATCGTAAAAGCCGCTGTAGATTCCTTTGATCCTGTGGCTTATGTCGGTGTTGCGGCCCTTCTGGTTTCCGCTCTTTTAACAGCACTTTATATGTTGACGATTTCCATACGTGCTTTCTTCCCAGGTAATGATTTTGATTATGCGAAGGTGAATGACTGCGAAGATCCTGGCTGGATGATGATTCTTCCTTTGGCTGTGTTTATGATCTTCATGATAACCTTTGGTCTTTTCCCACAGCTGATTCTGGATCGCATTATTGGAATTGGTTCTTTTTAAGATAGAAAGGAGAGATGAGAATGTTCACAAAATTAATTCTTCCTGTATTGGTATTCTTTCCTTTTCTGGCAGGAATTCTGGGTTGGTTACTTGGAAAGAAGAATAAGGCAGCCAGGGACTATCTGGTTATGCTATTTGCCATCCTGGAATGTGTGGCCACCTTATATACGGCCTTTACCTGTGTATCTTTTGAAGGAAGTCAGCCTTTTTTGAAATCCTATATCCCGGGATTTTGCGGGATGGGTCTCCGATTTGAATTGGATGGTTTTCGTGCGATTTATGCTTGTATTGCAGGTTTGATGTGGATGATGACCATTCTTTTGTCAAGAGAATATAATAAGCATCATAAGAACAGAAATCGTTATTATTTCTTTATGCTCTGGACTCTGGGAGCTACCATGGGAGTTTTCCTTTCGGCCAGTCTGTATACTACCTTTATCTTTTTCGAGATTATGTCCTTTACCTCCTATGTCTGGGTAGCGCAGGAAGAGAATGTCCCATCCTTAAGGGCAGCGCAGACTTATCTGGCAGTGGCAGTCATTGGTGGTCTTGTCATGTTGATGGGAATTTTTATCCTTTATCATGAATTAGGTACATTGGTAATCGATAAATTACCACATGCTTTGGCATTGCATGGTTTTACTACAAGGATCTATGTGGCAGGAGCCTGTATGCTTTTTGGCTTTGGCGCCAAAGCCGGTGCATTTCCATTACATATCTGGCTGCCAAAGGCCCATCCGGTGGCACCGGCGCCAGCCTCGGCCCTTCTGTCCGGTATCCTGACCAAAACCGGAATTTATGGAATTCTTATTATCAGCAGCAGATTATTTTTGCACGATTCTGCCTGGGGTAGTATGATTTTGATTCTTGGAGAATTGACCATGTTTGGCGGCGCGTTATTGGCCGTATTTTCCGTAGATCTGAAGCGTACGCTAGCCTGTTCCTCCATGTCGCAGATTGGATTTATCCTGGTTGGAATCGGTATGCAGGGACTTCTGGGAGAGGAGAATCTTCTGGCAGTTCATGGAACCATGCTTCATATGATCAATCATTCTTTGATCAAGCTTGTTTTATTTATGGCGGCCGGTGTGATTTTTATGAATGCACATTCTCTTAATTTAAATGAGATTCGTGGATTCGGTCGGAATAAGCCTTTGCTCAAGATTATTTTTCTGACAGGGGCCTTGTCGATCGCCGGTATTCCGATCTTCAGTGGTTATGTCAGTAAAACCTTACTGCATGAGGCCATTGTGGAATATGGTGGAGGAATGGCATTCAAAGCAGCAGAATGGATCTTCCTTTTCAGCGGAGGTATGACGCTTGCCTATATGACCAAGTTATTTATTGCTATTTTCGTGGAAAGAAACGAAAATCCAAAGCGTCAGAAGAATTACGATGCGATGAAGGACTATATGGATCCAATCTCCACCTTTGCTCTTTCCGCCAGTGCTTTGCTCCTTTTCTTATGGGGGATCGCGCCTCATGTCACCATGGACCGCATCGCCCGTCTGGGTCAGGAATTCATGCGAAATGAAGAAGTGGGAGAAGTGGTTCATTATTTTAGCCTGAAGAATCTTTCCGGTGGATTGATTTCGATTACCATTGGTGTCTTGCTCTATGTATTCTTTATTCGTCCTTTCTTAAGAAGAAAAGACAAGAATGTTTATCACTATGTCAATCTTTGGCCATCCTGGCTGGACCTGGAGGATTTACTCTATCGACCGATTCTTTTGAAGATCCTTCCGGTATTCTTTGGGGTGATTTTCCGTTTCTTTGATACTTTACCGGATTTCTTTGTCGTTACCATGCGTAAGACCCTTTACAAAGATAGTCCCCTTCCAAGGGAAAGAGAAGAGGGAACCATCTTTTCCACTTTTATTGGAACGGTTCGAAATTGGCTGCAAGGACTGGCCAATATCAGCTGGCGAAGAAGAAATCCTTCCCATCGCGATTATGTGCATGTGGAAGCGCTCAAGAGTGAAGAACGTGGTGAAACGTATAAGGTCATTCAACGAAGCTTATCCTTCGGTCTGATGCTTTTTGGCATTGGTCTGATGATGATGCTTGTTTATCTGGTATTTTTCTAAAGAAAATGATAGAAATTTTATGGATAATCCTATAGAAATGGGATATAATAAGAGAGAAGTCTTTCTGGGAGGAGGACTTCTCTTTCTTTTAATATAGCATTCAAAAATTATGCTTGTCCTGCCAATAAGTACAAGTCCCTCATGAGTGAGGGATTTAGGGAGCTGAAGAGGATTTGTCCTCTTTATGCTCAGGTATCCAGTGAAAGGTTCGGTGAACCTTTTCTCTTATCATTAAGCGATACAGATTTTTTAAGAGGGGAGAATATATTATGAAGTATATGTATCAGCCATTGCAGATTGGTCCTATGACAGTGAACAACCGTTATATGGTTCCACCGATGTCTAACAACTATGCCATTGCTACCGGTGAGCTGAGTGATCGTTCCTTAGCCTACTATCGTGAAAGAGCGAAAGGCGGTTTTGGCTTGATTACCGTCGAAGCAACTGTAATTGATCCGACCGCCAAGGGTGGTCCAAAGAAGCACTGCCTTTTTGATGATAGTCAGATCGATGCTTTGAAGCGCATGGTAGACGCCTGTCATACCTACGGCTCCAAGGTCATGGTTCAGCTACAGCAGGCAGGACCGGAAGGAAGTGCAAAAGCAGCTGGTTATCCGTTAAAGTCCGCTTCCCGTATCCAGGCTTCTTTTAATAAAGATATTCCTTTGGAGATGACCAATGCTCAGATTTATGAATTGATCGAATTATATGGAGATGCTGCTCTTCGTGCCAAGAAGGCTGGTGTAGATGCGGTTGAAATCCATATGGCGCATGGTTATCTGGTTTCCAGTTTCATTTCTCCACAGACCAATAAACGTCTGGATGAGTTTGGCGGATGTTTCCAGAATCGTATGCGCCTTCCGAAACTGATCATTGATAATATTCGCCGCAAGGTAGGTCATAATATGGCAGTCCTGGCCAGAATTAACAGTAGCGATGAGACACTTGGCGGTGTTACGGTAGAAGATGCTAGTGCGATCGCAGCTTATTTGGAAGAATTAGGAATCGATGCCATCGATGTATCCAGAAGTATTCATTTAAAGGATGAATATATGTGGGCTCCGTCCTGTATTCATCAGGGCTTCAACTTAGATCACGTGAAGAAGATCAAAGATGTGGTAGATATTCCGGTCATTACGGTAGGACGTTATAATGATCCATATCTTCCGGAATTAGTGATCAAAAAGGGTTATGCAGATATGATCGCCATGGGTAGACAGTCCATCGCAGATCCACATTTTCCAAATAAAGCAGCAGGAAATCATTTTGAGGAGATTACTCCATGTATCGGATGCCTGCAGGGCTGTGTCGGTAATATGTTCGTCGGTCAGCCGATCGAGTGTCTTGTGAACCCATTTGTTGGCTACGAAGCACATCTGGAAGAAAAATGTCAGACACCGAAGAATGTGATGATCGTCGGTGGTGGTATCGGCGGACTTTTCACTGCTTATAAGCTGGCTCTTAAGGGACATAAGGTAGATCTTTATGAGAAGAATGCGGTATTGGGCGGACAGATGCGTCTGGCTGCAGTACCTCCTGGAAAGGGGGATATCACAGCCGCTCTTCGCAGCTATATCGTTCTTTGCCAGAAGAATGGTGTGAAGGTTCATCTTGGTGTGGAAGTTACGGAAGAGAAGGTCAAGGAGATCAAACCGGACGTATTGGTGATTGCTACCGGTGCGACTCCATTACGACCTGGAATCAAAGGAATTGAGAATACCATCGATGCCATTGATGTACTTGATGGCCAGAAGCAATGTGGCAAGAAGGTTCTGGTGATCGGCGCCGGTCTGGTCGGTGTTGAGACAGCAGATTTTCTGGCAGAAAGAGGATTCGAGGTATCTGTTGTAGAAGCCAAGGGTGAGATTGCCGGTGATATTATCGGAGAGCACCGTATTTATCTGATGAAGAGTTTTGCGGAGCATGGTGTCAAAACTTATGTCAATGAACCGGTAGAAGAGATCTATGCAGATGGAGTCAAAACTGCGAATCTGGATCTTCGTGGATTTGATAGTGTGGTATTGGCACTTGGTTCCCGCAGCTATCAGCCATTTGCAGAAGGCTTAGCTGCAGAACAGTATGTGATCGGTGATGCGGTGAAGGCAAGAAGAGCCATCGATGCTTTAAGAGAAGCAAGAGATATCATCCTTAAAATCTGAGAATCTGTCAAAGTATGAATGATCTTAAGCATGGTGAGATACCTAAGTATGCAAAGCATTACGAAGTATCCCTTGTGGAAAAGTCTTGCGTACTTTAGTGGCAGTGCTTTGGCACGGAGCCACGCGTGATGCTTCATACCATGTGGAGCAAGGCAGCGCGGCTGGCTTGCATCCTTGTTTTTCATGAAATAAGAGTCAACGCGTCATGTAATTATGGCATGGCGCGTTCTTTTATGAAGCAAACATGTGAATCATCTTCTGCATGTCGAAAGCTCCGAAAGCGTATCATCCCTTTTGGAGCAATTCCGAAAGCGTATCATCCCTTTTGGAGCAATTCCGAAAGCGTATCATTCCTTTTGGAGCAATGCATGTCGCATGGAAGTTTATTATAGAAGGAGAAATTATGGAGAATCCATATCTTATGGGGAATGAAAGAATCGAAGAAGCTATCCATCGTCTGGCCCAGAATCCGAATCAGGAAGGTATGATAGAGACCTTGCATCTGATCAAAGACCGTATGCTGGAAGGTGGACATTTTCTCATCCCGGTGGATCGGGACTATGAAGAAGTCGAAGAAGACGGGGCATCGGCCTATCGCTTGCGCACCTTGACTTTAGAAGATGGAGATAGTGTTCTGGTCGCATTTACCAATGAACATGAGACAAGAAGAAGTATGGATACCAGAATCATTTCCAACTTTATGGAACCATTTCTTCAGGCGGTTGTTCAAAGTCAGCAGACCAGTGGTCTTGTCATAAATCCCTGGGGAGAATCTCTTTATATTCCGGCAGAATTGCTGGAGATGATCCTGGAAGAAGAAGGAGAGGAGTACGAGAGCCAGATCAAGTTCGAGCTTGCCGATATCACATTGCTTGACGTGGAATGTATTGTGAATGCGGCGAATTCCAGCCTACTCGGTGGCGGAGGTGTGGACGGAGCCATCCATCGGGCAGCAGGACCGGAATTATTAAAAGAATGCCGCAGCTTAGGAGGCTGTCCTACCGGTCAGGCCAGGATTACCAAAGGATATCGCTTGCCTGCTGATTATGTGATTCATACCGTCGGTCCCATCTATTCCGGCCAGGAAGAGGATGCGCTTCTTTTAGCCTCTTGCTATCGCAATTCTCTAAATCTGGCAATGGACTACGATATCCATTCGATCGCATTTCCGGCAATATCAACCGGAGTTTATGGATATCCGGCCATCGAAGCTGCCGGAATTGCCTTACACACGGTATTTGACTGGATGGATGAACATATCGAGTATCCAATCACTGTGGTTTTCTGTAGTTACGATCAGGAAACCTATGAGATCTATCAGGATTATATCAGAGAGTGAGATGTCTTTGGGCTATGGTCTGATCGAAGGAGAATACCCGGGTGGATTCATTTGTGTAGAATCGGTTGGAAATGAAACTTAGGAAAATAATCTGCGATTCGCTTGCACAAAATATATTTGGAAAGAGAAGGGGAAATGAATTGGAACATGTAAAATATCAAGCCATATGTACAGACTTAGATCAGACGTTACTGATGCCGGATAAAAGCCTGTCCCCTAAGACAATCTATGTCATGAAGGAACTGATCGAAAGGGGCGTGGAATTTGTCCCTACAACAGGAAGAGCATTTGCTTCGATCCCGGAATGTATTCTTGATTTTCCGGGCATCCGTTATGCAATCGTGTCAAATGGAGCTGCAATCTATGATATAAAAAGTATGGAGACGATCATGCAATTATGTCTTGCGCCATCTTTTGCCGGTCAGCTGTTTCACTTTCTGAAGGAAAAGGGAGAGGCGGTTACTTATGAATGCTTCATCAAGGGACAGCCTTATACCTCTGAAAAGTATTTTGAAGATCCGGCGAATTTTGGAATTGTAAGTAAATATGAATATGATTATGTCAGAAGTACCAGAATTCCTGTGAAGGATATCGAATTATTTACCCTGGAGCATGCCGGCGAATTAGATGCTCTGGATATCATTATCCTTCCAGAAGAAAAATCAAGGGTTGCAAAGATGATCGAGCAACAGTTTGATGATATTTATTTGACGACCAGTGTGGATCATCTGATTGAAATCTCTCATAAGAATTCCGGCAAGCATAATGCTATGGCCTATCTTATGAATTATCTTAAGATACCGATGGACCAGGTAATTGCTTTTGGGGATGGGAATAACGATGCGCAGATGATTGAAAAAGCCGGACTTGGGCTTGCAGTGGGAAATGCATGTGATGCTTGTAAAGAAGCGGCGGACCATATCATCGGAGACAGTGACCAGGAAGCGGTTGCCGGCTTTCTGGAGCAGCTGTATCATGTTACATTCTGATATCCTGTAAAAGAAGAATGTAACTGGTATTTTGCAATCTTCGCATTTCATCAAGTCTTAATGTCATGTCGGATTAGGATGTATGCCGATTCTTAGAGGTGAAGAAAGGATAGAAAGCTTATGACTGAAACAGAGAGATTACCTGAAGAAAAAGTACACAAAAGAAGGGTACGCTATAAAGGAACCCACCCCAGGACCTTTGAAGAGAAATACAAAGAGCATCAGCCGGAAAAGTACAAGGATACCATCGAGAAGGTGATTCGTAAGGGAAGCACTCCCGCCGGTATGCATATTTCCATTATGGTCAATGAGATTCTCGAGGTATTACAGATAGAAGCAGGAGAAAAGGGGCTGGATTGTACGCTTGGCTATGGAGGACATACTCGTAAGATGCTGGAATGTCTGCATGGCCAGGGACATATGTATGGATTGGATATTGATCCTATTGAGATTGTGAAGACGACCAAGCGTCTGCGTGACGCAGGTTATGGAGAGGATATTCTTACAGTCATTCAGGATAATTTTAGAAATATCGATAAAATCAGTGAGAAATATGGACCTTTTCATTTCCTGCTGGCGGATCTGGGGGTTTCTTCTATGCAGATTGATAATCCCAAAAGAGGGTTTTCCTATAAATTGGAGGGACCCTTGGATCTGAGACTGGACCCGGAACATGGAATTCCGGCAGCACAGCGTCTCCGGGAATTGTCAGAAGATGAGATCATTGGTATGCTGGTGGAGAATTCCGATGAACCTTATGCGGAGGAGATTGCCAGAGAGATTATCAAAACCTATCGAAGAGGAGGAAAGATCGATACCACGAGCCAGCTTCGGCAGGTTATAGAAGAGGCACTTCATTTTCTTACGGAAAACAAAGAGAAAAAAGATATCATAAAGAAGACTTGCCAGCGAGTATTTCAGGCTTTACGTATTGATGTGAACAGTGAATTTGAAGTTCTGGAAGAATTTTTGGAAAAATTACCGCATATCATGGCACCGGGAGGCCGTGTTGCCATCTTAACCTTCCATTCCGGAGAAGATCGCCTGGTCAAGAAGATCTGGAAGCGTCAGCAAAGAGAAGGCTTATGGCAGGAAATCGCCAAAGATGTCACCAGGCCATCCAAAGAAGAGTGCCATATCAATGGACGCGCCCGTTCCACGAAGATGAGATGGGCCATTCGCTAAAGTTATCGGTAGATTTTCTTTCTTCATAAATAACAAAAAACATGCCCATGGCATGTTTTTTTGTTAAAACCTGTTTTTATGGATTGTCGGATAAGAAAGCTTGCAATCATCTTTCCTCCATCGATTTATAAGGATGATGGACACCAACATAACGATAAGCCGGACGAATGATCTTACCATTATTGACTAATTCTTCTAAGCGGTGTGCGCTCCAACCGGAGATACGTGAAATCGCGAAGATCGGGGTAAATAACTCTCTTGGAATTCCAAGCATGGTATAGACAAAGCCACTATAGAAATCGACATTCGCGCAGATTGGCTTAAAAAGATGTCTTTTACGGGCAATCAGCATACCGGATATTTTTTCTACGCTATCATAAAAAGCGAATTCATCCTCTTTTCCCTTTTCCACAGAGAGCATCTGGGCGAATTTCTTAAGACTGCGCTCTCTCGGATCGGATAAGGTATAAACGGCATGTCCCATACCATAGATCAGACCTGTTTCATCAAAACCTTCCTTCTCCAGAATATGATGCAGATATTCTGCTAAAAGATCATTATCCTTCATATCAGGACAATGCTCTTTGATATCATCAAACATCTGCATAACCTTCAGGTTGGCACCACCATGTCTTGGTCCCTTTAAGGAAGCAATGGAAGCAGCAACTGCAGAGTAGGTATCTGTACCGGAGGTCGTAACGACATGATTGGTAAATGTGGAGTTATTACCACCGCCGTGATCTGCATGAAGTACCAGGGCAACGTCAAGAACACGTGCCTCTAATTCCGTAAACTGTCCATCTTCACGAAGCATATAAAGAAGATTCTCCGCGGTGGAATAGTCTTCTCTTGGAGGACGCACCACAAAGGTAGAATCGTTATGAAAATGATTATAAGCATAGTAAGAATAGACGGCCATCATTGGCATCTTAGCGATGATCTGTAAGGACTGGCGCAAAACGTTCGGTACAGAGATATCGTCTGGGTTATTGTCATAAGAATAAAGTAAAACAATACACTTCTGCAAAGCATTCATCAGATTTGCCGGAGGATTCTTCATAATAACATCACGGACATACTGTCCGGTCAGAGTACGAAGGGAGGCAAGAATATCACAGAAACTCTTTAATTGTTCTTCATTTGGAAGACGACCAAATAAGAGAAGATATGTGGTTTCTTCAAATAAGAAACGCTTCGTTTTATTTTTGAAAATAATGTCCTCTACATTATATCCTTGATAATATAACTGACCATCGATCGGATAAGGACGTCCGTTTTTATTACTGACAGCGATGACATCCGATACTTCTGTAAGACCGGTAAGAACACCTTTACCATTACTTTCACGTAAACCTCTTTTTACGTCATAGGTTGCATAAAGGGTCTGATCGATCTCGCCGGATTCCATGGCATTCGCTACCAGATGATCAAATTGTTCACTGAGGGAAGGATCTAATTCCATCATGGCAACTTTATTATCCATTCTGTCAACCACCTTTCTATAGAATATTATGGAATATTCTTCCTGATCTTTCGGTCAGGAAGAAAGACTTTTTTTGTGATATAGTTGTTATCATACCTTATA
>R25__coassemble_934_pt1 | contig 15607 bp, 12 predicted proteins | sample R25__metabat2_low_PE_006 | metagenome-assembled genome bin R25 | reverse complement strand
GTTATAATCCTGAAATTGCTTTATTTGTTGCTAATTAAATATATGATTTTGTAAGGATATTAAGAAAATGGATGAACGATTACAAAAGCAGTTGGATTTTGCTTTAGAAATAGATAAAGAGAAAAATGTTTTTCGCCAGACCAGTCTCTCCGGTCATGGAAGAAAGGAAAATGATGCAGAACATGCCTGGCATATGGCGATCATGGCATATCTTCTCAAAGAATATGCCAATGAAGAGGTAGATATCAGTAAGGTTATGATCATGTGTCTGATTCATGATATTGTGGAAATTGATGCAGGAGATACCTATGCTTATGATGCAGAAGGTCTGAAAACACAGAAAGCCCGAGAGGAAGCAGCGAAGAATCGTATTTTTTCCATATTACCGGAAGATCAGAAGATGGAATTTATGAAATTATTTGATGAATTCGAGGCATATGAGACAGCAGAATCCCGATTTGCCCATTCCTTGGATAATTTACAGCCCTTGATGTTGAATCATAGTAATGATGGTGGTGATTGGAAAGAGCATGGCGTATCTGCCGAGACAGTTTATACGCGTCAAAGAAAAACAAAGCTGGGATCGAAACGCTTGTATGAAGTGACGGATCAGATGATTCAAGAGAATATTCGAAAGGGAAATCTTCCGGAGAGATAGGACAAAAAGGGTTTTATGGACGGTAAGAAAAAAGTAAGATTTCTAAGAAAGTTATAACATTTCTCCATTGAGATAAGTATTTACGATTGCTATAATGCAGTAGATGGAAAAATAATACTTAGCAGACGATACTTTGCGATGCAGTAATAAAAGATCGTCGGGAGGTTTTATGGAAAGAGAGGAGAAATCATGACTATATTAGTAACAGGTGGAGCTGGTTATATTGGTTCCCATACATGTATCGAGTTAGTAAAGTCCGGATATGATATTGTAGTAGCGGATAATTTTGTCAATAGCTGTATGGAAGCAGTGAATCGTACCAGAAAGCTGGCCGGTGTAGATTTTCCATTTGAGGAGATTGACTTGACCGATTATGCAGCAACCGATGCTTTATTTGATAAGTATGATATTGATGCAATTATTCATTTCGCGGGCTTAAAAGCAGTGGGTGAAAGCTGTAAGATTCCGATTGAATACTTTAAAAATAATTTGGACAGCACCCTTGCTTTACTTGCAGCCATGAAAAAGCATGACGTGAAGAATTTTATCTTTTCTTCTTCTGCTACGGTTTATGGCGCAGATGCACCGGTTCCATATAATGAAGCAACACCAGTTTCCAGAGCTGCTTCCAGTCCTTATGGTAACACCAAGCTGATGATCGAATATATTTTAAAGGATACCGTTAAAGCAATTCCTGGTTTTAATGCAGTTCTTTTAAGATACTTTAACCCGGTTGGTGCACATGAAAGCGGTGAAATCGGAGAAGATCCTACCGGAATTCCTAACAATCTGATGCCATATGTTGCCAAAGTTGCAGTTGGTAAGCTGGAGATGATACATATTTTTGGTAACGACTATGATACACCGGATGGAACCTGTTTAAGAGATTATATCCATGTTGTGGATCTGGCGAAGGGTCATGTGGCTGCTTTAAATAAGATTAAAGAGAATTGTGGTCTGTTCGTATGTAACCTTGGTACCGGAAAGGGAACCAGCGTACTTGAGATGGTAAAAGCCTTCTCAAAATCCTGTGGAAAAGAGCTTCCATATGTCTTTGATGATCGCAGAGCCGGCGATTTACCTGCTTTCTGGGCAGATCCTGCTTTTGCCAAAGAGCAGCTTGGATGGGAAGCTAAGATGGGTATCCAGGAGATGTGTGATGACGTATGGCATTGGCAGAGTAAGAATCCGAACGGTTATAAATAAGAGTAGAAGAATCACAAAATAACGCATTAGTAAGCCTGATGGATAAGATATCAAAGTAGAATACGATATCGTGTTAGAATACCTTGTCCAAGCAGAATAGGAATGTAGGGCGTATAGGGAAATTGTATCATCACAGTTTCTTCATACGCCCTTGATCTTCGCTTCTTTTCTTAAAAAATCTCATTAAAGATATCTTGCCCATATCCGACAACCTTTGGAAAACCTTCTGTGATCTGATAAGTTCTTGATCCGTCCTCCCTACGATTGGCATTGAGATAAAGTACATCCTGTCCGACCGGCATCTCTTTGATCAGAAATTCCATTAATTTTAGAAAATGGGTCACATAAATGACGCGGATACCATGTTCACTTAAAGGCTTGATAATCTCAAAAGCGATGGCAGATCCTTCTTGTTCGTTGGTAGAAGAGAAGGATTCATTCATAATCAGAAGATCTCCCTTATGGATGCTGGAAACAATCTGACTCATACGTTTTAATTCTTCATCTAATTATCCACTATTAAATTTTTCTTCTTCCTCCCGGATAAACTGGGTATATATGTGACAAGGGGCAGCCTCGAAGGAACGGGCTGCGACGAACATGCCGGCATTCATCATAAGAGCGGCCTGTCCTATGCTTCTTAAAAATGTGGTCTTTCCTCCTTGATTCGCTCCGGTGATCATGACCAGCTTTTGTTTATCATGGATGAATGTATCACAAGAAACGATGCCTTCCTTTTTGGAAATTGGTATAGGGAGGGAACCATTGCCAGCTGCTTGTGTCATTAAGAGCTGGAGAGAAATACTATAGAGCTCTTGCCCGGATAAGTGACCATCCTTCTCTAATATTACAGGGAAGGATCTTGGCATTCCCTCTGTTTTTTCATAGAGTGACAGACATCCCAGATAAAATTCCATTTCCCTCTTTAATTGAAGAAAGAATTCTTTCATCTCATCCCGAACCTGACAGAATAGACGAGAAGCATTACGCAGCATATCATTTCTTAACCTCTTAACTGCGATCATAGTCTCCTCTTCCTGGGGATCGAAATCGAAGGAAAAGCTCTGTCCTTTTTTTCCGGAGAGAAGAGAAAGGAATCCCTTTTTATGAGAGGTTTGGTTAAGGGTTAGAGAATTAATCTGACTTGTTTTTATATTTTTAGGAACCGTGATGCTGGTAATTGTGTCATTTGGTTTGATGGATTTCAGATAGCGATTCATACCCTCCATAAAAGAATCCGAAAAGCTTTCAGTCATTCTTTGGCAGAGAGATTGCATGCCGGCGGAATGACAGAATGGTTTTAGTTTTTCAACATAGGCTGTCAGATTTTTTATGGGCAGATACATCTGAGATAAGATATCTATGGCATCGGATAGGTCCAGTCTTGGATTCTCTCTTGAAGTCATAAGAAGATGGTTCTGTCGGGTTTTCAAGGTCTGGCAGATTGCAGAATAAAAATGCAGGAATTCTTGTGGATGAGCAAGGACATCTTTTAAGATATCTTGTCGATAAAGAATCGTTTCAGAATCATAGCATGGATGCAAAAGGACATCTTTGCAGGAAGATTCGAAATCTTTTCTGCCATCGGACATGCTTGCTATGATGATTTCCATTTCCAAATCATCATAGAGCTCCATTTCTTCAATCGTATATGATTTATGCCATGGATAGTTCTCTGTTTTATATAATAAGTATGCTTTCATCCTAAAACTCCCTATGTCTCTTCTAAGCCGGAATGCAGTCTTTGCAGAATCTCCTCTCTGCTCAGATGGTACTTTTTGGCAATACTGATGGCATAAGCTTTTCCGTCATTCTCTCCGCGAACGATACGATAGCTTCGTTTTTCACCATCTTCTTCCATTTGACTGATCAAACCCACGGTATCCTGACGTGTTGTACGCAGATCATTGATAAATGTGACATAAAGACAATGACATCCCAATTCACGAATCCGCATGAGAATCTGATTTCCCAGCCAATGAGCATCCTGTAAAGTAGTGGAAGCAAACATTTCATTGATTAGAATCAGACTGTGTTCACTGGCTTTTTCCAATATATCGTGAATTCTTACGATGTCGTCCTTTAACTTTCCCTGGAAGGACATCTGTTCTTCTTTTCGTTCAAAATGTGTAAAAATCTGATCCGGAAGAAAAAGCTGCGCATAAGTTCCCGGCACAGGTAATCCCAATGAGGCAAAGTAGAATAACTGTCCCAGCATTCTGGCATAAGTGGTCTTTCCCCCTTGATTCGGGCCGGTTAGGATCATAATTCTTTCTTTGTCGTAGAGAGCCAGGCTGTTGGTAATGATCTTTCCTTTTTTCTCTCGATGAATCTTTTCAGCTAAGATAAGATCATAACAATCCGAAAATGAAATTTCTTTCCTGCAATCAGACCAATCTTTAAATTCCGGTAGACAGAATGGAAGTTTGTTCTCTGTCTGTAAAGGAGCGATAAAGGAAAGCCAGGACATATAGAAGCCCAAATCTTCGTGGAAGGAAACGATTTCTTTCGGAATAAAATCCTTGTAATGTTCCACAAAAGAGCACATGGCAGTAAATGCATCCGGATAAAGCTTCCGTAAGATTCGAATGGTCTTCTTATCAATGATGGATGCCTCCCAGTTTCTGCTGGTTCTCTCCTGATTGGGCAGATTCTCCTCTAAAAAGGAAGAAAAGAAATCTCGCATCTCTTGTTCATAATTAACTTCACCTTGATACTTGCTGATCGTGATTCTATTTGCGTCTAAGCGCAAAACATAGGTAATCTGACAAATGGCTTCCTCCACCTGTGATAATTCTCTTGCAAATGAAGTAAAGTATTCACTGGTGAAATATTCCTCGATGAAAGAGTGGATATAGATCAGTCCATCGGAATGAAGATCTGCCTTTTGAAGATTCTCATAAAGATCCTTGACCACATTGGAATATCTTCGGGCATCAAATATCGTGCGATAGATACGGATATATTCATCATCCATCGCAGCCAGTTCTTCTTTTCTATTATGATAAGATTCCATCAATTCCTGAAAATTCTTCATGGATTCATAGAGAGAAAGATTCTTCAAATCCTTGAAAATGGAATGGCGGTAGCGGATGGTTTCTAAATCGCATAATGGGGTGTAATAAGTGGTATAGGTAGCTTGGTCGGGACCATGGGAAAGGGTTTCTAAAATATCATCGATGCGGAGATCTTTTAATAAATCTTTCTCTATTTTATTCTCTGGTCTCCCCCAAGGAAATAGAATGCTTTGATAGGGCATGAAATCCTCCTGAATGCTGTGAAATCATTGATCTGCCGGATTACTTCGATTACTTCATAGGATGTGAAAGAAGACAATCCCAGGAAGCTTTCTTCTGATTGGATATTTTATTCATTATACTATAGCATGATAGGTGTGTCAAAAGTGGGATGTTTCATGAATTTCACATACCAATGCTTTGAAAATTATAGTATTGTGTTATAATAATCTTGTATCGATTAAAAAATCAGACAGGAGGTAGCATTATGAAGAAGATATGTGTTTATTGTGCAGCCAATGAAAAAGTGGATCAGATTTATAAGGATGCAGCCTATGATTTGGGAAGAGAGATTGCAAGCAGTGGGAATTCCTTGATTTATGGCGGAGGAGCCAGCGGCTTAATGGGAGCGGTAGCCAGGGGATGTGCAGATTACAAGGGACATATTATCGGTGTTGTTCCGGATTTTATCAGCGAGTTTGAACCGGTTTTTGAGATTGCCGATGTGGTGCTTCATACCAAAACGATGGCAACCAGAAAAGAAATTATGGAGCATAATTCGGATATGTTTATCATCTTGCCAGGTGGGGTAGGAACCTTGGACGAGATGTTCCAGATTATCGTACAGAAGGAATTGGATCGGGAAACCGAGCCGATCATTATCTATAATGTGGATGGTTTTTATGATAAGCTGGCGGCCTTCCTGTATGAATTGGTGGATAAGAAATTTGTTCGTGAGAAGGTAAGAAGCTTGGTAAGAGTGTGTAATAGTATCGAAGAAATCCGAGTGATTTTTGAGGAAGAGAAAAAATTGGAGTCCTGATTTGCCACTGGGTGTGGAATACTTCTTCTGGGTATACTTTCTTGTTCGCTATAGCCTATAATTCACAAAATCGTCACAAACTAAGTCTTTTCTTACAATCTTTTCTGTGTTAAAATGTCCTTTGGTATGCATTTACAGAAAAATATGTGTATATACAGAAAGGATATAAATATGAAAAAAAGAATTGTAACATCATTGTTCGTTTCCTGTTCTTTGCTTGCAGCAATTGGTATGACCGGATGTGGTTCCTCTTCTGCTTCCAATGAACCTATTTCCGATGAATATGTTGAAGTAAAACAGTACGTAGGTCTTAAGGTGCCTGTTGTCGAGAAGACAGAAGTGACAGATGAGCAGGTAGAGTCCACCATCGAAAGTAATCTTTCCTCCAATACGACTTATAATACAGTAGATCGTGCGGCAGCAGATGGTGATACGGCGAATATTGACTATGTTGGTAAGATCGATGGTAAGGAATTCGATGGCGGTAGTGCAGAAGGATATGATCTTTCCCTTGGTTCCGGTACATTTATCTCAGCGAGTGGAGATTATAAAGGTTTCGAGGAGCAGATTGTAGGCCACAAGGCTGGCGAGAAGTTTGACATCGAAGTACAGTTCCCTGATACATACTCAGAGGATTTGGCAGGCAAGGTTGCTACCTTTACCATTACTTTAAATGAAGTAAAAGAAGCAGTTGTTCCGGAACTTACCGATGAGACGGTTGCTACTTTAAGCAGCACTTCTACAACTGTAGATGAATACAAGGCTGAGATCAAACAGCAGTTAGAAGATGAGGCAGAAGAAACATATAATAATACGCTTCAGTCTGAAGTTGTCACAGAATTACTTGCGAATGTTACGATCCTAGGTGATCTTCAGTCTGAGATTGATGATTATTATGATCAGCAGTATTCCACTTATGAATATTATGCGCAGATGTATGGCATGGAAGATGTCGCTTCATTTGTAGAGGCTTATATGGGCACTACAGAGGAAGAGTTTGAGGCACAGTTAAAGTCCACTTCCGAGAAAGCCATCAAGTTCCAGTATGCTTGTAATTTGATCGCAGAGGATGCGAACCTTACCTTATCCGATTCTGAGTTCCAGGAGAAGTGTCAGGAACTTGCTGGTGAGTATGGTTATACGGATCAGACAGCGGAATCTTCTACCGCTGCGGAATCCTCTACTGCAGCAGAATCTGCTACGACAGAAGCTCCAAAGACCGCAGCAGAGCAGTTTATTGAAGCATATGGCGAAGATGCCATTCGTGATTATCTGAATGAGCAGAATGTGGTAGAATATATTGTAGATAAATGTGAGCAGTCTGAAGATGCAACCACAGAGGGTGCAGTAGAGCAGACAACTGAGGCAGAAGATAGTGCAGCAGAAGCAACCACAGAAGGAAAGTAATTTTCTGCAGTTATACGAGTTTTATCATAGAATAAAATCATAGGAAAAAGCATGGCGGTTATTGTTTGATAAGAACAATATCTGTTATGCTTTTTTTTGATACCTGTGAATGCATGATCTGAAATTAGACAGAAAAGGAAAAATGGTATCCAGCCATCTTGCTCTTATCTGCTTGCGATGGGACAATCCCATGTGCTATGATAGAAAACAGTAATTAAGAAAAGAGGAAGTATATGGTTGTAGTAGATTTGATCACAGGATTTTTAGGAGCCGGAAAAACTACATTTATTCATAAATATCTGCATTACTTAAAAGAACAAGGTGAAACGGTTCGTATGATCGAAAATGAATTTGGAGATGTCAGTGTAGATACCAAACTATTAAGTGAAGATGATTGTGAGATTGAAGATCTGGCCGGTATGTGTATGTGCTGTGTGGGAAAAGAGGCCTTTATCCGGGTGCTGATCGAAAGTTCCATGACCGGATGTGACCGTATTATTGTAGAGCCATCCGGTGTATACGATGTGGATGAATTTTTTGAAATTATGACCCTCCCTGTCATCGCCCAACGATGTGAGATCGGAAGTATTCTTACGATTGCCGATCCTTTTGGCATGGATTATCTGACAGAGGAAGCAAAATATCTCTCCTTTGCTCAGCTTTTAGCATCGGGCATGGTGATTTTGAGTAAGACGCAGGAGATGACGGAGGAAGAGATTGGAAAAAGTATAGCTGCGCTTGATCAGCTGATGGTGGAAAGAGGATGTCAGGCAGGTCTCATCGCTGATGTTTGTACGAAAGCCTGGGACCAATTGGAAGAGGAAGATTTCGAGGAATTCATGGATGCCGGATATTCTCGTTTTGTACATGATCGGGAGATTTTTAATCATAGCGAAGCTTTTCAATCAACAGCTATCCTGGGACACTGTATTGATGAGGAAGACTTGAAAGGAAGAATCCATCTATTATTTGATTCACCTTCCTGTGGCAGGGTTTATCGTATCAAGGGTTATCTTAGTGACAGCTTTGGACAGAGATATGAAGTGAATTGCACCACTTATACCCATTCTGTTCTCAAAATGGATGCATCCGTAAAAGCTTCCTTTGAGGATGATGTATTGGTTGTCATTGGACAAGACATTATGGAAAGAAGTATTCGTGAGATATTTTCTTTAAAATAAGCCGGACATTATAAAAAATCATAAAAGTAAGCCACGGTAAGATCTCTTATATGTTTAAAAAGAAATCTTACTGTGGCTTTTGTTTTTTCTTATCTAAATGGAATAGTCTCCTTTATGATTCCACGATTAGATTTCGAAAATATCACTATATGCTTTGAGAGCACCATCTGTATTATGAGCAAGAACACGTTTTGCTAATAACTTACCAAGCTGAACACCTTCCTGGTCAAAACTGTTTAAGTTCCATACGAAGCCCTGGAACATGATCTTATTCTCAAAATGAGCAAGTAAAGCACCGAGGGATTCCGGAGTTAACTGATCTGCGCAGATAATGGAAGATGGACGACCACCTGCAAAGGACTTGTTTGGATTCTCATCATCCTTACCACAAGCAAATGCTACGATCTGAGCAACGACGTTGGCGCAGAGCTTCTTCTGGCTTGTGCTTCCTTCGATGACAACATCATTACCAATCTGACTGTCTTTGTAACCAACAAACTGAATCGGGCAGATGTCAGTTCCTTGATGTAATAACTGATAGAAGGAATGCTGACCATTGGTTCCTGGTTCACCAAAGATAATAGGTCCTGTTACATAATTCACATCGCCACCAAAACGGTTGACAGACTTACCGTTGGATTCCATATCACACTGCTGAAGATGAGCAGGGAAGCGGCTTAATGCCTGAGAATATGGAAGGACTGCTGTTGCAGGATAGCCCTGCACGTTACGTTCATAAACACCGATCAAAGCATCAAGCATATCTGGGTTCTGTAAGATATCTTCGTTTAATGCAAGAGCATCTTCGTCTGCACCACCATTTAAGATTCTTGCAAATACTTCCGGTCCGAATGCGAGAGAAAGAACAACGCCACCAACTGCAGAAGAGGAGGAGTAACGTCCACCAATAAAGTCATCCATAAAGATAGCTGTCAGATAATCATCACCCTGAGCCAATGGAGAAGTTTCGCTTGTAACAGCAAGCATATGCTTCTTAGGATCTAAACCTGCTTTTACGATGGCATCTTTTACAAATGCTTCGTTCGTTAAAGTTTCAAGAGTAGTACCGGATTTGGATACAACGATAAAGAGAGAATGTGCAACATCAACGGAGTTAAGGACTGCAGATGCATCATCAGGGTCTACGTTACTGATGAATTTTGCTTCCATCTTAAGCGTATTGTTAACCTTAGCCCAGTTCTCAAGCGCAATATATAAAGCACGAGGTCCTAAATCACTACCGCCAATACCAATCTGAACAACTGTTGTAAACTTCTCACCATTTTCATTTACGATCTCGCCTGCATGAACCTTATTAGCAAAGTCAGCTGCCTTATCCTGCTGTGCTTTGTAGAATTCACGTTTATTTACGCCGTCAACGACAACATCATCCAGTTGCTGTCTACGAGCTAATTGATGAAGAACAAGACGCTTTTCACCGGTATTGATTACAGCACCATTTAATAATTCTTTATATTTTGCCACAAGCTCCTGCTCGTCTGCCAATTCCTGGAGTGCAGCTAAAACAGTATCATCTACCTGTTTTGCAGCATAGTTAAAGTTCATACCGGCTGCCATTGGAGCAGAATATTTTGCTACACGTGCTGCACCATTTTCACCAGTCATTGCTTCTTTGATATCCACACGGCCCTTTAAAGCCATCAATTTTTCATAAGAAGCAAGTTCATCAAAGTTTTTCCATGTTACCATAATGTAAATCCTCCTAAAATTAAAAATATGTATTTTCTACCCTGATAATATAATACCATAAAAAGAGGATTTTTATAGTATTTTTGTGTGAGATTTTAAAAAAAATGAATATATGACGAGAGGAAGGCTGCGCTTATAAGAACAATTTCTAAGTATGGCTGGTAATCAATAAGAATAGCCACTCTCATGAAATAGAGTGGCTATCTTTTTCTATCTTATACAGCTGTCTGAAGGATGTGAACCAATTCTTTCAGAACTGCTTCTTCATCCTTTCCGTCTACAATAATCTCAACTTTTGTTCCACATTTTACATGAAAGGACAGAAGCTTGATATATTTGGAGGGGTCGATCTCGATGCCATCGATACGGAAGATCACATCGGATTCAGATTTTGCAACCACACTGGCAATGAGTGCTGCCGGTCTGGCATGAATGCCCATTTGGGAAGATACGATTGCAGTTTCTTTTATCATAGCGAAATCCTTTCTATCATGTATTTGCCCGTTTTGTGGATTCAGCTTCTATTCAGAACTCACTTCTAAGGGAAGAATATTACTTTCGTAAATGGAGAGAAGCATGGTCTGAATCGTAGCATTTTATTACTTAAAAAATATTTTAGTGTCCGTGTGACAAAATAAGATCTAAGGTTGAAATATTGGGAATCCCTCATCCGGTTCATACGGATGGGTATCCAGTTGGAGAAAACTCCAACTGGATAAAACTTATATATGAAGTAATTCTCTCTAAGTTAAGGTAACTGTATAAGATATTTATATCATATATTGTTAGAAAGGTACACTACTTAAGCAAGCTTTTCATATTCTGCTACGATAGCATCGATGATTGCTTCATCGCTTAATGCGGTAATCTCAGCAACTGTAGCACGAACGCCTTTTGCAGCAATCTTTTCCTGTAATTCTACGCTCTGTTTATCCGCAGGATTATTATAGCGTAATGCAGCAGCAGCGCCAATAATGAGGTGATCTACAGGAAGACCGAAGCCTGCAGCAGTAGATAAAGGTTTGATCAGACGGTCTGTAGGGCTTAACTTACGAAGTGGCTCACGACCTACACGAGTAACATCGTCCTGTAAGTAAGGATTATTGAAACGACCAATGATCTTCTTGATATAAGCAGCATGCTTTTCTGCATCCAGACCATGCTTCTTAATCAGACCATCGCCACTTTCCTTCATAGCGGAAGAAACGATTTCGTATACTTCAGGATCTGCGATTGCTTTATCAATCGTAGGGATATTGCGAAGAGTTCCAAGGTAAGCGGTGATACAGTGACCGGTATTTAATGTGAATAATTTACGTTCAATGTATGCATCCAGGTTATCAACTAATGTCATACCAGCGATTACAGGGATATCACCTTTGAATCCGCCTTTTTCTACGTCCCATTCATAGTAAGCTTCTACAACAACGTCGATGAAGTTTTCACTCTTTACCGGAGGAACGATACGGTCTACTGCACAATCCGGGAATCCAACATACTCATCAGCAAATGCCTTACCAGCATCACTTAAGTTATCATAAACTGCTTTTTTCAACTGGGAAGTTCCACGAATTGCATTTTCACAAGCAATCAGGTTCATAGGAGCCGTAATGCCCTTTTCCTGACGAAGTTCGATAGCAGCAGCAATCGTAGGAGCGATACGAGGAAGAATTACAAGACCGACTGCAGTTGTTACCAGATCTGCATCAGAGATTGCTTCAATTGCCTCTGGTTTTGTGGAATTAACACCACTGATATTTGTGATTTTCTGATCTTCGCATTCTACGTCCATAACATGAACAGTATATTCTTTATCTTCATTGATTTTGTCGATAACAGCTTCTACTACGTCTGCGAATACTACATGGTATCCTGCCTGGCTAAGTAAAGCTCCAATGAATCCACGACCAATGTTACCTGCACCAAATTGTACTGCTTTTTTCATCTGATTTTACCTTCTTTCTTAGCTAAATGCTTTCATGATATCTTCTACAGTTCCGGTAGTTTTCAGTTTTTCCATCGTTGCTTCGTCTTCAAGACAGGTAGCAATCTTAGAAAGAACTTCAAGATGTTCATCACCAACACCTGCGATACCGAATACTAACTGTGCCTTTTCACCATCGAAATCAACACCATCAGGATACTGCATAACAACGATACCTGTTTTCTTAACACGTTCTTTTGCATCAGCTGTTCCATGAGGGATAGCAACACCCATACCCATGTATGTTGTTACGATCTTTTCACGGTTAACCATTGCTTCGATATATTCTTTTTCTACATAACCAAGTTCATTTAAGAGCTTACCAGCAGCACGGATTGCTTCGAATTTCTCAACAGAAGCAAGACCGGTTTTGATACCTGCTGGATTTAATTTCATACCACCCTGTGCAGGAGCTTCTTCTACAACAGGAGCTTCTTCTACAGCTGTGCTGCCATTTGCACGTTTTTCAAGCTCTGCATATAAAGCATCTAAGTTAGGGTCAGCAAGGAAGTTGCCAATTTCTACGATACGAGCACCTGGACAAGACTTTCTTGCACGATCTGCCAAGATACCCTGAACGACTGCAACGTCTGTATCTGCAGGAAGGTTATCTACAGATGTATTCTTTACTGTGATACCAAGACCTAAATCTTTGATTCTGTTACGGAATTTTGTTGCACCCATAGCGGAGGAACCCATACCAGCATCACAAGCGAAGATGATCTTCTTGATATCGCCGGAACCAAGAGCTACGGAACCAGCAGCAGCCTGACCTTTGGATTCAGCCTTCATAGCAGCCATTTCACTCTGTGCTTCTTCTAAGCTCTTGCTTTCTGCCATACGAACGATTGGAGAAGCAACTGCAAAAGAGATAGCAGCAGAAAGGATTACACCAATGATAACGAAGAGCATCTTGTCACTAGGAGTCATCATCAGGTAAGCGATGATAGAACCTGGAGAAGCAGGACCTACAAGACCGCAGCCTGTCATGTTGAACCAGAAGATAGCAGCCATGTTACCAAGGATAGGAGCGATGATAACAACAGGATTCATAAGGATATATGGGAAATAGATTTCATGGATACCACCAAAGAGGTGAATGATTACTGCACCAGGAGCAGAATCTTTTGTTACTTTATCTTTACAGAAGAACATGTATGCAAGAAGAACACCAAGACCAGGACCTGGGTTAGGCTCCAACATATACATGATGGATTTACCAGCTTCTGCTGCCTGAGCAGTAGCGATTGGAGTGAAGACACCATGGTTAATGGCATTGTTAAGGAATAATACCTTAGCAGGCTCAATGAAGACTGCGATTAAAGGAAGAAGTTTTGCATTAACAAGAATATTTACACCAGCTGTTAATATTGCAAGAATTGCGCTCATGATTGGTCCGATTACAAAGTAACCGATGATAGCAAGGATCATACCGATGATACCGGCGGAGAAGTTATTGATTAACATCTCGAAACCAGCTGGCATATGTCCGTCCATTGCTTCGTCGAACTTCTTAATGCAGTAACCACCAAGAGGTCCCATAAGCATAGCTGCCATAAGCATTGTGATATCTGTGTTACTCATGATGGCACCAACAACTGCGATGGCACCAACAACACGACCACGGTCACCGCCGACCATCTTACCACCGGTGGATGCGATAAGAATTGGGATCAGGTAACTTAACATAGGGGAACATAATCCACCAAGACCTTCGTTGTACCAGTGGAAGATACTGTTGATCCATCCGGATTCAATGAATAATGCAGCGATAAAACCGAATGCGATCAAAGCACCGATGTTAGGCATTACCATTGCGGATAAAAACTTACCAAAGCTTTGTACTTTTTGTTTCATAGTAATTTCTCCTCTCTTGTATTTTGTCGTTTGATTTTCACGACATTTATGATTTACAATGTCATTGTAATTCTAAAAAACGACAAATACAAGAAAATGAAATTTTTAAAATGTCGTTTATAAAAGCGACAAATACAAAATAAATACCATTAAATAAAAATAAAATAGTATTAAATTGTACAAGATGCACAAATAAATCTATTTAAACGACAATAGAAAAAATAAAAATATCGTTTATATAAACGACATTTTTAAAATAAGTAAAGAAAAATGAAGACTTACCCTACTTTTGGCGCCAACAAAATGACAAAAGGAAGGTAAGAATCGCTTTTGTTTTTTTCTTTCATTCTTTTTCATTGTTTAAATAAGGGGAATAAGATATAATAAATAAAAAATAATATTTTAGCTTTATTGGGGAAATTCACCAATTGAGAAGCTTGAAATCTGATTGGTGAGTGAATTTGTGACGAAATGAACAAATCGACATTATGGGGGGATTATGGCAGAATTAAGTAAAAGAATGGAAGATATTATTCGTATTCTTCTAAGTTTTTCAGATGATCATCCGATTTCTACTAATCTGATCGCGGATAAATTGGGAGTTAGTGTCCGGTCCATCCAACGTGAGATGATCTATGTAGAAGAATGGCTAAAAGAGCAGCAATTTACGCTCTGTAGAAAACGAGGAGCGGGGCTTTGGCTTGATGAAAGCGAAGAGAGGAAACAGGAACTATTGCTTCTTTTGAATCATAATACAGAGAGTGATCAATATTTATATGATCGTGAGATTCGTTTAAAACAGATTCGACTGGAATTATTAATGGCGGAAGATGCTCTTAAGATTTATTATCTGACAGAAAAGTGCGATGTTTCCGAAGGAACTTTATTAAATGATTTGAATCTTTTAACACCATGGTTTCGCAAGAATAATCTGAACCTGATCCGTCGGACTGGTCTGGGCATTTTTGTTGACGGCGAGGAATTAGCAATTCGTAGAGCTTTAGCTGCTACGATTTGCGAAATTATTGAAAAGAAAGAGCCCATGGGGCAATATGACAGACAAAATATTCATCATCATATTCGGGCGATCAAACGCTTTGATCCGAATATCACGGAAAAAGTGAATATTATCCTGGCAAGATATGAGAGTAATCTTGATCTGGAGTTTACAGACAGCGGTTACCTGTTTTTGCTTGTTTACATTACGCTTACGGTTCATCGAATCCTGGAAGGAAAAAATATCATAATTGATGATAATGAGCAACAGGAAGTCATGATCATGCCGGAATATGGTATCGCAGAAGGGATACTGGAAGGGATTCGGATGGAACAGAATCTGACGATATCAAAGGATGAAATATGTGGAATCGCAATTCAACTGTCTTCTACCAGGTGCATTCCAAAGAGCCGCAAGGATCTCACCAGAAATCGTGATCTGAATATTCATCAGATTGTTTCTGTTTTGATACGGCGGGATTCTCAGGAGGCTATGATTGATTTTAACAAAGAAATTTCCCTTACTAACGATTTGTCGATTCATATTCA